>Ga0307515_10000434_pt1 | contig 100265 bp, 104 predicted proteins | sample 17_EM_MG_FD_194513 | JGI IMG/M metagenome (GOLD analysis project Ga0307515, IMG submission 194513) | Populus trichocarpa ectomycorrhiza microbial communities from riparian zone in the Pacific Northwest, United States - 17_EM | ecosystem: Host-associated > Plants > Roots > Unclassified...
TGCGTACTTCCAAAATGGCCACGGTTCAAAAGCCGATCAAACAGGCCGGATACATATCAGCGACTTCCGACGTTCATGCGAAACTCACTTGCGAAACGCAGCCGGTCCATACATTGAGCCAACAGAACTGCTTCCTTCCAACAATGAAGCGCTCTAATGTCAAGGAATGGAAGAGCTGGATACGAAAACGCGGCGGCCGTTCTTCACGCCGCGGCTGATCACATACGCGCTGACGCAATGGCAGCGCGCGTCCGATTTCGTTTTTCCGCCGACCTGCCCCGGCTGCGGGCGGATGAATGCCAGCCATGGCGCGCTCTGCCAGGCCTGCTGGCAGGATATCAGCTTCATCGAGCGGCCCTATTGCGAGGTGCTCGGCACCCCGTTCGAACATGATCTCGGCGCCGGTTTCCTGTCGGCGGCGGCGATCGCCGATCCGCCGGTGTTCGATCGTTTACGATCCGTCTGCACGTTCGACGGCACGGCGCGCAAGCTGGTTCATGGGTTGAAATACCGCGACCGGACCGAGCTTGCGCCAATGATGGCGAAATGGATGGCGCGAGCCGGCGGCGAGGTGCTTGATCAATGCGACCTCATCATCCCGGTGCCGCTGCATACATGGCGGATGATGTCGCGACGCTTCAACCAATCGGCCGAACTGGCCCGCGCGCTGGCCGAAATCACGGGCAAACCGCTCGCGGCCAATGCCGTGCGCCGGAAGAAATCGACGGTGCAGCAAATCGGGTTGGGAAAGGCGCAACGCGAGACCAATATGCGCGGCGCCTTCGAAGTCACGACCGAGGGCAGGACGGAGCTCTTCGGCAAGCGCATCGTTCTCGTCGACGACGTCTACACGACCGGGGCGACCGTCTCGGCCGTCACCCGCGTGATGAAACGCGCCGGTGCCGCGGATGTGACCGTGCTGACCTTCGCAATGGCCATTGCAAGGCCGGGCGCCGGCATTATATGAGATATCAAAGGGCTGCGGCCCGAAAATCTGGAGAAGATCATGGCTTCGGTCGTCATCTATACACGTCAATTTTGCGGCTATTGCTCCGCGGCCAAGGCGCTCTTGGAAGGCAAGGGCGTGGACTATGTCGAGCATGATGCCACGGGGAATTCAGGGCTGCGCGCCGAGATGATCGAGAAGGCGCATGGCAAGAGCACGTTCCCGCAGATATTCATCAATGGCCAGCATGTCGGCGGCTGCGACGACATCCATGCTCTCGATCGCGCCGGCAAGCTCGATCCGTTGCTCGCAGCTTAGGATATGGACATGGTCAAGGTCGCCGCCATCCAGATGTGCTCCGGGGTCGATCCCGAACGGAACATGAAGAGCGTTGAACGGCTGGTGCGCGAGGCGCATGCCGCCGGCGCCGGCTATATCCAGACGCCCGAAATGACCGGTGCGCTGCAGCGCGACCGCAAAGGGCTGATGGAAATACTGCGGCCGGAAACGAGCGATCTCATCGTCGCGGGCGCCTCCGCGCTTGCAAAAGAACTCCGTATTCACCTGCATATCGGTTCGACGGCGATCCTACTCGACGACGGCAAGATCGCCAATCGCGGCTTCCTGTTCGGACCGGATGGTGGCGTCGTCACCCGCTACGACAAGATCCACATGTTCGACGTCGATCTCGACAATGGCGAAAGCTGGCGCGAAAGCGCGGTTTACCGCCCCGGCAACGAGGCGCGGCTGGCTGATCTGCCCTTCGGTCGATTGGGTTTTGCGATCTGCTACGATGTGCGGTTCCCGCAGTTGTTCCGTGCCGAGGCGGTTGCCGGCGCGGAAATCGTCAGCCTGCCCGCCGCTTTCACGCGCCAGACAGGCGAGGCGCATTGGGAAATCCTGATCCGGGCACGCGCCATCGAAAACGGCGTCTTCATGATTGCCGCTGCACAAGCCGGCGTGCATGAGGATGGCCGTGAAACCTTCGGCCATTCCATGATCGTCGATCCATGGGGCCGCGTGCTGGCAATCGCGGGCGGCACGGGAGAGGCAGTCATTTCAGCCGAACTCGATATCGCTGAAGTTTCTGCCGCGCGTCGAAAAATTCCCAATCTCAGGAACGCGCGGGAATTCGAAGTCAAGGAGACGGCGCCGACGCGCGCCGCTGTTGCGTGAAGATTTGATCAATTACTCCCTTCAATGCGATGCCGGGCACCAGTTCGAGGGCTGGTTCTCTTCGAGCGCCGATTTCGATCGCCAGTCGGAAGCCGGCTATGTCAGCTGTCCGCACTGCGATTCAAAAGCCGTATCCAAGCTCCTGATGGCGCCCAATGTCACGACGGGCCGCCAGAAGGACAGGACAAAGGCCGTCGTGATGGACAATGTCCGCCGCGACATGATTGATAAGCTCAAGGAAGCCGTGCGCGAAGTGCGCGCCAATGCCGAAGATGTCGGCGAGAAGTTTCCCGAGGAGGCCCGCAAGATTCATTACGGCGAGACGGAAGCACGCGGTATAATGGGCCGAGCGTCGCTCGAGGAAGCCCAGGCCCTGACCGAGGAAGGTATCGAGATATCGGCACTTCCCGATCTGCCCGAGGATGCCAATTAGAGTGCGTCATCACTTCGACGTGATCGCAAAAACCTAACGCTGCTTGATCTTTCGCAGGCTTTTCGAACCGTTTCTTAACCTTGATGTGTGAGAAACGGGTCAGTTGTTTCGCGTTCACACATATCGAGTATTGCGTTTCATGACCCTTCTCCAGGCATCCGAAAAGGATTTGCCGGAAACCGGTTCCGGCGGGTTGAAAGGCCTGTTGGGGAAGGCATACGAACTCCTGACATCAAGCGACGGCGACGGGCGCGCGGGCCGCAATGCCCTGATCGCCTTCATGATCCGCGTCGTCTCGGCGGCAATCGCCTTCATCTCCCAGATCATCATGGCCCGCATGATGGGCCAGCACGAATACGGCATCTTCGTCTTCGTCTGGGTGCTGGTCATCCTGATCGGCAACCTCTCCTGCCTCGGCTTCCATTCGGCCCAGATACGCTTCCTGCCGCAGTTCGAGGCAGTCAACGATGTCGAGCGTATTCGCGGCCTGACGGCAACGGCGCGGCTCTTCGCGCTGATGTCCTCGACCTGCGTTCTCATCGTGGGCCTCGCGGCACTGCATTTAACGCAGGGGCTGATCGAATCCTATTATGTCATGCCGCTCTATATCGCGCTGTTCATCCTGCCGATGATCGCGCTTGGCGACACGATGGAAGGCACGGCGCGGGCCAATTCCTGGGCCATAGCGGCGCTTTCGCCGACCTATATCATCCGGCCGGTGCTGATCCTCCTCTTCATGCTCGGGGCGGTCTGGATGGGTGCCGCGCAGACGGCGCAGACGGCGCTGGTGGCGGGTCTCGCGGCTGCCTATGTCACCACGGTCGGCCAGTTCTTCAACATCACGTGGCGGCTGCGCAGGCGTTACGACCGGGGCCCGGCGAAGGTCGAATTCGCGCCCTGGTTCCGCGTCGCAATCCCGATCTTCCTGATCGAGGGCTTCATCTTCCTGCTCACCAATTCCGACACTGTGGTGACCGGCCTGTTCCTGGCGCCGAGCGAAGTCGCGATCTACTTCGCGGCGTCGAAGACCATGGCGCTGGTGCAGTTCGTCTATTTCTCGGTGAAGGCCGCGACCGCGCCGCACTTCTCGGCACTCTTTGCCGGCGACGACCGCGCGGCGCTGGCCAAATTCTCCGGCCAGAGCGTGCGCTGGGTGTTCTGGCCGAGCCTGCTTGTCGGGTTGATCGCGCTGGCTCTCGGAAATGTCCTGCTCGGCATGTTCGGCGATGGTTTCACCGCAGGCTACAATGTCATGGTGATCCTGTTCCTCGGCATCATGTGCAAGGCGTCGGTCGGGCCCGGCGAAGTGCTGCTGACCATGGCCGGCCAGCAGTCGCTTTGCGTCAAGCTCTACATGGTGGCGCTCGCCGCCAATATCGGGCTCAACCTTCTGCTGATCCCCATTTACGGCCTCCAGGGTGCGGCGACGGCAGCGGCGCTTGCCATGCTGGTCGAGGCGGTGCTTCTGCATTTCGCCGTCCGCAGCCGTTTGAAAATCACGCTTTTCGCATTCGCGCGGCCACATTTCGCGCATCCAGTTCGTGAGGATATCTGAACCCATGTCCCCGGCACCGACACTGCACGAAGAAGCCTTCCACGCCTCCATGCAACTCGCGCATGGCGAGATCGGCACGACACGGCAACGCCCGGTGCCGGCGGTCTCGATCGATGCCGGACGTCCGGGCCGCACCCTCTCAGTCTATCCGCCTCAGGCCGGCTACGACCTGCAGGAGGAACTGGATTTCCTGTCCAACCGGGCGATGGAGCCGAATGTTTTCTTCACCAGCCGTTTCCTGGCGCCCGCCATGCCCCGGCTGGAAGACCGCGAGATCAGGCTGGCGGTCATCCGCGACGAGGCCGATGGCAAGAGCCGGCTGCGGTTCCTGATGCCCTTCTCCGTCGAGCGACCCGGCTTTTCGATCGGCGCGCCGATCATCCGCGCCTGGTCGAATTCCTACGGCCCGCTCGGCACGCCGCTCGTCGACGCGGAAGGCGCGGCTGAAACGATCGATAATTTTCTCGATGCGCTCGGCCGGGAGCAAAATCGCCTGCCCAGCGTGCTCGTCCTGCCCGATATCCGCCTTAACGGCCAATTCGCCCAGTTGGCGCGCGCGATTGCCATGTCGCGCAACCTGCCGATATCAACCACCAACGAGCAGAGCCGGCCGATGCTCGACAGCCTGCTCGATGGCGACGCCTATCTGAAGGCATCGATCAAGTCCTCGCATATGCGCGAGATGCGCCGGCAGTGGGGCCTGATCGAAAAGCTCGGGGTGGTCAAATATGAAATCGCCCGCCAGCCCAAGGACGTGCGCATGCGCATGGAAGAGTTCCTGATGCTCGAAGCAAGCGGCTGGAAGGGTAAGAAGCGCAGCGCGATGCTGTCGGACCGCCTGCGCGCCGCCTTTGCCCGCGAGGCCGTGAACAATCTGGCAGAGATCGATGCCGCGCGTATCCACACGATCGATCTCGATGGCCAGGCGATCGCCTCGATGATCGTGCTGATCATGAACGGCGAAGCCTATACCTGGAAGACGGCCTTCAACGAGGAGCTTTCACGCTATTCGCCCGGCAAGCTGCTGGTCGCCCAGCTCACCGACTGGCATCTCGACGATGCCAATATCGTCCGCACCGATTCCTGCGCGGTTCCAGATCACCCTGTTATGAGCCGCCTCTGGAAAGAGCGTGAAAGCATGGGCACGCTGATCATCGGCCTCAAGGAAAATTCCGACCGCGAGGTGCGCCAGGTCGGAACGCAGCTGCATCTCTACCAGAACACCCGCAACGTGGCGAAGATGATCCGCCAGAAGATCATGTCCTTGGGCAGGAAGTAAGCCGGCTTACTTGTCCGATGTGGGGTAGCGCCCGAAGTTCGGCGCGGCCACATCCTGGCCGGCTTCGATGATCGAGCGGCGGACATCGCGGGTGCGGGTGAAGAGTTCGAACAGCTTGTCGCCCTCGCCCCAGCGGATCGCCCGCTGCAGATAGGCGAGGTCTTCCGAAAACCGCGACAGCATCTCCAAAATCGCATCCTTGTTGTGCAGGCAGACATCGCGCCACATCACCGGATCGGACGAAGCCAGGCGGGTGAAATCTCGGAAGCCGGACGCGGAATATTTGATCACTTCCGATTCCGTCACCGTCTCGAGGTCCTCGGCGGTGCCGACGATGTTATAGGCGATGATATGCGGCAGGTGCGAGACGATCGCCAGCACCTTGTCGTGATGCTCGGCGTCCATCTCCTCGACCTTTGAGCCAAGCGCTTCCCAGAAATGCCTGAGCCTCGCGACCTGGACCGGATCGGCATCCGGCGTCGGGGTGAGGATGCACCAGCGGCCTTCGAACAGCGTTGAAAAGCCTGCATCCGGGCCGGAATATTCGGTGCCGGCGACGGGATGGCCGGCGATGAAATGCACGCCATCAGGCATGTGCGGCTTCATCTGGCTGATGACCGAGGCCTTGGTGGAACCGACATCGCTGACGATGGCGCCCGGCTTGAGCGCCGGCGCGATATCCCTGGCGACCGTGCCCGACGCCCCGACCGGCACCGACACGATGATCAGATCGGCATCCCTGACGGCGTCCACGGCGCTGGCGTGATAGCTGGTGCCGAGGCCGAGTTCCTCGGCGCGCTTGAGCGTCGCCTCGCTGCGGGTGGCAATGGCGATGTCCTTCGCCAGGCCCTTTTCCTTGACCGCGCGCGCGATCGAGGAGCCGATCAGGCCGATGCCGACCAGGGCGATCTTGTTGAACTCTACGTCACTCATGTCTGGAAGTCCGGTCAATGGTTAGACCGGATGCCCATAGACCGGGCGGCATTCATTGTCGAGGGGCAGTGGATGCGGGTATGCGCGTCGAAGGTATGCCCTGCGGTGCGAGCACCGGCACGAAGACGCGGCGCGAGGCGCGCGCGAAGACCGGCAGGCCCTGATAGAGCCGCTTCTGCGCTTCGACCACGATCACGCCGGAGAACACCGGCATGACACGACGGCCGAACGGCTCCATCCATTGGCAGAGTCTCAGCATCCAATGCTTGCGATAGGGCGGGAAGAACAGCGCCTCGGCGAATGCGCCGGGCGTGAAGTTCGCCTCCCGCAGGATCGAAATCAGTTGTCCGCGAGAATAGGGCCGGCCGGCGCCGAAAGGCGTGTGCTCCAGCCGTGCCCATACGCCGCGCCGGTTCGGCACCACGACCACGAGCCGTCCGCCCGGCGCCAGCACGCGCCAGAGTTCCTTGAGCGCCTCGCGCGGATTTTCCGCGAATTCCAGCGAATGGACCAGCAGGATGCGGTCGATGGAGGCATCCGGCAGCGGCAGTTCTTCGTCGAACACCAGTGCGGTTGCCGAAAGCGCGCCGGGCGGCCAGTTCACCGCGCCCTGTCCGGCGGGCATGAAGGCGAAGGCGCGTTCGGCGCCGCCCTGGAACATTTCGAGATAGGGCAGCGTGAAGCCGAGGCCCATCAGCCGCTCGTCGGGCAGGTTCGGCCAGACGGTGCCGATCGCGCGGCCAATCGAGGCAATCGCCATCTGTCCTAGGGCGGAATGATAGAACTGTCTGAGGTCGACGATATCGGTGCTCATGGGCGAAATGTAACGTGACCGGGTTGGACTTCAAGGGCGATGGCATTACATCGTCGCGAAAAGCATTTTCGACAAGTGATATAGGGACATCCAATGGCAGAATTAGAGATAGAGCTTTTCCGTTGCCGTAGTGATAATTTCGGCGTTCTGCTGCACGATCCGGAGAGCGGCAAGACCGCGTCGATCGATGCACCGGAGGAACAGCCCATCCTTGATGCGCTGGCCCGCCGTGGCTGGACGCTCACGGATATCTTCACCACCCATCATCACCAGGACCATGTCGAGGCCAATCTGGCGCTGAAAGCCCGTTTCAACGCCGAGATCACCGGCCCGAAGAACGAGGCCGACAAGATCCCCGGCATCGGTTTCGCCTTCGGCGATGGCGGTCAGTTCACCTTCGCGGGCCATCCCGTGGAGGTGATCGAGACGCCGGGCCACACGGCCGGCCATATCTGTTACTACCTGCCGCAGGACAGGTTGCTGTTTGCCGCCGACACGCTTTTCGCGCTTGGCTGCGGTCGGCTGTTCGAACGCGGCCCGCGGGACATGTGGCAATCGCTCGGCAAGCTCATGAAGCTGCCGGATGATACGGTGGTCTATTTCGGCCACGAATATACGCTTGCCAACGCGAAATTCGCGCTGACGATCGATCCGCAGAACATAGCCCTGCGCGACCGGGTGAAGGAGATCGAGGCGACGCTTGAAGCAGGCGGCAATACCGCGCCGACGACCATCGGGCTCGAACGCGCCACCAATCCCTTCCTGCGTCCCGATGATGCCGGCATTCGCAAGCATCTTGGCATGGAGGGTGCCGAGGTTTGGGAGGTCTTTGCCGAGATCCGCACCCGCAAGGACAAGTTCTGATCCGATGCGGCTGATCCGGACCGATACGGATATCGCGGCGGCAATGGCAGTGTTGGCCCGTATTGATCCGGCATTCGCGCCGGTCATTGCCCAGGCGGGCGCGATTCCGTTACGCCACCGGCCGCCCGGCTATGAGGGGCTGGCCCATATCATTGTCTCGCAGATGGTCTCGCGGGCATCGGCGGATGCGATCTGGGGCAGGCTCGAAGGGCTGACCGGCGTGGTGACGGCTGGAAACATCCTGGCCCATTCCACCGAGGAATTGAGGTCGGTCGGCCTGTCGGGCGCCAAGGAAAGCACGCTGCGCGGATTGGCCCGGGCCTGTGCCGATGGGCTCGATCTTGAAGCTACCGCCTACCTGCCGGCAGGCGAAGCCATTGCCAAGCTGACAGCGGTCAAGGGCATCGGACCGTGGTCGGCCGAGGTCTTCCTGCTGTTCTGCGCAGGCCACCCGGATATCTTCCCATCGGGCGACGTGGCCCTGCAAAGTGCTGCCGGCAGCGCCTTCGGAATGTCCCCGCGCCCAAGCGACAAAGCCTTGCGGGTCATGGCAACCCGCTGGCAGCCATGCCGTTCGATTGCCGCACGGGTGCTTTGGGCGTACTATGCCGTCCAGCACAAGCGTGACGCAATCCCGGTTGTGTAAAAGCAGCAATTGCGAAAAACGTATTCTTTTCAGGGCTTCACAATCCTGTTGCAATACGCCTAGTATGAAGAAGCAGGGAATTCGAATCGATCAGGGAGTAGGACTTGACGATTGCAGTATCACCCCAGTCGCTTCCAGCCCTGGTCCTCAATGCGGATTACAGGCCGCTAAGTTATTACCCTTTGTCGCTGTGGTCCTGGCAGGATGCGATCAAGGCCGTCTTCCTCGACCGCGTCAATATCATCGCGGAATATGAGCAGGCCGTGTCCTCGCCGAGCTTCTCCATGAAGCTGCCGAGCGTGGTCTGCCTCAAGTCCTATGTCCAGCCTTCCCGCTTTCCGGCCTTTACGCGCTTCAACGTGTTCCTGCGCGACAAGTTCGAATGCCAGTATTGCGGCGACGAGGACGACCTGACCTTCGATCACGTCACGCCGCGCGCCCGCGGTGGCCAGACGACATGGGAAAATGTCGTGACCGCCTGCGCGCCGTGCAACCTGCGCAAGGGCTCGAAGCTGCCCAAGCAGGCCGGCATGTTCCCGCACCAGAAGCCCTACCGGCCGACGGTCCAGGACCTGCACAACAACGGCCGCCACTTCCCGCCGAACTACCTGCATGAAAGCTGGGTCGACTATCTCTACTGGGATACCGAGCTGCAGCCGTAGTGGCGCGTTCTTGAAGCTGGCCTGCAAACGGCGACTTTCTGCGCTTCCGGTGCTCACGTACGAAAAGTACGCTGCGCGCCGGTTCTCGAAAGTCGCCGTTTTCGGCTCAGCTTGAAGAACGCGGGCGGCGTTGTGCCTGGGGTGAGTAACACCAACAGCGTGTGAAGGCGGCTATTCGTCCTTCAAAATGCGTTCCCGCAGCTCGGTCCACAATGCGAACGGCATCATGATCGCGAGTGGCTTGAGCTTGCGACGGAAATAGGTCTCGCGGGTGAGGAAGAACGCGAAGAGATTCCAAAGGTACATTCCGATGGAAAAGATGCTGAAAGCCCAGACGACGCCGAGGAAATAAATCGTTGGCATCACAAAGCTTGATTGCATAAGCCATTTGAAATCGGCGCTGATCGCTGCCGCAGTGTTAGAGTGACCCGAAGACCAGGAGACAAGCGCTATCGCACCTACCGCGATATAGAACAGCAGATAAAAGAGCGCTGGCAGGATCACACTCAGGAACATGAAGTAGAAATGGTATCGGCGGTTTATCACTTGGGCACACCAGCTAATCACAGTGATAGGGAACCAGCGGCACAAGCTGATATCAAGGAAAGCAGCTCAAGCCTTCCGCGTCGCTCCAAACACTGCAACGCCCGCCAGCACCAGGCTTGTGATCACGTTCCACCCGGCAAACGACAGCCCCAGGACCCGCAACGTCGCGTCCGTGCACGAAGGTCCGTGTTGCGTGTTGAGGTCATTGAGCAGGTCGGCGGCGTTGTTGGAGATTGCATTGGCGGAGGTCGCGCATGTTGCCGGACCTTCCCAGAACTTCCACTCGACGCCGGCGTGATAGACGCCCATGCCGGCGCCGACCAGCATCGCGAGCCCCGCCAGTAGCAGCAGCGTGCGGGTGACCGCCGGCGGCGCGTTCATGACTGACGAGAGCACTGCCAGCACGCCGATCGGGATGCCGATATAATAGGGCCAGCGCTGCATGAGGCAGAGCGCGCAGGGAATGTAGTGTCCGATATGCTCGAAGCCGAGCGCCGAGAGGATAACCACCGCCATGCCCGCTGTCAGCACGAGTGCCGGCCACAACGTGGAGCGCGAGGTTGCGGGAAAGGCTGACGTGGTCGTGGTCATGGGGTGCTTCCGGCTATTTCAGGTACAGATAGACGAGATATGCGGCGATCAGCAGGCCAGCCGCCAGTCCTGCCAGCAGATTGAGGCGTTTTTCGATGAAATCGCGGATCGATACGCCGTATTTCGCGAACAGCCAGGACAGAAGCATGAACTTGCCGCCGCGTGCGACGACCGCCGCGACGAAGAACAGCAGAAGATTCACGTGAAGCACGCCGGACAGGATCGTCACCACCTTCAGCGGCGGCAGATGGGCGGCACCCGATGTTATCAGGAAGAGCAGGACCAGATTGATGTCGATGCCATTCTTCATCGCCTCGAATTCATCGAGTTTGCCGTAGAATTCCAAGACCGGTGTGGCGATGGTGGCGAAGGCGAAATAGCCGATCATCCAGCCCGCCACGCCGCCGAGGATCGAGCCCACGGAGGCAATGATCCCGTAGCGCCAGACTTTTTTGGGATTGGCGATCGCCATCGGCAGGAACAGCACTTCCGCCGGCACCAGGAAGATCGAACTCTCGATGAAGGAAATGACGAAAAGCCAGATTTCGGCGGAGGGACGCTCGGCGAGCCGCATGGTCCAGTCGTAAAGGCTTTTCAGCATCGGCACGTCCTGTTGGCAAGTTTGGATTTCGTTCATAGGCTCGGGCGAGGCTGCTTGTAAACCGGGGCGATAATGCGGCGCAGCATGTTTCACGTGATTGTCATTGCACGGCCGCCTCGGTCTTTCTAAACTCAAGAAAAATAAGGAGTCCGCCATGCAAAAGCGTCCGCTCGGAAACACCGGCCTTGAGATCGTCCCTCTCGTCCTGGGCGGAAACGTGTTCGGCTGGACGCTGAACGAGCGGGAAAGCTTCAAGATTCTCGACGCATTCGTCGATCACGGCTTCAATGCGATCGATACCGCTGATTCCTATTCCACCTGGGTGCCCGGCAACAAGGGCGGCGAATCCGAGACCATCATCGGCAAATGGACGAAGGCCAATCCAGCCAAGCGCGACAAGATAGTGGTGTTCACAAAGGTCGGCTCGCCGATGAAGCCCTCGATGACGAAGAAGGATCTTTCTGCCCGCTGGATCCTGGAAGAGGTCGAGAATTCGCTGAAGAGGCTCGGGGTCGAGCGCATCGATCTCTATTTCTCGCACTGGCCCGATCCGGACACGCCCTATGCGGAGACGCTCGGTGCCTATGACACATTGATCAAGGCTGGCAAGGTCAACGCGATCGGCTGTTCCAACCTCGATGCGGCTGAGCTCGGCGAGGCGCTCAAGGTCGCCAAGGAAAACAGTTTGCCGGCTTATCAGGTGCTGCAGCCGGAATATAATCTCTATGCAAGGTCAGGCTTCGAGGGGCCGCTGGCCGAACTCTGCATCCGCGAGGGGCTCGGCGTGGTCAATTATTACGGCCTGGCATCCGGCTTCCTGACCGGCAAATATCGAGCCGAGGCCGATTTCGGCAAGAGCCAGCGCGGCGGCGGCATGGTGAAATATCTCAATGCGCGGGGCCTGAAAATACTCGCCGCGCTCGATCAGGTCGCCTATCGGCGGAATTCACTATTAGCGGAAGTGGCGCTCGCCTGGCTGATGGCACGCCCCGGCATCACCGCCCCGATCGCCAGCGCCACCCGCTTCGATCAGGTCGACAGCTTCGCCCGCGCCGCGCGCCTGAAGCTGACCGAAGAGGATATGACCGAACTCAACGCCGCCAGCGCCTGAAGACCGCCTAAAAACCGGTTGACCAACCTGATGTCATTCGTATAGTCCGCCGCTGTTACCTTCCCTTATGCCCCATTGGCGGAATTGGTAGACGCGCTCGACTCAAAATCGAGTTCCGAAAGGAGTGCTGGTTCGACTCCGGCATGGGGCACCACTTTTGTTGCGCTATGCCGCCCACCAACCCATCGCGCGGGTTCGACTTCGCTCCGCTTCATCGCACCGTAAATCTTCATAGTATCGCAAGGGACGAAGTGGAATTGGGAGCTATCGTTGGCCGATGTCCAGCATAAGCTGGTTCATGGTATCGATGAGATCGTCCGCCACCTCGAATGCGAGGCTGAAAAGCATGGTGTCATTCCAGATTGCAGGCAGATTGGTGACCTGATCCATGACGGTCCATGTGCCGTCCTCCTCACCCGCAAGCACGAAGCGCGGACTGGCGCTCTTGAGATCGAAGAGATCGGTATCCAGCCAGTTCAGGGGGCCATCGGCCATACGATTACCACTTTGCGAATGCCGGAGGAATGTTTAAGTGCTCCCGAAGACACGGGGTCGCTCAAGCGTCACTCGCTTGACTCAGGTCCGGTCTCCGGTTCTTAGTATATCTTTACTAACCAATCAATTTGAATGAGCTGCTTTCAGCGACGCGTCCAGGGGAGAATTCATGAGTTTGATGGGAAAGACGCTGGAATATAGTTATCCGTTTCCTGACCACGTTGGCAATATCCCGACCCCGCGCGACATTACTGTTAGCGATGCAGTCGAACTCGATTTTCACACAGTCTGGGGTGTGGCTTACGATGTTACGGACCATCAAATAACAGCAACCTTTAACATCGCCTCAGCGTGGAGTTCCCGCGGTGGTCGCGAAGTAATTTTTGAGGACAAATACGATGTTCTCAATGATATCGTTGGCGTCACCTTCGACACCAATATTCTCAATATGAATGATTTTCGCATCAGTTTTACCGAAAACAGCGTTACGACGCTCTGGTTGGATAATCCATACGATCAAAACTCCTATCTGACCCTCACACTTCAATTCGCGATCAACCAGGTCGATGGCACGGAGAAGGGCAATCACCTTGTCGGCCGTGCGGACGAGGATTTAATCATTGGGAAGGCCGGTAATGATCTTCTGGAGGGTCTGGAGGACAATGACAGGCTCTATGGCGGAGCAGGTGCCGACACCCTGCGTGGCGGACAGGGCGATGATGTCCTGAGGAGCAAGCACGGCAACGACCAGTTCGCGGGCGACGATGGCGCCGACATCTTCGTCTATTCGAGCAAGAGCGGCCGCGACACGATCATGGATTTCGACACCGGCATCGATAAGATCGACATCACGGGGTGGGATGCGATTGGCGGCTTCGCCAGCCTCAAGCGTCACGCCTCGAACCATAGTGGCGTCCTCTGGATCACCGAAGGCAAAGACACATTGATCATCAAGGATTTCAGCAAGGGCGAGTTGGACGCCGGCGATTTCCTGTTCTGAAGTTGAGATGGACTTTGCTCCGCTTCGTCGCACCATCGTACATCCTGGCTAGGTAGCCCCCACCAGCATCCCCACCAGCTCATCCGGCGCATCGATTGCCACATCATGGCCGGTCGCGATCTCACGCGCGGTCCAGCCTCGGGCGTTGCGATATTTGTCGGCCGTATTGCCGAAACCGTCCCAGCCGGTGGCGAGGATGTACGTCTTCTTCGGGATGCGTTCGTAGGCGCCGGTCAGCCGTATTTTCTGCGTGAATGTGCCGGTTGGTTGGGGCGTGGCCTTCTGGTCCACCCAGAGGCGATCTTCCTCGTTGAGATAGTCGCCCGGGCTGCTTGGCGGCGGTGCGATCATCGGCTCGGCGAAATCCCAATAGGGCATGACGTCGGCAAAACTCGTTCCATCTTCCACGATGATGGCATCGACAAAGACGATCGCGCGGATCCGGTCGGCGATTCGTTCGGCGACGCCGGTGCCGACGATGCCGCCATAGGAATGGGTCACCAGGATGATATCGGAGAGATCCTTGAAGAGCACTTCGTTGACGATGTCGTCGATATGCGTATCGAGCGTGACATCAGGTCCGGCCAGGTGTTTTCTTTCGCCGAGGCCGGTGAGTGTCGGGGCATAGGCACGATGGCCCAGCGCGTGGAGCCTGTCGACCACCCGCTCCCAGGCCCAGCCTCCCGCCCAAGCGCCGTGCACGATGACGAATGTCTTTCTCTTGTCGGTCATGTCCAGTTCCTAACCAGTTCAATATCGCAACTGGTTCAACCATAACAAACTGATTGCAAAACGCAAGTGGTCTCTGGCCGCTGTGCACGCGAAAAGTTCGCGTGCACAGCGGCTTGAATCGATATCCCCGATCGTATCTAAAACAGATATCGATCGATGGATGCGACATGAGCCTGTTTATCGCCCTTGAATTCACCGCCGCGCTTGTGATCCGGACGCTGATCGCCCAGCCCTTTACCATTCCGTCCGGCGCCATGATGCCGACACTCGAAGTCGGCGACTATGCAGTGGCTGTGAAATTCCCTTATGGATACAGCAACTTCTCTCTTCCCCTTGGGAATCTTCTGCCCGAATTCACCTATGCCAAGGCGTCGGCGAAGCGCGGGGATGTGGTGATATTCCGTCTGCCCACAGACACATCGGTGGATTATGTCATGCGCGTTGTCGGCCTGCCGGGTGATGCAGTTCAGATCAAAGGCGGCATCACTTATCTCAACGGTGTCGCGCTGAAGCGAGAGGCGCTCGGCAAGTACCAGGGCGTCGACCCTGCCTATCGGGATGCGGCGCTTTTTCGAGAGTTTCTGCCGGACGGGACAAGCTACACGATCCTGGAATCGATGGACGATGCTGCCGGCGACGAAACCGAGATGTTCACCGTCCCTCCGAGTCATTACTTCGTGATGGGCGACAATCGCGACAACTCCAACGACAGCCGGTTCAGTGTCGGCTTCGTGCCCGAGCCGAATGTCGTGGCCAAACCGGTCGTCGCCATTACCTGGCCGGGCGGCAGGTTTACCATGCGCGACATACGTTGAGCCGCCCTGTCACCAAACTGTCTTTTTCATTCCCCGGCCGGTTGAAAAGTGCTATTGCAGTGCAGCAAAACCGGAATTCTCCAGCATGTTCCTGCCCAAGCGTGACAATTACGACGCCCTGATCCGTGATTTCCGATGGGATATCCCCGAAAAATTCAACATGGGCCAGGCCGTCGCCGATGTCTGGGCCAAACGAGAGCCGGGCCGGTTGGCGCTCGAACATTATAGCCCGGATGGCAATCATGCGCGGCTGACCTACGGTGAATTGCGGGACCGTTCGAACCGGTTCGCCAATGCGCTGGTAGACCTCGGCGTCACGCCCGGCGACCGGGTGGCGCTGCTCCTGCCGCAATCCTTCGCCACGGTTATCGGCCATGTCGCGATCTACAAGACGGGCGGCATCGCGCTGCCGCTCGCGCTGCTGTTCGGCGCCGATGCGCTGGAATACCGGTTGAAGGATTCCGGCGCCAAGATCGTTGTCACCAATGCCTTCGGCCAATCCAAGCTCGAGGCCATCCGCTCCAATCTGCCTGATCTCCGGCATGTCGTGGTCACAGGCGCGGACATTGCCGGCGCGCTGAATTTCGAGACCTTGCTTGCCGCCCGTCCGCCGGTCTTCGATGTGATCGACAGCGCGAAGGACGATCCGGCGCTGATGATCTATACGTCGGGCACGACAGGTCCGCCCAAGGGCGCGCTGCATGCGCATCGAGTGCTGGCGGGGCATATCCCCGGCGTGCAGATGGCGCAGGAATTCATGCCTCAGCCTGAGGACAAGTTCTGGACGCCGTCGGATTGGGCCTGGGCCGGCGGGTTGCTCAATTGCCTGCTCCCGTCGCTGGTCATGGGCGTGCCCGTCGTCTCGTCGCCGGCGCAGAAATTCGATCCCGACCTCGCCTTCCGCATCATGGCGGAGACGGGCGTCAGGAACGCCTTCATCCCGCCGACCGCGCTCAGGCTGATGATGCAGGTCGACGAGCCGCTGAAAAAGTACGATCTCAAGCTCCGCACCATCGGTTCGGCGGGCGAGTCGCTCGGCCGCGCGGCCTATGCCTGGGCGAAACGCGCGCTCGATATCACCGTCAACGAATTCTACGGCCAGACCGAGTGCAACATCGTGCTCGGCTCGATGGCGTCGCTCGGCGTCACAAAATCGGGGGCGATCGGCAAGGTCACCGCCGGGCACATAGTGGCGATCATCGATGGCGAGGGGCGCGAGTTGCCGCCTGGCAGTGCCGGCCAGATCGCCGTGCGGCGGCCGGACCCCGTGATGTTCCTCGGCTACTGGAACAATCCGGAGGCCACGGCGAAGAAGTTCATCGGCGACTGGATGCTGACCGGTGACCAGGGCGTCATGGATGCCGAGGGCTATGTCGAGTTCTTCGGCCGAGACGACGATGTGATCACCTCCTCCGGCTACCGCATCGGCCCGGCCGAAATCGAGGATTGCCTGATCTCCCATCCTGCGGTGCGGCTCGCGGCGGCTGTCGGCAAGCCCGATTCTGTGCGAACAGAGATCGTCAAAGCCTATGTCGTGCTGGCCGAGGGGTTCAGGCCGTCCGATACGCTCGCCGATGAGATTCGCGACTGGGTCAAGCATCGCCTCTCGATGCACGAATATCCGCGCGAGGTGGAGTTCATCGACGCGCTGCCGATCACCACGACCGGCAAGGTCATCCGTCGCCTGCTCAGGGATCGTGCGGCGGCGGAAACGCAAAAGCCGGTTGCCAAGCGGGCGTCAGGACGCTGATCACAGCGGCGGGATATGCCCCAGCGGAAACATCGAAAGCGTGATCGTGCCCTTGTCGACCACGAGGTTGACGGTCACCGTGTCTCCACCTTTCGCCAGCCCCTTGAGCAGCGCGGCCATGCCGGAGATCGTGCTATCGGCCCTGGGGAAGAGTTTCAGGAGATTGGCCTCCCAGAGATCGAGCTTCTCCAGCCGCGTCTTGAACGTGCCGGAGATATAGCCTTCGTCATCGATCTCGAAGGGACCGCTCATCTCCCCGAAAAGCCCTTCCGGCGTCGCGATCTTGAAGCTGGTGAGCGTGCCCTGCATGGCTTTGGAGGTGAGCGGCATGCCTTCGAGCAGTCCGATCTTGTCCTTGAGCGTCAGCTCCGTGCTGGTGGAAAGCGTTGGCAGGATTTCGGCGCCGGATTTCGTCGCAAGCGCGAAATCATCCGCCAGCATGGCTATATCGACATCGGCGCCATTGCCGCGAACGTGGAATTCGCCGTGCCTGGCCCTGGCGATGAGCGGCTCCACCAGGTCATAGTTGAAGAGATCGACCGAAAGGTTTTCGCCGGTGTTGGAAAGGGTCTTCAGGCCGGAGAAGCCGATCGAAAATCCCGACCGCAGCAGCGACCAGTTCGCCGTGACCGCCGTGCCGTCGAGAAGCGAGAGATTGGCGGGACCTTTGAGCTCAACGATCGCGCTGCCGGGATTGTATATATTGGCGACAGCGTGGATGGCGCCGGCCGACATCATGCCGCCGCTCGCTTCGTCCTTCACCGATGTGCGATTGCAGGCAAAGCCGATCCTGAACGGCGTGCCGGTCCGCGTGAGGCCGTCGCATGCGAGCTCGACCGGACCGGGACGGGCGATGAAGTCGCGCACTGTCTCCTCGATTTTGCTTGCAACATAGAACCAGCCGGCCGAATAAAGGGCCACGATAACAGCGACGAATATACCAAGCCTGCGGATCTTGCGGGATGCAGGCTTGGGGCCGCGCACAGTGTCCAATGCCATTCAGTCTTCCTTGACGGGAGCGAGGGTCGAAGCGAATTGAAGCCAATGACAGCGGATATGGACGAATTTTGGGTGTTTGGCTACGGCTCGCTGATGTGGAATCCCGGCTTCGACTATGAGGCGCGCGAGATCGTGACCGCGCAGGGCTTCCACAGGGCGCTCTGCATCCACTCCTGGGTTCATCGCGGCACGCGTGAGCATCCAGGCCTCGTGCTGGGGCTCGATCGCGGAGGATCCTGCAAGGGGGCCGGCTTTCGCGTGGCACCCGGCAATCGCGACGATGTCATCGCCTATCTCCGCGAGCGGGAACTGGTGACCAATGTCTATCTCGAACGATGGCTGAAGATAAAGTTCCGCGACGGGCGCACCGCCAGGGCGCTCACCTATGTCGCCGATCGCAAGCACCTGCAATATGCGGCGGGGCTGATGGTGGATGACGCGGCGCGGATCGTGGCGACTTCCGAGGGCAAATCGGGTCGCAATGCCGATTATGTCGCCAATACCGTCGAGCATCTCAAGCAGCTCGGCATCCGCGACCATTGGATGGAAGCCGTCGCCGAGAGGATGCAGGCCGTCCTTCAGGCCGCCTGAGCTGCCGCCAGTTCATCGAGCCGGCGTCTGGCGCTGTCGGGAATTTTCAGATGCGGATTGTCGCGGATCGTCTCGACCAGCAGTTCATCGCTCGCCCGTTCCGTGACCTCGATCAGATGCTTGAAGAACTGGTCCGGCGGCATGCCGGGTTCGATCGGCTTCAGGAACTTCACCTTGAAATGTCCCGGCTGGCGAAGGAAGCCGTGGCGCGGCCAGAACAGGCCGGGATGCAGGACCACGGGCACGACAGGCACGTCGAGATCCTTGTAGAGCCGGGCAATGCCGAACTTGTAATCAGGCGGCGCGCCGGGCGCCTTGCGGGTGCCTTCGGGATAGATGATCAGCTCGCGGCCACGTGCCAGTTCCTCGCGGGCACGGGCGACCATTTTCGGAATGGCGCGGCTCTTGTCGGCGCGGTTGATCGGGATCATGTCCTGCTTGGCGGCATACCAGCCGAATAGCGGAATCCAGAGAAGCTCTCGCTTGAGGATATAGACCGGGTCTTCGAGATAGGGGATCAGCGCGAATGTGTCGAAAAAGGATTGATGTTTGGCAGACAGGATGAAGCCCTGATGCGGCAATTGCTCCATGCCTTCGATCTCGAAGCTGATCCCGGCAATGTGCTTTGCCAGCCAGAGGTTCGAGCGCGCCCAGTTCTTCGGAATCCGATAGGCCGCCTTGCGCGGCAGGAGGAAATAGATCGGCGTGAAGATGATCATCTGCACGATGAAGCTGAGATAGAAGCAGAATTGAAAAATGCCCGAGCGCAGATAGGTCATGAACGGCTCTGATGTGCTGAAATGAGGAGGACGCGCTTTCCTTAGCCGATCCCGTCGAGGAGAGAAAGCGCGACTATATGGAAATTCCGGTCCAGTCCCGGCTGATCACCAGCAGGAACTTCACATATTCGGCCGCGAGCGTCCGGATCAGCAGCGGATTGCGGGTCATCTCCGCAAAGCTCAGATCGGTGGCGACCGGATAGGGGATGAACTTTGTGCCGTGATCGGTCCGTTCGAGTTCGGCAAGGCTGCGGGGCATGTGATAATTGTTGGTGACCAGGATCACGCTCTTGAAGGCGTTCTCGCGGATCCAGCGCGCCGTCTCGGTGGCGTTGCCCGTCGTGTCGAGCGCATCGTGGCCGATATCGACGCAGCATTCGAAGAGATCGCCGGGGCTGCGGGTCAGCAGCCTTATATGGTTGCCCGTGGTCGCGGGGTTGACGCCCGATATCAGCAGCCGCCTGCCGGCACCCTTGCCGAGCAGCTCGACCGCCTGGTCGATGCGCTGGTAGCCGCCGGTCAGCACGACGATGCCGTCGGCCTTGGGATCGACAGGCGGCTGGATGGTCGCGACATGCTGGTAGAACACCAGAAATCCGCCGGCAAAGAGCGCAATGGCGGTGATGAGGAGAAAGCCGAACAGCCTCAATATATGATGCGCGACGCGGACAGCGAGGCGCCGACGCGGAACAACGCCGTCATCCGCATCTTCCCCTAGGCTCGCATCACCGCTCATCATAAGATATTCTAGTTTAGATTTAGGGCCTTAAATAGGCGCTTCCTGCTGTGTTGGCCAAGGCTATATCTGGCACTTCAAGCTTTTCACGAGCTTACCCCTGAAATTGATCCAGCCGGCCGGGATCGGACCGGATGTGGTCGATCTCGTCGATCGTGCGCATCACGGTAAAGCGGGCCGTCACGGTCGTCAGCGCCGCGATGATCACCATGGTCAGGAAGATGCCGGCATAGCCGGTCCAATCGATGGTGAAGCTGCCGAACAGCGCCGCGGCCTGGTCGGCTTCGGGCGTGGCGATGCGCTCGCTCTGCCACCACGAGGCTGCCGTGAACATGGCTGCCGCCAGGAAGGCGCCGGTCAGCGAACCCTTGAGGCTGACCATGAGAAAATGTTTCTGGAATTCCTGGGCGACGAAGGACGATTCCGCGCCGACGAAATGCAGCACTTCGACAATGTGCCGGTTGCCGGCCAGCGCGCCGCGGGTGGCGAAGATCACCGTCAGCACCATGGCGAAGAAGACCAGGCCGAGCACGCCCGAGCCGATGAACACCGTGGTGCGCGCCATCGAGACCAGGCGGTCCACCCAGGTGCGGTGATCATCCAGATAGGCCTGCGGGATCTTGCGTTTCAGCTCGGCCCGCATGGCGGCGAAATCCGGCGGGTTCTGATCGTCGATGGTGATGACGACGAGCCTGGGCACGGGCAGTTCATCGATATCCAGGCCAGCGCCGAGCCAGGGTTCCAGAAGGCGTGCCGTCGCCTCCTTGCTCATGATCTGGCCGTCACGCGTGCCGACGAAGGACAGCGCGAGGTCGCGCACTTCGAGCAGCGTTTTTTCCATGTCGATCGTGTCGTCGGGCTTGATCTGGATGGTGATCTCGCGCGAAATCTGGCTGGCCCAGGAGGACGCGGTCGAACGGATCATGCTGACCGCGCCGATGGTGAGGCAGGCGAGAAACGACATGATGACGATGACAGCGAGCAGCGCCCGACCCTGAACGCTCTGCTGCGGCACGATGGAGGCGGTGCGGCGCAGCGTGATTTCCTTGCGCGGCGGGGCCTTGTCCTTGTCTTTTTTTGCTGCCGCCTCACTCATGGATATCGAGCCGCCCTGACGTGAGGATCATGCGGCGGGCTTCGACCTGATCCATAAGGGTCAGGTCATGCGTGGCGATGACGACGGCGGTGCCGAAGCGGTTGAGTTCCTGGAACAACTTGACGATGCGTTTGGCCATCGGCGGATCGACATTGCCGGTCGGCTCGTCGGCGAGCAGGATTTCGGGCTGGTCGATCAGCGCGCGAGCGATCGCCACACGCTGCTTCTCGCCGCCCGAGAGCACCGGCGGCAGCACGTTGATGCGGTCGCCCAGCCCCACCCATTTGAGCAGTTCGATCACGTCGCTGCGATAGCCCGATTCCTCTTTGCCGCGCACGCGCAGCGGCAGCGCCACATTCTCGTAGGTCGTCATGTGCTCGAGCAGGCGGAAATCCTGGAAGACGATGCCGATCCGGCGGCGCAGCATCGGCAGTTCGGACTGCGGGATATCCGACATTTCACGGCCGAAGACCTTGATCAATCCGCGCGTCGGCCGGAGCGACATGAACAGCAGCCTGAGCAGGCTGGTCTTGCCCGCGCCCGACGGGCCGGTCAGGAACTGGAAGGATTTCTTGGGAATGTCGAAGGTGAGATCCTTGAGGATTTCCGGCCCCATGCCGTAACGCAGACCAACATTTTCAAAATGAATCAATGTTTTGTCCCGTACCGAGGAAACTCGAAAGACCATAAGGCTGAAATGCTGGAATCGGTGATTTGCGAAGCATTAACCAAATCAGTTTACTTCTCGTGAACTTCAAGTTCAATGGCCGCAGCCCGGACATTCCTGCAAAGCGGTGCATTACGAGGGACGCCATGCAGGCAAACCGGAAAAGCGCCAATGGGGCGATCGAAGTCTTCGACGTTCTGCCGCCGGAACCCATGATGCGGCGGCACGTCGCCAACGCAAGCCGTCCGATGCTGGTCGAGGACGCGGTATTCGAGGTGATCGCGACCGAGCGTCCGCGGCGCGAATTCAACGACAATCCCATTCCGCGCCAACCGGTTCGCCAAATCGAGCCGGCACGCCTGCTCGCGGTGGCCGGCGTCTTCGTCATCAACCGGCTGGAGCACATGCTGTCGCGCCTGTCGGTACAGGCTTTCGTGACGCTGATCACGTCGCTCTTCCTCGTGGTTTTCTGGGCGTTCGGCGGCTTCGGCGCGCTGGCCAGCGGCCCCGCCGCCGAGCCGATGAAGCCCTTCGCCGTGGAACGGGTGTTCATCGACGAGCAGGATGCCAATGGCATGAAACTGCTTGCCGTCGGTGGCGTGCTGGTCAACCGGTCCGGCCGGACGCTCGATGTTCCCGCCCTGTCCGTTATGAGCGAAAGCGGCGAGCTGATCGGCACGATCCGGCCGGCCACCAGCAAGATCGAGCCAGGAGCATCGGTGAATTTCGCCGCCCGGCTGAAGCTTGCCGGTGGAAAATCCGGCGAGATATCGATTTTTCCCCAGATGTAAGGATTGAATCGCTGGAACCCTGTGCTAACGCTCGGCTTTGCCGACGCTGGAGTTAGATCATGCATGTCATTCGCGGAAAGACCATCGAGCCGCTGTTCACCGCCGAAATGATTGCCAGGCGCAATGACGAACTGGCGACCGAGATTTCCTCCGGCCCGACCAAGGACCTGCTGGTGATCGCGGTGCTCAAGGGCTCGTTCATTTTCGCGGCCGATCTCATCCGTTCGCTGCATCATGTCGGTCTCGCTCCGGAAGTCGAATTCATCACGCTGTCGAGCTATGGCACGGGAACGGTGTCGCAGGGTGTGCGGATCATCAAGGACATCGACAGCGAGGTGAAGGACCGCGACATATTGCTGATCGACGACATTCTCGAATCGGGACGCACGCTGACTTTCGCCCGCGACCTGATGCTCGAGCGCGGCGCACGCCACGTCTCGATCGCTGTTTTGCTCGACAAGCACGACAAGCGCTCCACCGCGCTGGAGGCCGATTATGTCGGCTTCAAATGCCCCGATCATTTCGTCGTCGGCTATGGAATGGACGTCGCCTACGCCTTCCGTGAATTGCCCTTCGTCGGCGTGGTGACCGGCGAGGCGTAAAGATTTGAGCAAGCATAAAGGCATTTCGCCGATCTGACTTCGTGTCGCGTTTACCCTTCGAAAAGGCCTCAGGGTGTTGACTGGGGCATAAGTTAAAACGGGGTAAAAGAAATGGCACGCATTCTCATCACTGAAGACGAAGACTCGCTTCGCTCCTTCGTGGCCCGGGCGCTCCGCATGGACGGCCACGAAACCGTCGAAGCCGCCGATGGCGCCGAGGGGCTGGAAGCTCTTGATCACGGCCGGTTCGACTTGCTTCTCTCCGATATCCGCATGCCCGTGATGGACGGCATCGAACTGACCCACAAGGCTGCTGCCGCCCATCCGGGGCTGAAGATATTGCTGATGACGGGATATGCCGAACAGCGCGAGCGGGCGGATGACCTGATGGAAAAGATCATCGATGTCGTGGCCAAGCCGTTTACGCTGCCGGATATAAGGACGGCGGTGGCGAAGGCGCTGGCCTGACGCGGGGTGGGCAAGCTGGTTCAGCCGACAGTGGTTTGATCCCCTCTCCTTCAACACACACCTCCGCGTTCACGCGGGCGTTTCCGCCCCGTGGCTTGACCATGCACGTCCCCGACCTTCCGCTTGCGCATGAGAGATCGGCCGGGGCACGTTTCCGTGCCACGTTAGTAATGACTGCCTCGCGGCAGCCGGTAAGACACGTCATCGTGCCCCGTATTCGGTGGTTTTTCCCGTGCAACTCCGGTCCCTTTGCGTCACCGAACGATCCGTGCCGCTCGGAGATTTCTCTCCGTCGGCATCCGATGTGTTCCCCGCCATCCATCGCTGGCATGGCGTTCGCCGAGACCATCACCCTCGGACTCCGTTCGGGCCTCCAATGCCTCACAGGCACGCCCGGGCCTTTTGCAGCCCGGAGAAGGACCATTTTCTGCACGGGCCCGATCATGAGGCTTTGCGTCGCTTCCCCATGACCAGCACCGGCTCGCCCCGCCCGCATCGCCATGCGGGGTAGCCGAGGACAGAACGGAAGGGATTGTGCCATAGAAGTGGGGAAAACGGAAGACAATAGAGGATTATTTTCCTACATATTCCAGTAGGTTTATGATTTTACTAAAGAAAAACTTGACCGGCCCTCCTAAGCGCCCACTGTCTTGACCCTTCCGCGATCTTGCTTAGTCTGCCCAAAACCTATGGGAGGACTTTCATGGCCAAGGTAGTGGGAATCGGTGGCGTTTTCTTCAGGGCATCCGATCCGGTTGCGCTCGCCGCGTGGTACGAGAAACATCTCGGCATCGACGACCTTCACAAATCCGTCTGGCAGCAGGATGCCGGCACGACGATCTTCGGGCCGTTCTCCCGCGATACCGACTATTTCGGGCGGCCCGAGCAGCAATGGATGATCAATTTCAGGGTCGCAGATCTCAAGGGGCTGATGGCCGATCTCAGGGCCAGCGGGATCGCCGTGGAGACCCGCGCCGAATGGGATTCGGAAGTCGGCCGATTTGCCCGGATACACGATCCCGAGGGCAACCCGGTCGAATTGTGGGAGCCGGCGAGCGATGGGAACCAGGATGGGACTTAAGGCCCCGTCCGCACTGCGTTACTACCCCTTGGCAGTCATCGAGCCCGCTGCCAATAGGGTGACGAAATCATCGAGTTCACCATCGAGGCGCGTCGCGGGAATGCCGACGAAGCGGCCTTCCAGGCTGATCGAGACGATGCCGTGGACGGCGCTGAACAGCGAAAGCGCCCGCACCTGCAGGTCTTCGCCCCTGAGATCGGGCTGGATGCGGGCGAGCGGGCGGGCGATGAACTGGATCAGGAACATGTGCTTTTCCAGGTGCCAATCCGGAACCGCGGCGCCATCCGGCAAGCGGTGTTCGAAGAGGGCCGCCCAGAGATTGCGGTTTTCGCGCGCAAATTTGAGATAGCCGCGCGCCAGGATGCGCAGCTGCTCCACCGGGTCGTCGGTTCCCGAAAGCGCCGGCGTAAGGCGTTGCTCGATCATGGCAAGCGTCGAGGAATTGACCTGGATAACCAGCTCATCGAGATCGCGGAAGGCCGTGTAGAGCCCGCCAAGCGCGCAACCGGCATCCTGTGTAACGTCGCGGGCGCGGAGATTGCCGAGGCCATCCGCCATGATCTGGTTGCGCGCCGCCTCGATTAGCCGCGCCTTGAGATCCTCGCGTTTCATTTCCCGTTTGCCGGCCATTAACCATTCGCTTTCGAAATTATGAACGTCGTTCAAAATAATTCTTGAACGACGTTCGTCTTTATGTCAGAACTTAATCGTGAACAGTGTTCATACATGGAGAAACCGAGATGTTCAAACAAATTCTCACATTGCTGCGCGGCCGCGCCTTCGAGGCCGAACAGGACTTTCTCGACCAGAACGCGATACCGCTGCTCGGCCAGCAGATTCGTGACGCCACGTCGGCGATCCAATCGGCGCGCCGGGCGGTGGCCATCGCCATTGCTCAGAACGAACAGGAGCTCGGCCAGCAAAAGGCCGCGCTTGCCCGCATCGCCGACCTGGAGACCCGCGCCATCGCGGCGCTCAGCCAAGGCAATGAACGGCTCGCCCGGGAGGCCGCCGAGGCGATCGGCTGGCTCGAGGCCGAGTGTGCTGCGTCGGAAAAGGCGCAGGCGCAGTTCGGCGCCTCGATCGACCGGATGAAAGCGATCGTCCGGGCCGCAGAAGCCCGGCTCCGGGAACTGCAGCGCGGCGAGCGTCTTGCCCGCGCCACCGAGCATACCCAGAAGCTGGATCGTTCGGCCGGCCATCACGGCCTCGCCACGATCTCCGAAGCCGAGGAGACGCTTGCGCGCCTCCGCACCCGCCAACAGGAGATCGACACGGCCGGAATGGCGCTGCGCGAGATGGATGCGGGCACCGATCCGGCCGCCATTATCGAGAAACTCGCCAGGGCCGGATGCGGTGCGCCGCTCCAACCCGATCCCGAAAACATTCTCGCCCGCCTGCGGGCGCGAATGAACAACGCCGCGTAAGCGTATCAACACTGGACAAGGACCACTGCTATGAACGAGAGTTTCCAGAAGCATTCTTCAGCCTGGGTGAGCTTTTCCTATCTGAGCTTCGGCGCGGCGGCGACCATGCTGGCGCTTGGCCTCTACATGATGCCGCTCGATCTCTGGGGAAAAGGCTACCTCGTGATGGGCATATTGATGCTCGTGCAGACCACCGTGAATGTGACCAAGACCATCCGCGACAACGCCGAGGCCGACAAGCTGATCCGCAAGGTCGAGGATGCCAAGACCGAGAAACTGCTGTTCAACATCAATCGTAACGACGCGAGTTAGCTGAAGTTAACCACACCACAGAGTTGTTCTCCTGGCTGAAACCATTGGCTAACGACTCTGTGGCTTGGCTACACCGCTCGCAAAAGGAAGACTTCGATGCAACGCAATCTGATGACATCGCGCCAGTTCGCGCCGCTGTTCTGGACGCAGTTCCTCTCGGCGTTCAATGATAATTTCCTCAAGAACACGCTGGTCTTCCTGATCCTGTTCCAGATGGCCGCCGAAGGCGCCACGCTGGTGACGGTGGCGGGCGGCATTTTCATCCTGCCCTTCCTGGCGCTGTCGGCGATCGGCGGCGAACTGGCCGACAAATACGACAAGGCCAGGATGGCGGAGCTTTTGAAGCGCGCCGAAATCGGCGTCGCGGCGGTTTCGGTTCTCGGCATCGCGCTGTCGTCGATCTGGATCCTGATGTTCGCGCTCTTCGGCTTCGGCGTGATTTCCGCGCTGTTCGGGCCGATCAAATACGGCATCCTGCCCGATCATCTCGACCGCCGGGAATTGCCGCGCGCCAATGCCTGGATCGAGGGCGGCACCTTCATCGCCATCCTCACCGGCACGATCGTTGCAGCCGTGGCCTTCAGCGGCGGCGACAATATCTGGGTCTTCGGCCCGATGATGATGGGCCTGTCCGTGCTCTGCTGGTTCGCGTCCCGCATGATCCCGCCGACGGGCTCCAAGGCGCCCGATCTCGTGGTCGACTGGAACATCTTCCGTTCGAGCATGACACTGGTGGGTGAAATCCGCGCCGATAGCCGCATCTGGCGCTCGGCCCTGATGAACTGCTGGTTCTGGTTCGTCGGCGCCTTCGTGATGACCATGCTGCCTGTCATGGTGAAAGACATTCTCGGCGGCTCGGAAATCGTGGTGCCCGCCTATCTCGCAATCTTCGCGATTTCGATCGCCGTCGGCTCGGCGATAGCCGGCTGGATGTCGGCGGGCCGCGTCGTGCTGCTGCCGGCGCCCGTTGGCACCGCCATCATCGCACTGTTCGGCCTCGACCTCGCCTGGAATCTCTGGGGCCTCACTTCGGTCACCCATGCGCAGAGCTTCGGTGACTTCTTCGCCGGGGAGAACACGATCCGTGTCGCGGTGGATCTTGCCGGCATGGCGATCGGCGGCGCGTTCCTCGCGGTGCCGACCTTTGCGGCGATGCAGACCTGGGCGCATGAGGATCGCCGCGCCCGCGTCATCGGCGCTGCTAACGTGCTCTCGGCGCTGTTCATCACCTCGGGCCTAGCGCTGGTCGCCGTGCTGCAGGCGATCGGCGTGTCCGTGCCGATGATCATTCTCGGGCTTTCGGTGATCAATCTCGGCATTGCCTGGCTGATGCTGAAGACGCTGCCGACCAATCCGTTCCGCGACCTCATCTCGATCATCTTCCGCGCCTTCATGCGGCTCGAGGTCGAGGGGCTGGAGAACATCAAGAAGGCCGGCGACGCGCCGATCATCGCGCTCAACCATGTGAGCCTGCTCGATGGCGCGCTCGCGCTCGCGATCACCGAGGAAGAGCCGACCTTTGCTGTCGATTACAAGATCGCCCAGGCCTGGTGGGTGAAGCCGTTCCTGAAATTCGCGAAATTCCTGCCGCTCGACCCGACCAAGCCGATGGCCACCCGCACGCTGATCAAGATCGTGCAGGACGGCAACCCGATCGGCATTTTCCCCGAGGGACGCCTGACCGTAACCGGCACGCTGATGAAGGTCTATGACGGTGCCGCCATGGTCGCCGACAAGACCGGCTCCATGGTTGTGCCGGTGCGTATCGACGGGCTGGAGAAGAGCTATTTCACATATCTCAACGACGGCAAGGTCCGCCGCCGCTGGTTCCCGAAGGTGAAGGTCACCATTCTCGAACCCCGCAAGCTGGAAGTGCCTGCTGAACTCAAGGGCCGCGCCCGCCGCATCGCCGCCGGTGCCGCGCTCTACCAGATCATGTCGGACCTGATGTTCAAGACCACGAACACCAATTCGACCATCATCGAACGGGTGATCGAGACGGCAAGGGATCGCGGCATGGGCACGCTGGCTGTCGAGGATCCGGTAACCGGCAAGCTGACCTATGGCAAGCTGCTGACCGGCGCGGCCGTGCTGGCCGCTCAGTTCAAGGCGCGCTTCCCCGAGGAAACGCTCGGCGTGATGCTGCCCAATGCCAATGGCGCGGCCGCCACCCTGTTCGGCGTGATGAGCGCGGGTAAGGTGCCGGCGATGCTGAACTTCACAGCCGGGGCGACGAACATCCTGTCGGCCTGCACGGCGGCACAAGTGAAGCACGTGCTCACATCCCGCGCCTTCGTGACCCAGGCCAAGCTCGGGCCGGTGATCGAGGAGATGGAAAAGCAGGTGAAGATCGTCTGGCTCGACGACCTGCGCACAGAGATCGGCTTCAAGGACAAGCTGATGGGCTATCTCGGCAAGGCGCGACCGCTGGTGAAGCGCAAGCCGGACGATGCGGCGGTGATCCTGTTCACCTCCGGCTCCGAGGGCACGCCCAAGGGCGTGGTGCTGACCCACCGCAACATCCTGTCGAATGCCGCCCAGGCCGCCGCCCGCATCGATTTCCACTCCGGCGACAAGGTGTTCAACATCCTGCCGGTGTTCCATTCCTTCGGGCTGACGGCGGGCACGATCCTGCCGCTGATCTCTGGCGTGCCGATCTATTTCTACCCCTCGCCGCTGCATTACCGCATCGTGCCGGAACTGATCTACTCGTCGAACGCGACGATCATCTTCGGCACCGACACATTCCTGTCGGGTTATGCCCGGACCGCGCACCCCTACGACTTCCGCTCGATCCGCTACATCTTCTCGGGCGCCGAGCCGGTGAAGGCCTCGACCCGCGAGACCTACATGGAGAAGTTCGGCCTGCGCATCCTCGAAGGCTATGGGGTCACCGAAACCGCGCCCGTGGTCTCGATCAACACGCCGATGTACAACAAATCAGGCACCGTCGGTAAGATCATGCCGGGGATGGAGTGGAAGCTCGAACCGGTTCCCGGCATCGACGAGGGTGGCCGGCTCTATCTCAAGGGCCCGAACGTCATGGCCGGCTATCTCCGCGCCGAAAACCCCGGCGTGCTGGAACTGTTGCCCGAAGGCTGGCACGACACCGGCGACATCGTCACCATCGATGCCGACGGCTTCGTCAAGATCCGCGGCCGGGCAAAACGCTTCGCCAAGATCGGCGGCGAGATGGTGTCGCTGGCCGCCGTCGAGGCACTGGCCGGCAGCCTGTGGCCGGGCGCACTTTCCGCAGTCTCGGCCGTGCCGGATGCCAAGAAGGGCGAACGCCTGATCCTGCTCACCGACGCGCCAAACGCCACCCGCGCCGAATTCCTCGCCTACGCCAAGTCGAAGAACGCCATGGACATGATGGTGCCGGCCGAAGTGCGCGTCGGCAAGGTGCCGGTGCTCGGCACGGGCAAGGTGGATTTCGTCGAGGCACGGAAACTGGCGCTGGAGCCGGTGGTGGCGACGGCTGCGGCTTGAAGATGACGTTGCGGGCTTGGCCGCACCCCCCTCTGCCTTGCCAGGCATCTCCCCTCAAGGGGGAGATTGGCTAGAGGCGCTCTCGGCGCCTCACACTGGCGGCGTTTGCTGAGCATTCGACGGCTGATATTTAGCGGAGACGGCTGCACCCGATCTCCCCCCTTGAGGGGGAGATGTCCGGCAGGACAGAGGGGGTGACCCAGTTGGAGTCTAATAGTCTTCATCCCATCCTAACTTGGGCATCCGACTGATGGAAAGCGACGGCCTGTAATCATCATTGAACAAAATAGATATGTCTTCGCTCTCGTAACTACTCCAAATAACCTCTCCCTCGTGAATGATACTGTCAGTCAGTGCCAACGCCTGATCATTCGTGAATCTGGACAGAATGCTATTTTGAGTCATACGAGAAAGACGTTTTCCATCCGGAAACCGGGCGTCGTCGGTCGAGATATAATATGTCCGGTAATCACCATGAAAGCCCGGATAGAGATGGACCGTGTTGAGAAGGCTCACGGAGATAATCTTCCCACCTTTCTCAAACTCAAACCGAACTGATCCAAAATCTCTTTCCGAAGAAGCAATTTTCCACCCGATGGCGGCCTCCATCACCTGGTCTGCTTCCATACCGAGATAGAAAGGGTGAATGCCCTGTCCCAGAACCAGCTCAAAATCGACAGGTAGCTTTGATTTTTGCTCTGCGTCCATAGGCACTCCTAACGCTGCGCGGTCAGCGTGTATGTCGATGTTCCAACACTTCTGCCAACGTTTTCTTTTGCCATGTACATTCCCACGATTGAAGGCATGTCTTGAACCCCCCAAGCCCTGCATTTGTCGCATCCCTGTTAAGCGCGTTGAATAGATTATCGCTTCACCCCTTTCGCAAGTGCAAAAAAGAGGGTATGAGGCCGCAAAATCGAATTGCGCGCCTCTGTGCCCGCCACAAACTTCAGAGACCAATCAGATGAAAATGCGGAATATCGCGATTATCGCACACGTTGACCATGGCAAGACGACGCTCGTTGACGAACTGTTGAAGCAGTCGGGCTCATTCCGTGACAACCAGCGCACGACCGAGCGCATGATGGACTCCAACGATCTCGAAAAAGAGCGTGGCATCACCATCCTTGCCAAGGCGACCTCGATCGAGTGGAAGGGTCACCGCATCAACATCGTCGATACACCCGGACACGCCGACTTCGGCGGCGAAGTCGAGCGCATCCTGTCGATGGTGGACGGCGCGATCGTGCTGGTCGACTCCTCGGAAGGCCCGATGCCGCAGACCAAGTTCGTGGTGTCCAAGGCGCTGAAGGTCGGCCTCAAGCCGATCGTGGCGATCAACAAGATCGACCGTCCGGACGGCCGCCACGAGGAAGTGATCAACGAAGTCTTCGACCTGTTCGCCAATCTCGACGCCACCGACGAGCAGCTCGACTTCCCGATCCTCTACGGTTCGGGCCGCGACGGCTGGATGAACGTCAACCCCGAAGGCCCGAAGGACCAGGGCCTCGCGCCGTTGCTCGACCTCGTGCTCGAACATGTTCCGGAGCCCTCCGTCGGCGACGAAGACGGCGCCTTCCGCATGATCGGCACCATTCTCGAAGCCAACCCCTTCCTCGGCCGCATCATCACTGGCCGCATCCATTCCGGTTCGATCAAGCCGAACCAGACCGTCAAGGTTCTCGGCCAGGACGGCAAGCTGATCGAAAACGGCCGCATCTCCAAGATCCTCGCCTTCCGCGGCATCGAGCGCACGGCGCTGGACGAGGCGCACGCGGGCGACATCGTCGCCATTGCGGGTCTCTCCAAGGGCACCGTCGCCGATACCTTCTGCGATCCCTCGGTTACCGAGGCGCTGCATGCCCAGCCGATCGACCCGCCGACCGTCACCATGTCCTTCATCGTCAACGACAGCCCGCTTGCCGGCACCGAAGGCGACAAAGTCACCAGCCGCGTCATCCGCGACCGCCTGCTGAAGGAAGCCGAGGGCAATGTCGCGCTGAAGATCGAGGAAGCCGAAGGCAAGGATTCGTTCTTCGTTTCCGGCCGTGGCGAATTGCAGCTCGCGGTGCTGATCGAGACGATGCGCCGCGAAGGCTTCGAACTGGCCGTGTCGCGTCCGCGCGTCGTCATGCACAAGGACGAGAACGGCGTTCTGATGGAGCCCGTCGAGGAAGTCGTCATCGACGTCGATGAAGATCATTCCGGCATCGTCGTGCAGAAGATGAGCGAGCGCAAGGCCGAGATGGTCGAGCTGCGTCCTTCCGGCGGCAATCGCCTGCGCCTGCGCTTCTTCGCGCCGACGCGCGGCCTGATCGGCTATCAGTCGGAACTCCTGACCGACACGCGCGGCACGGCGATCATGAACCGCCTGTTCCACGCTTACCAGCCCTTCAAGGGCGTGATCGGCGGTCGCGTCAATGGCGTGCTGCTGGCCAATGCAGCCGGCGAGGCCGTGGCTTACGCGATGTTCAACCTGGAAGACCGTGGCCCGATGATCATCGAGCCCGGCGAAAAGGTCTATGCCGGCATGATCATCGGCATCCACACGCGCGACAACGACCTCGAAGTCAACGTGCTCAAGGGCAAGCAGCTGACCAACATCCGCTCGGTCAACAAGGACGAGGCCGTCAAGCTGACGCCGCCGATCCGCATGACGCTCGACCGCGCGCTTTCCTGGATCCAGGACGACGAGCTGATGGAAGTCACGCCGAAGTCGATCCGCCTGCGCAAGATGTATCTCGATGCCAACGACCGCAAGCGCTTCGAGAAGTCCCGCACGGCTGGCGCAGCCTGATCGCCGCAAATTAGTTCTGAAGCTTCAAATCCCGGCGGCAACGCCGGGATTTTTGTTGGCCGGTCCCAGAACCTGTTGATAACTTGGCCCCGCGCCAGAAGGTGCTCCACCACGAGTCTGCGATCTTTTAACGTCTGATTCGGAATTTGCGGCTTGCCGCGATGGTTAACAATCGGTTAACTTCGCCGGCAGTCCCTTTTGAGTATTCGTGGTGAAAGCCGCGTCGTGTATGGTGGATGGACGTTATGACGACGTTGTCAATTGACGTGAGGCGTGCCGATCCGCGCGATGCCCGTGCCATCTCAGACGTCCATCGGACGGCCTGGATCGGTGCCTATGCCGGTATGATCCCGCATCGCGCGCTCGTGCAGATGATCGAGCGGCGGCGCGAGGACTGGTGGCGGCGCGCGGCCCGTGGTCCATCGACCTTGCTGGTTGTCGAAGTCGCGGACAAGATTGCGGGCTACGCCACGCTCGGCCTGAACCGCGTCCGCGAACTGAAGCAGGAGGGTGAGATCTACGAACTCTATCTCTTGCCGGAATATCAGGGTATCGGGCTTGGCAGCTACCTGTTCCGCGAATGCCGCGCCATCCTGAAGGGCTTGGGCATGCAGGGCCTGGTCGTCTGGTGCCTGGAAGAGAACGACAATGCCGTGACCTTCTACCGCGCCATGGGCGGCATGGACGTCGCCGAGGGCATGGAGTGCTTCGGCGAGAAGTCGATCAAGAAGCTGGGATTTGTCTGGCGGAGTTGAGGCCGCGCGATCTTCTTTCTAAATTCAAGCCTACTTCGTCGCACTCAGATCCGGGTAATTGTACACAGGATAGCCGGCCAGTTTGCCTGATTTGCCGTGAAATTTCGGCTCCTGCTTGCCGCAGGGAAAGCCCGGCGCCTGTTCGTCCGCGAGTTTGCGGGCGATGTCATTGGCGTTCTTGTTCTCAAGCGCATCGACGTAAGCGGTGATGCAGCCGGTCATGTCGTCGGTCTGGCCGACACGGGAGATCACGAGGACCTGGCCCTCGTGCGCCTTGTCGGGCTCTGATGTATCCGGGTTAAGGTTCTGGATCATGTAGCGGATGATGGTCGCACGCGGCACGCCGTGACCGTCGAGACGCCACTCGATCTTGTCGCCAATATAGTTGAATGTCTCGAATGTCTCGCCGGCGCCGTCAAGGATCGCTTTGCTCAGGTGGCCGAAATAGGTGCTTTCCCTGTTGTCATAGGCGTTGAAGTAAAAGGGATAGTCCTTGTAGCCCGCGCATTTGAGGGAGACGTTGCCCATGTCCTGGTCTTCAGGTGTCGGCGTGCCTGATGTCACACAGCCCTTGTCGGTGGCAGCGCTCGTGTAGACGCTGGTGCCGGCCATCGCCGGAAGGCCCGCGGAGACGGCAAGGCAAGCGGTGAAGGCGAAGAGCGCGGTGCGAAGGGTCATGGTCGAGTCCTTTTCTAGCGAAGATACGCTTGACCCGATCGATTCATTCGAACCGCTAGCCGTCGTCGCCATGATAGATCATCGGTTCAGCGGCCTTGTCGCCTCTCGCGCCATGATAATCAGGCTTGTCGGCGCCGCAGCGGAAGTGCACCGCAAGCCCGTCGGCGACGGCGCGGGCAAGGTTGTTTGCATCCTTGCTGGCGAGTGCATCGACATAGCCCACGGGGCATCCTTCCTCTTCGCCCGGCTGGCCGACCTTGGAGATGACGAGGATCTGGCCCTGGGAATTCCCGTCTCCGACGAAGAAGCGCTGGATGGCGGCGATCGGCTTGCCGCCGGCGCCGATGCGCCATTCGATCTTCGGGTTCATATGGTTGAACGGACCGAAGGATTCGAACGCCTTGTCGAGGATCGATTGCTTGAGGAAGCCATAATGCACGCTCTGGCGCAGGTCGCCTTCCTTGAACAGCACCTTGTAGTCGCCGAGGCCGGGGCAAAGCATGGAGGTGAAGTCGCCGCCCGGCTCCTCCGGATCGGGCGCCACCAGGGTCTCACACTTGTCCACCTCGAGATCGGTAAAGGCGCTTCCGGCGGCCAGTGTCGCATCGCCAGGCGCCGCCATGATCGCCGTCAAGATCGAGATCGTTATCGCCCAGCGCATCGCCGCCTCCATCACACGAGAGGGTCATTAGCGCATTCCGTTTATCGCCGCACCCGAATTTCTCGCAAATCGGGCTTTTCGCTACCGCAGCAATATTGTCAGCCGGGCCAAATCCTTCTATTGCCGGGCACGGATTCATGCAGGAGGCATCATATGCGCATCGACGCTATCAAGATCGGCAACAATCCGCCGGAAGACGTGAACGTGATCGTGGAAGTGCCCGTCGGCGGCGACCCGATCAAATACGAGATGGACAAGGAAGCCGGCGCGCTGGTCGTCGACCGCTTTCTCTATACGCCGATGCACTATCCGGGCAATTACGGCTTCGTGCCGCACACGCTGTCGGAAGACGGCGACCCGATCGACGTGCTGATCGCCTCGACCCGGCCCTTAGTGCCCGGCTGCGTCATCAATGTCCGCCCGATCGGCGTGCTGATGATGGAAGACAATTCCGGCAAGGACGAGAAGATCATCGCCGTTCCGTCGCCGAAGCTGACGCTGCGCTACGAGAAGGTGCACGAATATACCGACATGCCGGAGATCACGATCAAGCAGATCGAGCATTTCTTCGAGCACTACAAGGATCTCGAGCCCGGCAAATGGGTGAAGCTCGATGGCTGGAGGGGTGCGGCCGAGGCGCGCCGCCTGATCGTCGAGGCGATCGAGCGCTACAAGGCGACCAAGTAAGCCACGTCTTCACGATATCTGCAAAGGCCTCCGGACCGGGATCGGTCCGGAGGCCTTTTGCATTCAGCCGTAAGTTGCGGCGATATAGGCGATCACCTGCTGCAGGAAGAACAGGATGACCAGCACCACGAGCGGCGAAAGATCAATGCCGCCGAGGTTTGGCATGAAGCGTCGGATGGGACGATAGAGCGGTTCGGTCATGCGATAGAGCGCACTGCCGACCTGGTTGACGAACTGGTTGCGTGTGTTGATCACATTGAACGCAAAGAGCCAGGAGAAGATCGCCGAAACGATGATGATGAACCACAATATGTTGATGATGAAGTTCAGGGTCGACAGAATGACGAGCAGCATAGGGTTCCTCTTGGCCGCGCCCCTAGCCGTTTCGGCAGGGGTTCGCGCGATTTCACGTTGACAGACATGTAATCATTGGCTCTCTATCGGGCAAGAGCGAGCCTGCGTCGCTTGCTCGCCATGATTAACGGCCGGACCCGCCGCACAAACCTTTCCCGCATACGAGCGTCACATGCAAGTCAATCCGGCGGAAGACCGCTTCGCCGCCTTTCGGCATCGTTCCTATACACTCTTCTTCTTCGCGCGCTTCCTGGCGGCATTCGCGACGCAGATCATCTCGGTGGCGGTCGGCTGGCAGATGTACGCAGTGACCGGGGACGTCTTCCTGCTCGGCATGATCGGGCTCGTCCAGTTCCTGCCAGCATTGCTGCTGATCCTGGTCACCGGTTCGGTGACGGACCGCTATAACAGGCGCGCCATCGTCTCGATTTGCCTTGCTGTCAGCGCGCTGTGCGCAGCGGCATTGCTACTGCTTTCGCTGACCGGCACCTTCTCACCGGTTCCGGTCTTCATCATCCTCGTCGTCTTCGGCATCGAGCGCGCCTTCATGGGACCCGCGGTGCAATCGCTGGCGCCCAATCTGGTGCCGGAGAAGGATCTCGCGAATTCCTTCGCCTGGAACGCCTCATCGTGGCAGACGGCGTCGATCGTCGGTCCGGTTGCCGGCGGCCTGCTCTATGGGTTGGGACCGGCCGTCGCCTATTCAGTTGCGCTTGTGTTCATGATGGCGGCGGCGCTCCTGGTCTTCACCATCCCGAAGCCCGCCCAGCGCAAGACGACCGAGCCAACCAGCCTGACCTACATCCTTGCAGGCTTCAAATTCCTCCGCTTCGAGAAGGTGGTGCTCGGCGCGATCTCTCTCGATCTTTTTGCAGTGCTACTCGGCGGCGCCTTGGCGCTGATGCCTGTTTTCGCCAACGATATTCTGGCGCTCGGGCCGCTCGGCCTCGGCCTGCTCCGGGCGGCACCCGGCGCCGGCTCCATCGCCATGGCGCTCTATCTCGCCGCCTTCCCGATCAGACACAATTCCGGCATCAAGATGTTCGTCGGCGTCGCCGTTTTCGGGCTCGGCAATCTGCTCTTCGGCCTCTCGGAGACGGCGTGGCTATCGATTGTGGCGCTCGCCATCATGGGCGCCGGCGACATGATATCGGTCTATGTCCGTGAAACCTTGATAGCGCTCTGGACGCCCGACGAAGTGCGCGGCCGCGTCAACGCCGTCAATTCGGTCTTCATCGGCGCATCCAACGAACTCGGCGAATTCCGCGCCGGCACCATGGCGCATTTCGTCGGCGCGGTGCCCGCGGTGGTGATCGGCGGCATCGGCACGCTCGCCGTTTCGGTGGCCTGGGCGCTGATGTTCCCGCAACTGCGCAAGATCGACACGCTGGACGCACCGGATCGAGAAACTAGAGTGCTTCAGGGTTAAATCTCGCGCGGCTTGAACACCATGTCGAGCATGCCCGACATCCAGTTCCTCAGCGGCGCGTCGTGCAGGAAGCGGCCTTCGAGATGCTTGGCACCAATCTGTGCGCCGGGCAGTTCGAAACGGTGGGCGCCGCGCACCACCCAGCGATGCATCATCACGCGCGTCAGCTCGCCATGGAACTGGATGCCCCAGGCATTCTCGCCGACGCGGAATGCCTGGTTCTCGTAGGCCTCGCCCCGTGCGAGCAGCGTCGCACCCGATGGCAGGTCGAACCCCTCGCGATGGAATTGATAGACCATCTTCGGCCATTCCAGGAGCTTTTCGCCTTCCTCGGTCGCCTGGAGCGGATACCAGCCGATCTCGGTCAGCCCCTCGTGATGGCCGGCGACCCGGCCGCCGAGGGTCTTGACCAGCATCTGCGCACCGAGGCAGATGCCGAGATAGGGGCTGTTCTCCGAGAGCGGGACATTGATCCATTCGATCTCGTATTTGATGAAGTCGTCCTGGTCATTGGCGCTCATCGGCCCGCCGAAGATGACGGCACCGGCGTGATCGGCCATGGTCTCGGGCAATCTCTGCCCCAATGCGGGACGGCGGACGTCGAGGCGGTGGCCCTTGGCCTCGAGCATCTGCCCGACCCGGCCCGGCGTGGAATGTTCCTGATGGAGTACGATCAGAACGGGCCGGTCATCCGCCGGCAGCGCTTTCCTGAGCGATTGCAGCATAGTCCTTAACTACTCACCTTTGTTGGCCCGCTCCGCTTCCTGCCGCTTGGCAATACGGACACGGCCAGAAACACCGATCAACTCGGCTATCCGCCATACCAGGTGATCCTCGATCTCGTTTCTTTGCTCATCGGCATGAACGATCTGCCAGAGCAGGCCGATGAACTCCGTCTTTTGTCTTTCATCAAGAGCGCGATTGATCCGCGATGTAAAGCGGAAAAGATCGATCGCGCGCTCCTCCTGCCGCTTCGCGGCGGCGAGCATCTCGTCATACTCGCCCTTGGAAAGATTGAAATAGTTGCGGATTTCCGATTCGAGGACCTGGTTTTCCTTCTCTTCCACCACGCCATCGGCATGGATGACATGCAGCGCAAGCGCCACGATGGCCACCGCCGTCTCGTCCGGCTCGGCCTTGGCGGTCTCGGCGCCGAGCGTATTCAGAAATGTCTTGAGCCGCTCGAACATCGCCATTTTCCGCTTTCATTGCCACCCGTTTTCAGAACAACCGGCCCATCAAAACAACCTGAATGTCGCCGGTTTCGACGCGGCTTCCTTGACCGGCTTCACGCCGGGATCATCCGGCGGACGGCCGAAGAAGGGTTGATCCTCGTTGGCGCCCTCCAGCTTTTTCGGTGCGGGCTCATCCAGAACGATCGGCTCGGATTTCGGTTCAGGCTCGCTTGGTGCCTCGACCTGCTTGACCGGGTTCTCGGCCTCGTGCGCTTCAGGCACCACGATCGGTTCGCTGGTCCGGGCAGGCGCGGGCAGCGAACGGAACGCCTGTTCGGAACCGTTGGCGGTGCCATCGCTGACAAGGCCCTGCGCGGCGCCATAGGCTTGCTTCCACTCGAAGGCATCAAGCTTGCCCGTGACGGGCGAGACCGGTAGCCAATGCTGGGAAACCTGCCCGTCGGCGACCCATTCCGGATCGCGCGGCGCACGCAGCGCCTGGGCAAGCCAGTGGCGCAGCCGACCCTGGTCGTCGCTGTCGGCCTCCTCGATATCGGCCATCAGAAGGTAGATGCTTTCGCGCTCGGACACCTTGGCCGCGGCCTCGGCCTTGGCGCGCGCCCTGTCGAAATCGCGGGCATCGAGTGCCGCCGACGCGGAGGCGTAAAGCGCCTCGAAAGTGTTCGGCTGGAGCTGTTCGAGCCTGTCGGCGCGCTTGAGTTTTTCCTGCGCGGTGACGCCGCCGGCGGCCAGATAGGCGGTCGCGAGTTCCATATGCGGCGTGATCTTCCAGGCGCTTTCGAGAATGGACAGCGCCTTCCTGACGTTGTTTTCCCTGAGATAACCCTTGGCCGCGATCGTGGAGGCCGGAATCAGGTCCGGCGCCAGCTTGAGCGCCATCTGGGCGTCGTCGCGCGCGGCCTTGGGGTCGGCGTCGAGCTTCGACAGCGCCCGTCCGGTCAACAGCACGGCCTTCTTGCGGTCATGCACCTTCTTGTCCATGCCCGACAGCACACGCTGGCCTTCGAGTAGCCGGATCGCATCGTCGAAGCGGCCGGCCTGGGTGCGGTATTCCAATGTCGCCTCGGCGGCCCATGGCAGATGCGGGCCTTTTTCCACGGCGCGCTCGGCATAATGGCGGGCGGCTTCATGGGCGCCCAGACGAAGCGCTTCGAGATAGAGGCCGCGCAGGCCGAGTTCGCGGGTCTCGGGATCCTCGGCCATCGCTTCGAACTTCTTGCGCGCGTCCTCGGTCTTGCCCTCGATCAGGCTGGCCTGCGCTTCCAAGAGATGGATCAGCGGCTCGGAATCGCTCGAGATCAGGCCCTTGGTCCTGTCGAGCATCTTGCGCGCCAGCGGTGCGTCGCCCGAACCGACGGCGATCAGGCCCGTCGACAGCGCCTGGTAGCCGCGGTCACGCTTGCGAGCGCGGAAATAGCGGGTCATCGACTGCGGCGATGTCCAGACCGTGCGCACAAGCCACCAGATGAACATCACGGCGACGACGAGCACGGTCACCAGCACGGCGGCGACCATCAGCGTCATCTCGACGCGCTTGCCCTGCCAGATGATGAAGAGGTCGCCCGGCCGATCGGCGAGCCAGGAAAAGCCGAAGCCGAGCGCGAGGATGATGGCGAGGAAGAAAACGATGCGAATCATGGTGTTACCTTCCTTCAGCCGTTCGTCTTGGTCGTCGAGACGGCCTTGGTGAGGGCATTGCCGACCAGTTCCTCGACGCGAATGCGGGCGTCGAGCTGCTTTTTATAGGCTGCCGAAGCTGATTTTCCGGGTTCGGGAAGCTTTTCCCATTCCGCGGCGGCACCGGTGAAGTCGCCATTCTTCAGCTTGTCCTCCATGCGCGCCACGATCGCATCCGGCCCCTCGCCCTCGACATTGCCGACGGGACGAACCTTGATCGCGGAGAACGCGCTCGACATCAGCCGGTCGGTAATGCTCTGGTTGGGATCATCCGACACAACCGCCGAAAGGATGGTATCCGCGACAGGGGGAAAATCGGTGACAAGACTGGCGCGCGACGGCACGCCTGTTGCTGCGAACTGCCTGAGTTCCTTGACCGCCGGATCCTCGGGATCGACGCCTTCCAGCGTATCGAGTTCCGAGATGAACGGTCCGCCGCGATCGATCGCCGCCTTGAGGCCGGCCGAGGCGATGGCCACCGCGACCTCGACATCGTCGCGCGGCTCGCTGGCCTTCTTCTCCAGCGCTTCGATACGCATTTCAAGTGCCGCGCGCGCGGTTTCGGCTTCCGTCTTCTGCGTGCCGACTGCTGCTTCCGCGGTCTTGACCTGCTCGGCCAACGCATTGATGCGGGCATCGGCATCCGCCGAAAGGCCGTTGGCCTCCGGCACCGAGGTCATCTTCTCCTCGAGCGCGGCGATCTTGGCGTTGACCGGTGACAGGTCGACTCCCGGCTGGGCGGCAACTTCAGTCTTCAGCTTTTCGACATCCGATGACATCGCATTGAGCGCGAGCTGGGTTTCCTCGTTCGAGCCGAGCGACGGCAGCAGGCCCCAATATTGCAGGCCGGCCGCGCCGCCGAGCGCGATCAGGCCACCGATCAGGCTTGCTGCGATCAAAGGCAGGCTGCCGGCACTCTTCACCACCGTGGGCTGGGGCTGGGAAGGCGCCGACGTATTGGCGTTCGGGATGCCTGAATAGCTTTTCGAGGATGTCTCCGCTTCCGCCGCCGACGGGGCATCGGCTGCTGGCGCCGGATCGGCATCCGCTGTCACATTGTCCTCGGTCCCTTCGCGATCGCCCGCAGCCATATCCGCTACCTCTTCGGCGCCGAGGTCTATTGTCACCGGCTCGGGCTTGGTCTTGGAATGGCGGCTCTGGTCTTCCGGTTCCATACGGGCACCTTTCTCTTGATCGCCGACGCGTGAGCAGGCGAGCTTAACCGCCCCCTGCCGCACCGCAAGGCATTTCTCTTACAGCAGGTCGATCAACTCGTCCTCGTCGGGACTGTCGCTGACCACCGCGCTGTTCTGCAGCTCTTCGGGCACGCCTTCGGCAATATTGCGGCTCAGGCAAAAGAAAAGCGTTTTCCTGATCGCGTCATGGCTTGATTTGAAGACCTCCAGCGCGAAGAAGGCATTGGCCGCCTCCCGGGAATAGAAGAAGACGGCATCCGCCATCCTGGCCACCAGCATCGCCTGCTGCTCCTCGATCGTATAGACGATCGGCGCCATCTGGTAGGTCTCGGCAACGAAGCAGGCTATTCCATTGTCGGCAAGCACGCGTTCGAACCGGCCCGCGCGTTTCTCTCCGGCGAGATAGAGTACGGGCAGGTCGGGGCGGCCTTGCCTGGTGTAAAAGTCGGAGACGAGGTGGCCGAGTTCCAGCCCGCCGCCGGCACCGACTTCAATGTCTGTGAAACCGACCTCGCGGGCAGCGCGAGCGGTCGCCTTGCCGACAGCGAAGACCTTGGTGCCGAGATGCGGGGTCAGGTCCGAACCGCATTCCATCAGCGAGCGAACCGCCTGGGCCGAGGTAATTGCAATGGCCGAATGCGGCGTGGCCAGTGCCTGGGTAGCAGCCTGGAGATCACGCACGGGTTCGAACAGCGGGAAGCTGACAGGCTCATGGCCAAGCTCCGCGAGCTTTGCCGCGGTGCCTTCCGCCCGCGATTCGGGCCTCGTGATCAGTACCCGCATCGCTGCTTACCCCCAGTTTTCGAAGAAGGATGTCCCCGCGCGATTGCGGATGTCATGCCCGGCCCTGCGGCCGATCTCATAGGCGTCCCGGACCAATCCTTCGCCGGCCACGGAATGGAATGTCCGCCCGTCCGGGGTCAGGATCATGCCCGAAAAGCGCAACCGGTCGCCCTCGACAAGCGCATAGCCGGCGATCGGGGTGCGGCAGGAGCCGTCCAGCACTTCGAGAAAGGCGCGCTCGCAGGTGACGGCCGAGAATGTCTCGGCGTGATTGACGGGGCCGAGAAGTTCTGCAATCGCCGCATCGCCTTTGCGGGCCTCGACGCAGATGGCGCCCTGCGCCGGTGCAGGGGGGAAGATTTCGGGATCGAGGATTTCGGTCGCCACCTCCGGCTTGCCGAGCCGCTTCAGGCCGGCATAGGCGAGCAGCGTCGCATCGGCATCGCCCTCGGAGAGCTTGCGCAGTCGCGTATCGACTAGGCCGCGGAAGACCTTCACCTGCAGGTCCGGCCGGAGCTTCCTGACCAGCGCCTGGCGGCGGAGCGATGCCGTGCCGACCATGGCGCCAACCGGCATTTCGGCCAGGCGCGGCGCCATATGGCTGACAAAGGCATCGCGCATATCCTCGCGCGGCAGATAGGCGGTGATTTCAAGCCCTTCCGGCAGGATGGTCGCCATGTCCTTGGAGGAATGAACCGCGAAATCCAGCTCGGCCGACAGCAGTTGCGCTTCGAGTTCGGCGGTGAACAGGCCCTTGCCGCCGATTTCCGACAGCGACCGGTCGGTGATGCGGTCGCCCTTGGTCGACAGCACCACGATCTCGAAGGCATCCTCCGGCAGGCCGTGCGCCAGCATCAGCCGCGCCCGCGTCTCAGCGGCCTGCGCGAGCGCCAGCGGACTGCCGCGCGTGCCGATCCGGTAAGCTTTTGTTTGCATCCAAAGGGCTCTCTCGTGTAATCGGCTCTCAACTAATCAAGTTTCCCATCATCCGCAATCGGACAATAGGTTCAAGTTGGCACCCAAGCGCATCCTCGGCATCGAAACCAGCTGTGACGAGACCGCCGCCGCCGTCGTCGAACGGCTGGACGACGGCACCGGCCGCATACTGGCCGATGTCGTGCTGTCGCAGCTCGAGGAGCACTCGGCCTATGGCGGCGTGGTGCCGGAAATCGCCGCCCGCGCCCATGCCGATGCGCTGGATGCGCTGATCGCGGAAGCTTTGGCTCGCTCGAACACCAGGCTCAGCGACGTGGATGCGATCGCCGCGACCTCCGGTCCCGGCCTGATCGGCGGGCTGATCGTCGGCCTGCTGACCGGCAAGGCGATCGCCATGGCAACCGGCAAGCCGCTTTATGCCGTCAATCATCTCGAGGGACACGCGCTGACGGCGCGGCTGACCGATGGGCTGACCTTCCCCTATCTGCTTCTGCTGGTTTCGGGCGGCCATACCCAGCTGATCCTCGTCAAGGGTGTGGGCGATTACGAGCGCTGGGGCACGACGATCGACGACGCGCTGGGCGAGGCTTTCGACAAGACCGCCAAGCTGCTCGGCCTGCCCTATCCCGGTGGACCAGCTGTCGAGCGGGCGGCCAAGACGGGTAATCCGAACCGATTCGCCTTCCCGCGCCCGCTGGTCGGCGAGGCCAGGCTCGACTTTTCCTTTTCCGGGCTCAAGACCGCCGTGCGGCAGGCGTCCGAATCGATCGCGCCGGTCAGTGACCAGGATATCGCCGATATCTGCGCTTCCTTCCAGCATGCGGTGTCGCGGACGCTGAAGGACAGGATCGGGCGCGGTCTGGTGCGCTTCCGCGAGCGCTTCGGCAATACCGTTTCCAACCCCGCGCTCGTTGTTGCGGGTGGCGTGGCGGCCAATGCGGAAGTCCGTACGACCCTGCAATCCATTTCAGACGCCAACGGCTTCCGTTTCGTGGCGCCGCCGATGAACCTCTGCACCGACAATGCCGCGATGATCGCCTGGGCGGGGCTGGAGCGCATGGCCGGGGGCTTCGAGCCCGACGACCTTACCGTCGCACCTCGCTCGCGCTGGCCGCTCGATGCCGACGCGGCCGCCATTATCGGTAGCGGCAAACGGGGCGCCAAGGCATGAGCATCACCGAGAAGATCGTCGTCGTCGGGTCGGGCGCCTTCGGCACCGCGCTGGCCGCGGTCGCGGCACTTGCGGGCAAGGCCGACGTCACGCTGCTCTGCCGCCGCGAGGACCAGCGCGCCGAGCTCGAAGCCAATCGCATCAACAGCCGCAATCTGCCCGGCATCATTTTGCCGCCCGATCTCCACTACGCGACGGACAATGCGGCTCTCGAAGACGCAACGATCGTGCTGTTCGCCATGCCGAGCCAGGCGCAGGCCGAGGCGGCGCGGGAACTGAAAGCGCATCTGAAACAGCACCAATCGATCGTCACCTGCGCCAAGGGCATCGACAAGGCCACGTCGCGGCTGCTGACCGACGTACTGGAGGAGGCGCTGCCGGATCATTCCATCTCCGTGCTCTCCGGCCCCGGCTTCGCCGCCGATATCGCCAAGGGTTTGCCGACCGCGATGGCGGTGGCCTCGCCTGACATGACGGAGGCCGAGCGCATCGCACAGGCGATATCAGGCCCGACCTTCCGGCTCTATCCCTCAACCGACCGCATCGGTGTGCAGCTCGGCGGCGCGCTCAAGAACGTGCTGGCCATCGCCTGTGGCATTGTCGAGGGCGCCGGTCTGGGGGATTCCGCCCGCGCCGCGCTGATTGCCCGAGGCCTCGCCGAGATGTCGCGGCTGATCGAAGCCTATGGCGGCGATCCGGATACTGTGCGAGGTCTGTCGGGCCTCGGCGATCTCGTGCTGACCGCCACCAGCCACCAATCGCGCAACCTGCGCTTCGGCATCGAGACCGGCAAGACGGGCCGCGCGGCGTTTCCCACAGGCGAACTGGTCGAAGGCGCGCATGCGGCAGCCATTGCGGCCCGGCTGGCGGCCGAGCATCATGTGGATATGCCGGTGACGCTGGCTGTCGCCTCTATCATCGAGGGCGCGATCGATGTCAAAACAGCGATCAACGGCCTGATGACGCGGCCGATCACCACCGAATAACCCCCGAAAGGAACGACCATGCTTTTCGCCTTCCTCTGCCAGGACAAGCCGGGCGCATTGCAATTGCGCATAGATACGCGTCCCGCCCATATCGAATTCCTTGATGGGCTGAACAGCACGGGCACGCTGGCCTTTGCCGGCCCCTTCCTCGATGCCGACGGCAAGCCGAACGGCAGCCTGGTGGTGGTCAAGACCGAGACGATCGAGGAAGCGAAAGCGCTCTCCGCCGACGATCCCTATGCCAAGGCCGGCCTGTTTGCCTCGGTCGATATCAGGGCCTGGAACTGGACCTACAACAAGCCGGAGGCGTGACATGGCCTACTGGCTTTTCAAGTCCGAACCTGACGCCTTCTCTTGGGAAAAACTGAAATCCAAGGGCAAATCGGGGCAGGAGTGGGACGGCGTGCGCAACTATGCCGCCCGCAACAACATGCGGCTGATGAAGATCGGCGACAAGGGCTTCTTCTATCATTCCAACGAGGGCCGCGAGGTCGTCGGCATCGCCGAGGTTTGCGCGCTGGCGCATCCCGATTCGACCGCCGATAACCCGACCTGGGAATGCGTCGATATCCGCGCTGTCGTCGATATCCCCAAGCCGATGAATCTCGATGATATCAAGGCTGATCCCAGGCTTGCCGAGATGATCCTGGTCAAGAATTCGCGCCTTTCGGTGCAGCCGGTGACGGACGAGGAATATTTCTACATCTGCGGGAAGTGCGGACTGGATAATCCTCCCAAATCGCCGTGAAGACCGATCCGGAAGCATTCATCCTCCAAAATACTTGCGTAATGAGCCCGCCGCATGTGCCGGAGATCAGGCTGCGTCTCGCCGACGAAGCGCATGATCTCTGGCTGAAGACCGAGGACGAACTCGAGGAAATCGGCCTGCCGCCACCCTTCTGGGCCTTCGCCTGGGCCGGCGGGCAGGGGCTGGCGCGGTATGTGCTCGATCGTCCGGATGTTGTGGCTGGAAAGCACGTTGTTGATTTCGCTTCGGGCTCCGGGCTTGTCGCGATCGCCGCAGTGAAGGCTGGGGCGGCTTCGGTGCTTGCGGCCGATATAGACCCGTGGACCGAGACCGCAGTAAGATTGAATAGCCGGCTAAATAATATTGAAGTCGCGTTTACAGGTGGCAACTTGATCGGCACGGCGCCAGACGCTGATGTCCTTCTCGCCGGCGACGTCTTCTACGATGTCGGTTTCGCAAATGCTCTTGTTCCATGGTTCACCGCGCTCACCCGGTCCGGCAAGACCGTCATCATCGGAGATCCGGGCCGCAGCTACTGCCCCCGGCACCTGATGGAACCACTTGCGACCTATGAAGTGCCGGTGACGCGGGCGCTGGAGGATGCCGAGGTGAAGAAGACGACGGTGTGGAGATTTGTCGGTGCGGCTTCTTGACCTCCGGCCATCAATCTTCTCAATTGCCGTGCGGATTCGGAGGTTGTCATGGACTTTTCAACGATCAATTGGCTGAGCGTCTCGCTCGCTGCCTGCGCGGCCTATGTGATCGGCGCGGTCTATTATACCTTGCTCGGCAAGCCGTGGATGAAGGCGGCGCGGATTGATCCAGCTACGACGAAGGTGCGCTACTCGGCCTTCATCATCGCCTTCCTTGCCGAGCTGGTCGTGGCGATCGTGCTCTATCTACTCCTCTATGACATCACGTTCGCCGGCACGTTCTCTGAGGAGGTCGACCTGAAATCCGGCTTCGCATGGTCCTTCATCATCTGGCTTGGCTTTGTGGCGATGCCGATCATCGTCAACCAGCGCTATCAGGGTTTCGGCTGGGACCTCACGATCATCGATGCAATCCACTGGTTGCTCGTGCTGCTCGCCATGGGCGCGATCATCGGCTGGTTCGGACCATTGGAAACGACCCTGAATTAACGGCCGAATAACCAATTGGCCGCATTGTCGGGCCATGAACGAAATCCTCATCATGGCCGACGAGACGCTGCTGGCCGAGCGCAAGGTCTGGCTCGATTCGCTCGCCGAAGAGCGCCGGCTTTCGACGCTGACCGTCGATGCCTATGAGCGTGACACGCGCCAGTTCCTTGTTTTCCTGACCAGCCATGCCGGCGGCCCGGCGCGGATGTCCGATCTCAAGGCGCTGCGTCCGGCCGATCTGCGCGCTTTCCTCGCCAACCGCCGCAAGGATGGTGCGGGCGCCAGGACGCTCGGACGTGGTCTTGCCGGTCTTCGCTCGTTTCTCAGGCATCTCGAGAAGAAGGGCATGGTCAATGCGGCCGGTTCGCGCGCCGTGCGCTCGCCGAAGCAACCGAAAAGCCTGCCCAAGCCGCTAAGCGCGTCGCAGGCCGTGCGGGTGACCTCCGACGAAGGCCAGCTTGCCGAGGAGCCATGGATCGCCGCCCGCAATGCCGCCCTGCTCAGCCTTCTCTATGGTTCGGGCCTGCGCATATCCGAAGCGCTGTCGCTGACCAGGCTTGATTTTCCCGCTGGCGCCAAGACGCTGCGCGTCACCGGCAAGGGCGGCAAGACGCGCATCGTGCCATTGATCGGCGCCACGGCCGATGCGGTCGCGGCCTATATCAAGCTCTGCCCCTTCGCCATTGGACCGGAACAACAGGTCTTCCTCGGCGCCCGTGGCGGGCCGCTGCAGCCGGCGATCATTCAGCGCGAGATGCAGAAAATGCGCGGCGCACTCGGCCTGCCGGAAACTGCGACGCCGCATGCACTGCGTCATTCTTTCGCCACGCATCTGTTGTCAGCAGGTGGCGATCTCAGGGCGATCCAGGAATTGCTGGGCCATGCCAGCCTGTCGACGACGCAGATCTATACCGGTGTCGATTCGACACGGCTGCTCGACATCTATGAGAAGGCCCATCCCCGCGCCGGTTAACCATATCGGTTAAGGGAATGTGAGCGGCAGTTCATGTAGCATTCCACCAAACCATATCAGGGGAAATCCTATGTCCGCTGCACTGCTGAAAACCGGGGGCAAACCGAACGGCCAGAGGCTCGACGCCGTCGCCGATCGCCTCCTGCCCTTGCTCGCCGCAGTGCCGTTCATCTTCGCATTGCTGCTGGCAATCGCGCTTTTTTATGCGCCACCGGCGCGCGCCACCGAGGATATTGCCTGCGGCGCCCGTGATCTTGTCGCCGAGTTGCAGGCGACGAATCCGGCGGAATACGCCAAGCTCAAGGCCGAGGGCGAGAAGGTCAGGAATTCCGGCGCTCGTTTCTGGAAGCTGGAAATGGCCGGGCAGAAGCCCAATTGGCTGCTCGGCACGATCCACTTGTCGGACCCGCGCGTCACAGACCTGCCGCGCGAATCGAAATCCGCCTATGACGGCGCGGGCACCGTGGTGCTCGAGTCCGACGAGGTCCTCGACCAGCAGAAAGCCGCCGCCGGCCTGATGGCGAAGCCGGACCTGATGTATTTCGCTGGCACCGATACGCTCGCCAACCATCTCAAGCCCGAGCAGAAGGCGATCCTGGAAGCCAATCTCATCAAGCGGGGCATTCCATTCCTGTCGATCGTCAAGATGAAGCCGTATCTCGTCACGTCGATGGTTTCGCTGTCCACCTGCGAGCTCTCGCGCAAGGCGAATGGCGCGGCATTTCTCGACATGAAGCTCGCCCAGGACGGCCTTGCCGCCGGCAAGAAGATCAGAGGCGTTGAAACCATGCAGGAGCAGATCGAGGCGATGGCCAGCCTGCCGCTGGATTTCCATGTCAGGTCGCTGGTCTCGAGCGTTCAATATCCGGATTACACCGCCAACATGATGGAGACCACGGTCCAACTCTATCTGCGCGACCAGATCGGCATGGTGTTTCCGGCCGGCGCCTATTTCGCGCCCGAGAAGAATGCCGGTGACGTCCAGGACATGGTGAAATTCGAGGCAGTGCTGATCACCAAACGCAATCACAACATGGCCGACCGTGCCATGCCGATCCTCGCCGAAGGCAATGTCTTCATGGCCGTCGGCGCGCTGCACCTGATCGGCGATGAAGGCCTGGTCGAGCTGTTCCGTGAGAAGGGTTATACGGTTACGGCGGTGAGGTGACGGCTATAATGCAGACCTGAGCACTGCCGGTACAATCAGCCGGTGAAAAGGTGTAATGACGCCGATATAGAGCTTGCCGAACAGGTTCTTACGCCGCACCAGGGTCATGGACCGCAACCTGGTGCCACCCGCACCGTCGCCTTCGACATCAACAACAAGGCGAAAATCGAGATGCCAGTCGTCGAGGCCAAGCACGACCGTGCTTTCGCTCTGGGAAATCAGCGGGAAAATACCGATCCGCGTCTCGGCAGCGAGGCTGCGATCGGCGCCTTTCTTCAGACCGACAAGTGATGCGAAGAGATTGCGGATTTGTACCAGCAACCGAATCCAGCCCGGCATTGTGCCCAGTGTCAACCGGGCTGCTTCCATTGCCGTCAACACCCTGCCTGCGACATGAATCTCGAAGCAATCGGCCCAATCGGCACCCGGAAGGCGAAAGTCCGGCAGCTTGACCTGGACGGCGCGGACATTGGACATATTGCATCCCTGCGTTCGAACATCAGTTTCGAGCGCAGACTATCACCTCGCGCATCGCCGCATCATGCGACCAAAGCGCCCGACGTCATAAGTGGATAGGCTTGAAGAACGTCGCCAATGCCGCTTCCTTGACCGCTTCCGACATGGTCGGATGCGCATGCGTGGTGCGGCCGAGGTCCTCCGACGAGCCGCCGAATTCCATCAGCACCGTCGCTTCGTGGATCATCTCGCCGGCGCCGAAGCCGACGATATGGGCGCCGAGCATGCGGTCGGTCGTGGCATCCGCGAGGATCTTCACAAAGCCCTCCGTCGCCTCCATGGCGCGGGCGCGGCCATTGGCGGTGAAGGGGAACTTGCCGACCTTGTAGGCGATGCCGGCTTTTTTCAATTCTTCCTCGGTCTTCCCCACGGTCGCCACTTCAGGCTGGGTATAGACGACGCTCGGGATGGCTTCGTAGTTCACATGGCCGTGCTGGCCGGCCATGATCTCGGCGACCGCGACACCCTCGTCCTCGGCCTTGTGGGCCAGCATCGGGCCCTTGACCACGTCGCCGATCGCATAGATGCCCACGACATTGGTGCGGTAGCTGCCGTCGATCTCGACGCGGCCGCGATTGTCGAGCACCACGCCCACCGCATCGAGGCCGAGGCCATCGGTATAGGGCTTGCGGCCGGTGGCGATCAGCACGACATCCGCCTCGATGCCCTGCGCTTCGCCGCCCTTGACCGGCTCGAAGGTCACCTTGGCGCCCTTGTCGGTCTTTTCGACATTGGTCACCTTGGCGCCGAGCTTGAGTTCGATGCCCTGCTTGGTCAGCATGCGGGCGAACTGCTTGGAGACCTCGCCATCCATGCCGCCGAGAACCTGGTCTAGATATTCGACGACCGTGACCTTGGCGCCGAGCCGCTTCCAGACCGAGCCGAGTTCGAGGCCGATCACGCCGCCGCCGACCACGACCATGGTTTCCGGCACCTTTTCCAGCGCCAGCGCACCGGTGGAAGAGATGATCACCGTCTCGTCGATTTCGACCGACACGCCGGGAATGCCCGCGACATCGGAGCCGGTGGCGATGACGATATTCTTCGTTTCCAGCTCCTTGGCCTCGCCGTTCTCCAGCGTCACCGAGACCTTGCCCGCCGCGACGATCTTGCCCGTGCCCTGGAACCAGTCGATCTTGTTCTTCTTGAACAGGAAGGCGACGCCATCGACATTGGATTTCACGGTGGCATCCTTGTGTGCCAGCATCTTTTCCAGGTTGAGCTTCACGCCCGAGAGTTCGACGCCGAGGCTCTCCATGCCATGGCTGGCATGGGCGTAAACCTCGGATGCGTGCAGCAGCGCCTTCGACGGAATGCAGCCGATATTGAGGCAGGTGCCGCCGGGCGTGGCGCGCTTGTCGATGACCGCGACCCTCAAGCCGAGCTGTGCCGCCTTGATCGCCGCCACATAGCCGCCGGGGCCGGTTCCGATAACAACAACATCATATGACATGACAGATCCTTTAATGGCGGTCAGCGGCCGCCGCTCACATTCAAGATGGCCCCGGTAATATAGGAGGCCTGTTCGGAAAGCAGAAACATGACGGCGTCGGCGATTTCGTCCGAATCGCCGGGGCGCTGCATGGGTATGAGATGGGCGAGTTCGCGCGCCCGGTCCGGGATGCCGCCCGAGGCGTGGATATCGGTATCGATGATGCCAGGACGGATGGCGTTGACGCGGATGCCCTGGGTCGCGACTTCCTTCGACAGGCCGACGGTGAGTGTGTCGATCGCGCCCTTGGAGGCGGCGTAGTCGACATATTGTCCCGGGGAACCAATGACAGCCGCCATCGACGATATGTTGACGATGACGCCGCCCTGGCCGCCACGTGCCGTGGACATGCGCTGGACGGCGGCACCCGCCGCAAAGATGGCGCCGATGCTGTTGATCGCAAACAGGCGTTCAAGCCGGGCCCAGGAATAGTCCGCGACCTCGGAATAGGTATCGACAACGCCGGCATTGTTGACGAAGCCATCGAGCCGCCCAAATTTCTCATCGACCGCAGCGAAGATGGCGGCAATGCCGGCTTCGGTTCCTGCATCGCCCTGGACGGTCTCGGCAACGCCGCCGGCCCGTTCGATGTCGGCCTTCAGGGTCAGCGCGGCATTGGCATTGGAGACGTAGTTGATCATCACCTTCCAATCAGCAGCGGCAGCCTTGCGGCAGACGCTGGCGCCGATGCCACGGCTGCCGCCGGTGACGAGAAGGACTTTCTCACTCATGGCTTGCACCCCTTGAAGGTCAGGACATCCCATGGCACGACGGTCGCCATCCCAGGCCCCCAGGCGGTGGAATCGCGGAGCGCCGGCCCGAAGCCTGGTAGCAGGATTTCCGTCGTGGCGACTGAACCGGTGGGCGGCAGGAGCGCGATCTTGCCCTCGGCGCCGGCATAGATCACGCCTTGCCAGACGGTGCATTTGGCGAGATCGTCGCCGGTGACGTCGCCCTCGGGGCAATTGTGGAACAGGATGCCGTTCGGCCGATCGACGGGCTCCGAACCCATCACGAAACCGTCCAGCTTCACGTCGCTGTTCTTCATCGCCATAGAGAAACGGTAGGACGACGAGGCGGCTTCGGAATCGACGGCTTCGAATGTCAGTTCATAGGCGCCGTCGCGATCGGCGTAGATGGCGTGTTCCTGCTTGCAGTCGGCCGCGAAAACGAACGAGGGAAAGAGTGCCAGAGCAAGCGTGAATGTGACGGTCCTGTTCAGCATCGACGCTCCATCAGTTTGCATAGGCCGAATATAGCACGCCTGATAACATCAGCGCCAAGCCACCGGCCGCCACCAGCCAGACGAAGGACCGGATGTAAGGCACGCCGCGCAGATAGAGCGGGATATAGACGATCCGCGCCGCAAACCAGACCAGCGTGCCCGCCAAACCCATGCCGCTATCGTCACCACCCACCGCGAGCGCCAGGACCAGGACGACGAAACCGGGATAGGTCTCGCGAAAATTGCCCGAGGCGCGTGCCGCACGTCCGGCCATCACGCCGAGCGGTGTTGGTTCGGAGTCGCGCGGACCCGCATTCCACTCGTTGCCGGTCTCTTTCAGCGCGAGGCTGGATTGCAGCAGGACGTGGAACATCAGAAGCACGACGCTGAGCGCGGCAAGCACTGGGAATGACAAGAGGCCTGCCGCCATCACGCGATACCGATCTGATTCCTAGAGGTCCAGGACCAGGCGTTCCGGATCCTCGAGGCTTTCCTTGACGCGAACGAGGAACGTCACCGCCTCCTTGCCATCGACGATCCGGTGATCGTAGCTGAGCGCCAGATACATCATCGGCCGGATGACGATCTGGCCGGCGACCACGACCGGGCGCTCCTGGATCTTGTGCATGCCGAGAATGCCGGATTGCGGCGCATTGAGGATCGGCGAGGACATCAGCGAACCATAGACACCGCCGTTGGAGATGGTGAAGGTGCCGCCCTGCATGTCGGCCATGGAGAGCGCGCCATCGCGGGCCAGCTTGCCGAGGCGGCCGATATCCTTCTCGACTTCAGCAATCGACATCTGGTCGGCATCGCGGACCACCGGCACGACGAGACCCTTGTCGGTGCCGACGGCGACGCCGATATGGGCGTAGTTCTTGAAGATGATGTCGGTCCCGTCGATCTCGGCATTCACCGAGGGAATTTCCTTCAGCGCATGCGTCACCGCCTTGGTGAAGAAGCCCATGAAGCCGAGCTTGACGCCGTGCTTCTTCTCGAAGAGTTCCTTGTACTTGTTGCGCATGCCCATAACGGCGGACATGTCGACCTCATTGTAGGTCGTCAGCATGGCAGCGGAATTCTGCGCATCCTTGAGGCGGCGGGCAATCGTCTGGCGGAGCCGCGTCATCTTTACGCGTTCCTCACGCGCCTGGTCGTTAACCGGCGAAGCAGCACGAGCGGCTGCCGGAGCGGCGACGACGGCGGCAGGGGCTGTCGGACCCTTGGCGATGGCCGCGAGTACGTCTTCCTTGAGTATCTGGCCGCGCTTGCCAGAACCTTCGACCTCGGATTGCGCGACATTGCTGTCGGCCATCATCTTGGCGGCGGATGGCGCGGGTGGCATCGAACTGGCGGATGCGGGTGCGGCCGCCGGGGCAGGCGTCGCGGCCGGGGCCGGTTCAGCCTTGGCAGGCGCCTCGGCCTTTGCAGGTTCCGCAGGCTTCGCGGCGGGGGCGGCTTCGGCGCCAGCACCTTCGGCGATCTGTCCGAGCAGGCCGCCCGGAGCGACCGTATCGCCGGCATTGGCGACGATTTCGCTGAGCGTTCCCGCCTTGGGCGCCGGCACTTCCACCGTCACCTTGTCGGTTTCGAGCTCACAGAGGATTTCGTCGACCTTGACGGCATCCCCCACCTTCTTGAACCAGGTGCCGACCGTGGCTTCGCTGACGGATTCGCCGAGTGTGGGGACGCGGATTTCGGTAGCCATTGTCTGAAGTCCTGAATTTGAATTGCGTTTGGTCGTTTAGTCGATCTCGAATTTCAGTCGGTCGGTTCGCGCAGGATCAATGAGGGCATGGGCATTACCTCGTAACGGAAGCCGAGCGACGCCTTGATGACCGGATCGGCGGCACCGAGCGCTTCGGCCTCCGCCTCATTCTCGGTCTCGACGATCGCCATGCCCCACGGGCCTTGTGGATCGAAGACCGGTCCGACGGCGACCGCCAGCTTTTCAGCCGCCAGGCGCCGCCAGTATTGCGCATGCGCTGTCATCGCCGCCCCTTCCGCTTCGGTGATATCGAAGGGAAAGGTCGGCCTCGGGCTTAACAGCTTGAGATGGAAATAGCCCATTCAACTCTCCGCTCAGCTGCCGAGCGCATCTTCGAGGAAGGCGGCCAGCTGCTGCAGATGCTTCGACATCAAGCCCGTGGCCGGCGAAGCGGCGGCAGGCCGTCCGGTATAGCGCACGCGCTGATACTTGGCATCGATATGCGCAAGCACCCATTCCAGATACGGATCGATGAAGGCCCAGGCACCCATGTTCTTGGGCTCTTCCTGGCACCACACCATTTCCGCGCCACGGAAGCGGCTGAGTTCGTTGATCAGCGCCTTGGCCGGGAACGGATAGAGCTGCTCGACGCGCAGCAGATAGATGTCGTCGATACCGCGCTTCTCGCGTTCTTCGAGCAGGTCGAAATAGACCTTGCCGGAGCACATCACGACGCGGCGGATCTTGGCATCCTTCTGGAGCTTGATCGGCCCGTCCTTGATGACCTCCGCATCGTCCCACAGCAGGCGGTGGAACGAGCTCTCGCCGGCCATTTCGGATAGCGACGATGTTGCGCGCTTGTGGCGCAGCAGCGACTTCGGCGTCATGACAATGAGCGGCTTGCGAAAGTCACGCTTCATCTGCCGGCGCAGGGCATGGAAATAATTAGCCGGCGTCGTGGGGTGCACGACCTGCATATTGTCTTCCGCGCAAAGCTGCAGGAACCGTTCGAGACGGGCGGAGGAATGTTCCGGGCCCTGGCCCTCATAGCCATGCGGCAATAGGCAGACGAGGCCGGACATGCGGAGCCACTTGCGTTCGCCCGACGAGATGAACTGGTCGAACACGACCTGGGCGCCATTGGCGAAATCGCCGAACTGGGCTTCCCAGAGCGTCAGCGCATTCGGCCGTGCCAGCGAATAGCCGTATTCGAAGCCGAGCACGGCTTCTTCCGAAAGCATCGAGTTGATGACCTCGAACCTGGCCTGGGTGGGCGACAGGTTGGCGAGCGGAATATAGCGCGCTTCCGTTTCCTGATCATAGAGCACCGAATGGCGCTGCGAGAACGTGCCGCGTTCGCAATCCTGACCCGACAGACGGATTTTGTGGCCATCGACGCAGAGCGCGCCGAAGGCCAGCGCTTCACCCATGGCCCAATCGATGCCTTGGCCGGTCTCGATCATCTGCGCCCGGTTTTCCATGAAGCGCTGGATGGTCTTGTGGGCGTTGAAACCGGCCGGGATTTCGGAGAGCTTCTTGCCGATTTCCTTCAGCGCCTTCATCGGCATAGCGGTCTTGCCACGGCGCTGTTCATCGGCATTGTCGGCGATCTTCATGCCCGACCAGACACCGTCGAGCCAATCGGCCTTGTTTGGCTTGTAGTTCTGGCCGGCCTCGTATTCGCCTTCGAGATGCGCCCGCCAGTCGGCCTTCATCTGCTCGAAATCGCCTTGGCTGATCAGGCCTTCGGCGATCAAGCGCTCGGCATAAATCGTCGAGACCGTCTTGTGGGCGCGGATGACCTTGTACATTTTGGGCTGCGTGAAGCTCGGCTCGTCGCCTTCATTGTGGCCGTAGCGGCGGTAGCAGAACATGTCGATGACGACAGGCTTGTAGAACTTCATGCGGAATTCGGTGGCGATCTTGGCCGCATAGACCACGGCTTCCGGATCGTCGCCGTTGACGTGGAAGATCGGCGCCTCGATCATCTTTGCGACGTCGGAGGGATAGGGCGACGAGCGCGAGAAGGCCGGATTGGTGGTGAAACCGATCTGATTGTTGATAATGAAATGCATCGTGCCCGCAACGCGGTGGCCGCGCAGGCCCGAAAGCCCTAGGATTTCGGCGATCACGCCCTGGCCAGCGAAGGCCGCATCGCCATGCAGCAGCAGCGGCAGCACCTTGACGCGTTCGCGCAGCGGAATGATGTCGTCGTCCCAGACCTTGGCCAGCTGATCCTGCTTGGCGCGGGCCTTGCCCATCACGACCGGGTCGACGATTTCGAGATGCGAGGGATTGGCGGTCAGCGACAGGTGCACCTTGTTGCCGTCGAACTCACGATCCGACGACGCGCCGAGGTGGTACTTCACGTCGCCCGAACCTTCGACGTCATCGGGCGCATAGGAGCCGCCCTTGAACTCGTGGAACACGGCGCGGTGCGGCTTGTGCATCACGTTGGTCAGGACGTTGAGGCGACCGCGATGGGCCATGCCGAGCACGATTTCCTGCAGGCCTTCCGAACCGCCGCGCTTGATGATCTGCTCGAGCGCCGGCACCAGCGACTCGCTGCCATCGAGGCCGAAGCGCTTCGTACCCTTGTACTTGACGTCGATGAAGGATTCGAAACCTTCCGCCTCGATCAGCTTGCCGAGGATCGCCTTCTTGCCCTCGGCGCTGAATTCGACGCCCTTGTCGGGGCCTTCGATACGCGCCTGGATCCAGCCCTTGATCTCGGGATCGGAGATATGCATGAACTCGACGCCCATGGTCGAGCAATAGGTGCGCTTGAGGATATCGATCATCTCGCGCACGGTGGCGTATTCCAGGCCGAGCACGTTGTCGATGAAGATCTTGCGGTCGTAGTCGGCGGCCGTGAAGCCGTAATTCTCCGGCGACAGCTCGTTGAAATCCTCGACCGGAGCGGCAATGCCGAGCGGATCGAGGTTGGCGTGCAGATGGCCGCGCATACGGTAGGCACGGATCATCATGATGGCGCGCACGGAGTCGCGCGCGGCGCGTTCGATCTCGTGCGGGTCGAGCGCCTTGGCGGGCGCTTCCGCCACGGCCTTGGCTTCGATCTTCTTCGTCACGGCCTTTTCGACCGCCGGCCAGTCGCCATCCAGCGCATTGACCAGTTCGCCATTCAGCGGCACCGGCCAGTTCTTGTTGGCCCAGGAGGCGCCCTTGGCCGCCTTGCTGATATCGGCGGGCGCATCGGCGAGTGCTGCGAAGAACTGCTGCCACTCCTCGGTCACCGAGGCGGGGTTCTCCTGATAGCGGGCATGAAGCTGCTCGATATACTGGGCATTCGCGCCATCGAGAAACGAGGTCGCGGTGAACTGCTGGTTGGCGTTTTCAACTGCCATTTTTCGATCGCGGAGCGTTTGTCTCCGCCTCCTGCTATTGTCACATGCGGGGGATTTCCCGCCGAAAACGAGGGGCGGCCGTAACGCCGCCCGCCGTCAGCCCTTCAATACCTCGACCAAGGTTTTTCCGAGGCGTGCCGGCGATGGCGACACCCTTATGCCGGCCGATTCCATGGCCGCGATCTTGTCTTCCGCGCCGCCCTTGCCGCCTGAAATCACGGCGCCGGCATGGCCCATCGTGCGGCCAGGAGGGGCGGTGCGCCCGGCGATGAAGCCGACCATCGGCTTGGAACGGCCCTTCTTCGCTTCGTCCTTGATGAACTGCGCGGCATCCTCTTCGGCCGAACCGCCGATCTCGCCGATCATGATGATCGACTTCGTGGCATCGTCGGCGAGGAACATTTCCAGGATATCGATGAACTCGGTGCCCTTGACCGGGTCTCCGCCGATACCGACCGCCGTTGTCTGGCCGAGGCCTTCATTGGTGGTCTGGAACACAGCTTCATATGTAAGCGTTCCCGAGCGCGAGAGAACCCCCACCGAACCCTTCTTGAAGATATTGCCGGGCATGATGCCGATCTTGCACTCGTCCGGGGTCATGACGCCGGGGCAGTTCGGGCCGATCAGCCGCGACGACGACCTGTCGAGCCGGGCCTTGACCTTTATCATGTCGGCGACCGGGATGCCTTCGGTGATGCAGACGATCAGCGGGATCTCGGCTTCGATCGCCTCGATGATGGCGCCCGCGGCACCCGCTGGCGGAACGTAGATCACGGACGCATTGGCGCCGGTCTTTTCCTTGCCTTCGGCGACGGAAGCGAAGATCGGCAGTTTCTCGCCGTTCTTGCCTTCCCACGTCTCGCCGCCCTTCTTGGGATGCGTGCCGCCGACCATCTTAGTGCCGTGATAGGCCAATGCCTGCTCGGTATGGAACGTGCCGGTATTGCCGGTCAGGCCCTGGACCAGGATTTTTGTATCTTTATTGATCAGGATGGACATTGAGCTTCCTAAAGTCGCTTGAGGTCGGTCACTGTGAGATCGCTTTTGGCGTTCCCAGTATTGAGAGTCGTCGCCGGTTCGAACATCAAGACGATGGGCTCCACACTCAAAGAGCGCGGCCTGTGTTCGACAGAGCGCGGCACGACGATGAAATCGCCTTCGCTGAGTTCGACGGAACCGTCCCTGAAGTCGATGGCGATATCTCCACGCAAGACGAGGAAAGCCTCGTCTTCATTCTCATGTGCATGCCAGTCGAACATGTCGCCGAATTTTGCAACTTTCGCCTGCGAATCGTTGATGTCGCCAGCGATATGCGGATCGAACACCTTGTCGATCTTGCGATCGGCCTCTTCGACGAGATTTATCTTGCGTGGCGGCATATTGTCAGCCCTTCACGGCCTTGACGATCTTCTGTGCGGCATCGTCGAGATCGTCGGCCGAAATCACGTTCAGCCCGCTCTCGTTGATGATCTTCTTGCCGAGTTCGACATTGGTGCCTTCGAGGCGCACGACGAGCGGAACCTGAAGGCCGACTTCCTTGACCGCCGCGATCACGCCCTCGGCGATGACATCGCATTTCATGATGCCGCCGAAGATGTTGACCAGGATGCCCTTCACGGCCGGATCGGCCGTGATAATCTTGAAGGCTGCTGTCACCTTCTCCTTGGAAGCGCCGCCGCCGACATCGAGGAAGTTGGCGGGCTCGGCGCCGTAGAGCTTGATGATGTCCATGGTCGCCATGGCAAGGCCGGCACCATTGACCATGCAGCCGATATTGCCGTCGAGCGCCACATAGGCGAGGTCGTATTTCGACGCCTCGATTTCCTTGGCGTCCTCTTCGGTCAAGTCGCGGAATTCCTGCAGTTCCGGATGGCGGAACGAGGCATTGTTGTCGAACGACACCTTGGCATCGAGGACGCGCATGCGGCCGTTCTTCATCACGATCAGCGGGTTGACCTCAAGCAGGCTCATGTCCTTCTCGGTGAAGGCCTTGTAGAGGATCGGGAAGAGCTTCTCGGCATCGGCCCTGGCTTCGCCTTCGAGCTTCAGCGCCAGGGTCAGTTCGCCGAGGTTTTCAGCGGTGACGCCCTTTTCCGGATCGATATCGACATTGATGATTTTTTCCGGCGTGTCATGGGCGACCGCCTCGATGTCCATGCCGCCTTCGGTGGAGACCACGAAGGCCACACGGCCGACAGTGCGATCGACAAGGATCGAAAGGTAGAGTTCGCGGTCGATATCGGCGCCGTCCTCGATATAGAGGCGGTTGACCTGTTTGCCCGCCGGACCGGTCTGCTTGGTCACCAGCGTGTTACCGAGCATTTCCTTGGCATTGGCAACGACTTCATCGACCGATTTAGCAAGGCGAACGCCACCCTTGGCGTCGGGGCCGAGTTCCTTGAACTTGCCCTTGCCGCGGCCGCCGGCATGGATCTGGCTCTTGACCACATAGAGCGGGCCGGGGAGCTTCGCCGCAGCAGCAGCAGCCTCGTCGGCGGAAAAGATCGCCACGCCGTCTGAGACAGGGGCGCCGTAGCTCTTGAGCAATGCCTTGCCCTGATATTCATGGATGTTCATGGGAAGTCCTTACTTCAGGGCGGGAGCGATGTTGATGCAGGCTTCGCAAAGACCGGCGACAGCCGCGACCGACTTGTCGAAGGCAGCCTTTTCAGGGCCGTTGAGGTCGATTTCGATGATGCGCTCGATGCCGCCCTGGCCGATGACCGTCGGCACGCCGACATACATGTCCTTCACGCCATACTGGCCGGTGAGGTATGCGGCGCAAGGCACGACGCGCTTCTTGTCCTTGAGGAAGGATTCCGCCATCATGATCGCGGACGCCGCAGGCGCGTAATAGGCCGAGCCGGTCTTGAGCAGGCCGACGATCTCGGCGCCGCCATCACGGGTGCGCTGGATGATCTCTTCGAGCCGTTCCTTCGAGCACCAGCCCATCTTGACGAGATCAGGCAGCGGAATACCGCCGACCGTGGAGTAGCGGGCCAGCGGCACCATCGTGTCGCCATGGCCGCCAAGCACGAAGCCGGTGACATCCTCGACCGAGACGTTGAATTCCTGTGCCAGGAAGTAGCGGAAACGGGCGCTATCGAGCACGCCGGCCATGCCGACCACCATGTTCTTCGGCATGCCGGAGAACTTCTGCAGCGCCCAGACCATGGCGTCGAGCGGATTGGTGATGCAGATGACGAAAGCGTTCGGGGCATATTTCTTGATGCCGGCGCCAACCTGTTCCATGACCTTGAGGTTGATGCCGAGAAGATCGTCGCGGCTCATGCCCGGCTTGCGCGGCACGCCTGCCGTGACGATGCAGACATCCGCACCCTCGATGGCGGAGTAGTCGCTCGCGCCGGAATAATTGGCGTTGAAGCCATCGACCGGCGAGGATTCCGCGATATCGAGGCCCTTGCCCTGCGGAATGCCATCGGCAATGTCGAAAAGTACGATATCGCCCAGCTCCTTCATGCCGGCGAGATGGGCCAGCGTGCCGCCAATCATGCCTGAGCCGATGAGAGCGATTTTCTTACGCGCCATGGAATATGTCCTTCGTTCTTTGTTAGACCCTTCGAGGCGGCGGCTGACAAAAACCTGTCGCCTTTGGGCAATCGGCTTAAACGCAAAAGCAAAAAAGTCAACGCATTATTTTGCGTCAAGCAATTTCAATCGGTTAGATAATAATTATCTTACGTAAACGTCAATCAACGTCACTGCTTCGTAATACTAATCGCCTATCAAACATGGGATTCCAGATAGTCGGCGCTGCGCATTTCGAAGAGCCGCGACACCGTCCGGTCGAATTCGAAACCCGTCGTGCCCTTGCGTATGGGCAGCAGATCCTCCGGCATGGCCTCGGCCGAGGCAATCAGCCTGATGTCGTTGTCGTATAACGTATCGATCAGGTTGATGAACCGCTTGGTTTCGTTGCGTTTTTCAGGCGCCAGCACGGGTATGTGCTCGATGAAGACCGTCCTGTAACGTGCGGCGATAGCGAGATAATCCGAGGCCCCGAGCGGCCTTTCGCAGAGGTCGTGGAACGTGAAGCGCGCCGCGCCGAGTGCCGCTGCCGGTATCGGCACTTCGCGGCCCTTCATCTCGATGCTCTCGGGTCTCGGCGTGACGCCATCCGTCAGCTTGTGCCAGGCCGCTTCGATCCTGGCATCCGTCTCCGGGCCGAGCGGCGCCAGCCAGACCGGCAGGCTTTTCGTCTTTTCCAACCGATAGTCGGTCCGCGAATCGAGCGAGACAACATCCGTATATTGCTTGAGCAGCGCCACGAACGGCAGGAAAAGCTGGCGGTTGAGGCCATCCATGTAGAGATTGTTGGGCTCGACATTGGAGGTCGCGACCAGCACCGAACCGCGCCGGAAGAGTTCGGTGAAAAGCCGCGACAGGATCATCGCATCGGCAATGTCGGTGACCGTGAATTCGTCGAAGCAGAGCAGCACCGCCTCGTCATGAAGGGCTGCGGCAACCGGCGGCACGGGATCAGCCTCGCGGGTCTCGCCTCTCTTCAGCTTCTGGCGGTGGGCATGGATGCGGGCATGCACGTCGGCCATGAATTCATGAAAATGTGCGCGGCGCTTCCTCCCCACCGGCGCCAGCTCATACATCATGTCCATCAGCATCGTCTTGCCGCGGCCGACGCTGCCATGAATGTAGAGCCCGCGCACGGGATTGTCCGTCTTGCGCTTTGCCGCGAACAGCCAGCCGAGCGCCGAGGACTTGCTGGCCGGCGCCCGCGCCTTCAGCGCCGACAGCACGCTGTCGAGGCGCTTCGCGACCATCATCTGCTGGGGATCGCGTTCAAGAGTGCCGTCCGCCGACAAGGCTTCCAGCCGCTCGACGACACTGCATGAATAGTCGGGCGGGGCCTGCATCGGGGAAGGCCTGTCTTAGCGGGAAAGGACGATCGGCGTTCCGGTGTTGCTGCGTCCGTCGAACTTGTTCTCGCCAGTCTTGTAGAAGGTGGCGACCTGGTTGCCGGCGCGGTCCTTGATGACGATCTGCTTGCCGGTGACTTCCCAGGAATTCATCAGCGCAAGCTCGTTGCCGCAGCCGCGCGTGCCGCCGCGCGAACCGGAGCCGAGATTGGTCAGCGTCAGGAACATCTGGCAATTGGCGCCCGATGCATTGACCTTCCAGCTTCCGACCATGGTTTCCTTCTTGACGTCGAGCGCGGTCGCCGCCACCTGGTCGCCCTGCAGCGCGGCGTTTGGATCATTCGCCGGCTTGTTGGGGAACTGCGCGGTGTCCGTCGTTGGATCAGGCAACTGCCCGGATTCGACGGGCGATACGGGCGCGGCATCGAGCGGCTCGGGCTTCATCGTGGTATCGACCGTATCCATCCGGTCAGTGCCGCAGCCGGCAAGCATCAAACCCGCAGCCAAAACCGCGATCAATCTGGAAGCCTGCATCCCTGTCTCCTTCACTCCGCCTTTCGGCAATCATTCCCACAACCGGAAAATTGTGGCGGATTTAGCGTAAGGCCATATGGTTAATCAAGTCTTGCATCGTGAAACAAGCGGGCTCCGCGCTCGTTCCTAGACCCGGCGCTCGACCATCATCTTCTTGATCTCGGCGATCGCCTTGGCGGGGTTGAGGCCCTTGGGGCAGGCCTGGGCGCAGTTCATGATCGTGTGGCAGCGATAGAGCCGGAACGGATCCTCGAGATCGTCGAGGCGTTCGCCCTTGGCCTCGTCCCTGGAATCGATCAGCCAGCGATAGGCCTGCAGCAGCACGGCCGGGCCGAGATAGCGGTCGCCGTTCCACCAGTAGCTCGGACAGGAGGCCGAGCAGCAGGCGCAGAGGATGCATTCATAGAGGCCATCGAGCTTCTGGCGGTCCTCGTGGCTCTGCTTCCACTCCTTGGCCGGCGTGGGCGAGACAGTCTTCAGCCAGGGCTCGATCGAGCGGTGCTGGGCGTAGAAATTGCTGAGATCGGGGATCAGGTCCTTGACCACGGGCATATGCGGCAGCGGGTAGATCTTCACAGTGCCTTTCACCTCGTCCATGCCCTTGGTGCAGGCGAGCGTGTTGGTGCCATCGATATTCATCGCGCAGGACCCGCAAATGCCCTCGCGACAGGAACGGCGGAAGGTCAGCGTCGGGTCGATCTTGTTCTTGATATAGATAAGGCCATCGAGAACCATCGGCCCGCAATCGTCGATATCGATATAGTAAGTATCGATGGTCGGGTTCTTGTCGTCATCCGGCGACCAGCGGTAGATGCGATATTCGCGGACATTCCTGGCGCCATCCGGCTTCGGCCAGACCTTGCCTTCGCTCATCGTGGAGTTCTTGGGGAGGGTGAGTTCAACCATCTGTCATCTCCTCAATACACACGAGCTTTTGGCTCGATCTTATGCGGATCGATGCCGGGCTGCAGCAGTTCCGTATGCACCGGGCGGTAGTCGAGCTTCACCTCACCCTCCAGTGAGACCCAGCTCAGCGTATGCTTGCGCCAGTTGACGTCGTCGCGGCCGGAGAAGGGGCCGTCGACATAGTCTTCGCGGGCGTGGCTGCCACGGCTTTCCTTGCGCGCTTCGGCGCCATGGACGGTAGTGATGGCGCAGGCCATCAGGTTTTCGAGTTCCAGCGTCTCGACGAGGTCGGAATTCCAGATCATCGAGCGGTCGGTGACCTTGACGTCTTTGAGTTCGGTCCAGATTTCGGAGATGCGCTTGCAGCCGCTTTCGAGCGACTCCTGTGTGCGGAACACGGCGGCATCTTCCTGCATGGCGCGCTGCATCTTTTCGCGTAGCACGGCGGTCGGGGTCGAACCGCTGGCATGGCGCAATTTGTCGAAACGACCCATGATCCGGTCGCAGGCGGCGACATTGAGCGCAGGGATCGGCGCGACGCGGTCGATCACCTCACCGGCGCGGATCGCTGCGGCACGGCCGAAGACCACGAGGTCGATCAGCGAATTGGAGCCGAGGCGGTTGGCGCCATGCACGGAGGCGCAGCCTGCCTCGCCGACCGCCATCAGGCCCGGCGCGATGCGCTCGGGGTTGGCGCCATCGGCATTGAGCACCTCGCCCCAGTAATTGGTCGGGATACCGCCCATATTGTAGTGCACGGTCGGCAGGACCGGTATCGGTTCGCGGGTCACGTCGACGCCGGCGAAAATCTTGGCGCTCTCGGAAATGCCGGGCAGCCGTTCATGCAGCACGGCAGGATCAAGATGGTCTAGATGGAGATAGATGTGGTCCTTGGCCTTGCCGACGCCGCGGCCCTCGCGAATCTCCAGCGTCATGCAGCGTGAGACGACATCGCGCGACGCCAAATCCTTCGCGTTGGGCGCATAGCGCTCCATGAAGCGCTCGCCCTCGGAATTGACGAGGTAGCCGCCTTCGCCGCGCGCGCCCTCGGTGATCAGACAGCCGGCGCCATAGATGCCGGTCGGGTGGAACTGCACGAATTCCATATCCTGCAGCGGCAGGCCGGCGCGGGCGCTCATGCCATTGCCGTCGCCGGTGCAGGTATGGGCGGATGTCGCCGAGAAATAAGCGCGGCCATAGCCACCGGTCGCCAGCACCACCATCTTGGCGGAGAAGCGATGGATCGTGCCGTCATCGAGGTTCCAGGCGACGACGCCGGTGCAGCGGCCATCGTCCGCCATGATCAGGTCGAGCGCGAAATACTCGACGAAGAATTCCGCATTGTGCTTCAGCGACTGGCCATAGAGCGTGTGCAGAATCGCATGGCCGGTACGGTCGGCGGCAGCACAGGTGCGCTGCACCGGCGGGCCTTCGCCATAGTTCTGCATATGACCGCCGAACGGGCGCTGGTAGATGCGGCCGTCCTCGGTGCGCGAGAAGGGCACGCCGTAATGTTCGAGCTCATAGACCGCCTTCGGCGCTTCCATGGCGAGATACTGCATGGCATCGACATCGCCGAGCCAGTCCGAGCCCTTGACGGTGTCGTACATGTGCCACTGCCAGCTGTCCGGCGTCATGTTCTGGAGAGAAGCGGCGATGCCGCCCTGGGCGGCGACGGTATGCGAGCGGGTCGGGAATACCTTGGTGATGCAGGCGGTCTTGAAGCCCTGTTCGGCCATGCCCAGCGTGGCGCGCAAGCCGGCGCCGCCGGCGCCGACGACGACCACGTCATAGGAATGGTCGACATATTCGTAGGCCTTGCCACTGGGCGCCGGTGAAGAGGGAGATGCCATGGTCAATTATCCTGCAAAACCGGTCTTCAGCACGGCGAAAAGACAGAGCGCGCCGACGATGACGGTGAAAAACGTATTGAGCATCAGAAGCACGATCTTCTGGAATTCGTCATGAATATAGTCCTCGATCACCACCTGCATGCCGAGTCGGGCGTGAAAGAGGCCGGAAATCACGATCAGGCCCATGATGACGGCGACGATGGGGTTGCCGAGCGCGGCACGAACCTCTTCATAAGGCGCGCCGTGGTACGTGATGATGAAGCAGATGAAGAACAGCATCAGCGGCACGTTGGCGACGGCCGTCAGGCGTTGGCGCCAGAAATGATCGGTGCCTTCCTTGGCGGAGCCGAGGCCGCGAACCTTGCCGAGGGGCGTACGCATATCCATGAACAGTCTCCTCAGCGGACCATGAAGCCGACGATCCAGAGCAGGATCGCGATGACGGGGGAAGCGACGAAGGTGATCTTGGCGACGCGGGTGGTCAGATGCTTGTCGAAACCGTAGCCGAGATCCCAGACGAAATGGCGCAATCCGCCGAGCATGTGCTGGACCAGCGCCCAGGTGAAGCCGAACAGGATGATCATGCCGATCCAGGATCCGAAGACCCAGTTGGCCCAGGCGAAATATTCCGGGCCCGACGCGGCTGCGATCAGCCACCAGGCCACAAGTATAGTGCCGAAATAGAGCCCCATGCCGGTGATGCGGTGGACGATCGAACTCATCATTGTCGGAATCGGGCGATAGATCTGCAAGTGAGGAGACAAGGGCCGGTTCTTGACCGTATTCGCCATTTCTGGACCTCCCGGAGGGGCAAGCTTGGAGCGCCATTTGCGGCGGGTGCAATGCGTTGCGAGGGGTTTATGTGCATTGCGTCAAAACGGTGTTTAATCGCCGGATTGCGGCACGGCAAGCCCTCAAAAAGTGCTACGGCCGTTTAAATCGATTTTTATTCCGGGGACTTAGCAAAAAGTCCTGAACAATTGTCCAAGCGACACCGGTCCGGGTTCATTGAGCAGACTGTGCCGTTTCGTAACACGTTGACTTTGCAGGTATTTTCATTAACTCTTTATTAACCCGCGCCGCGCGTCGGCGCTCATGAACTCCATGACGGAGAACAACCATGTTCAGGCTCACCGCCTATCTCCTTGCCGCGCTCGCCATGATCTCGTTTTTTGCCGTGACCGAGACTCAGGCAGGCAACAAACACGAGCGCCGCATCCACAATTCTCAGAAGCACGTCCATTTCAGGACGCGTCAGACAATTCGGATGAGGAGCGTCAACGCGAGCAACCGATACTATGGCGATCGGCGCATCTCGCGCGGCACGCTGTCATTCAAGGCCGATGGTAACCGCTGGAATCGCTCTCATCGCCATCGCTTCCACAACACGTATCGCGTCAACACAAGCAATGTGGTCATCATCAACGTCAATGGCAATCGCTCGTATCGCCTGCCCGTCAATCGCTTGCCCCAACGCAATACCTATTCCGGCGATGTATATGTCTATTCGGTGCCCGGCGTCGGCACCTACTCCTATGGCGAAGGGTCCTCGGAGATTTTGATGACCAGAGGCATCCCATCCGCCAAGATCATCGACGTCAAGACTCTCAAGCCGAACCATGCCTGCGAGATGCAGGCCGGCGTCTGCGTCATCAAGCCCTAACTGACGATTTTGTCGATCGCCGCGATCAGGCGATCGCATTCCGCTTCCGTGCCGATCGAAATGCGCAGGAAATCCGAAATGCGCGGCTTGGCGAAGTGACGCACCAGGATCGATCGCTCGCGGAGCGCCTGGGCCAGGCCCGCGCCATCCCGATCCGAGTGGCGGGCGAAGACGAAATTCGCCTGTGACGGTAGTACCTCGAAGCCGCGCTGACGCAGCCCGCCCGAGATTCGTTCACGCGAGGCGATGACTTTCATGCGTGTCGTCTCGAACCATTCTTCGTCCTCGATCGCAGCCGTCGCGCCCGCTTCCGCAAGACGGTCGAGCGGATAGGAATTGAAGCTGTCCTTGACCCGCTCGAGTGCCTCGATCAACGGCCGCTGGCCGATCGCGAACCCGACCCTGAGGCCCGCGAGCGAACGCGATTTCGACAGCGTGTGGATGACCAACAGGTTGGGATACTTCTTGACCAGCGGTATTGCCGTCTCGCCGCCGAAATCCACATAGGCCTCGTCGATCACGACCACCTGATCCGGATGCGCCGACACCAATGCCTCGATGTCGGCGAGCGGCAGGCCGATACCGGTCGGCGCGTTGGGATTGGGCAGGATGACCGCCCCGCAGGGCCTGTCGTAATCGGACGGCCGGACGTGGAAATTCTCGTCCAGCGGTATTGCCACCGCCTCGATGCCGTAGAGCAGGCTGTAGACTGGGTAGAAGCTGTAGGTGATATCGGGATAGAGCAGTGGCCTGTCATGCTTTAGCAGCGCCTGGAACGTATGCGCCAGGACCTCGTCGGACCCGTTACCGACGAACACTTCCTCGATGCCGACGCCGTGCCGTCTGGCAATTGCCGTCCGCAACTTGGTCGAAGCCGGGTCGGGATAGAGCCGCAGCCTGTCGCCCGACTCCGCCGCTATGGCCGCCAGCGCCTTCGGCGAGGGGCCATAGGGATTCTCATTGGTATTGAGCTTGACCAGATTATCGATTTTCGGCTGTTCGCCCGCGACATAGGGTTTCAGCGTCGAGACGACGGGCGACCAGTATTTGCTCATCAGTTGTTCCTCGTCGCGACATAGGATGCGAGCGCGATCAGCATGCTGGCTTTCTCACCATAGGGTGAGAGCACGGCATTGGCCTCTTCGACCAGTCCGGCAAGCCTGTGCCGGGTCCATTGGATGCCGTGGATCGAGGGCAGGGTTTTCTTGCCCCGTGCGGCATCCTTGCCTGCTGCCTTGCCGAGCGTGACGCTATCGGCGGTGAGATCCAGCAGGTCATCCTGCAATTGAAACGCCAGGCCGACGATCTCGCCGAAACGCCGCATGCGGCGGCGGTCTGCTTCCGATGCACCGGTCGCAAGCGCGCCGGCCTCGCAGGCGAAACGGATCAACGCGCCCGTTTTCATCGCCTGTAGCCGGGTGATCTCGTCTTCCTCGAGTTCACGCGTCTCCGCTTCGAGGTCGAGCGCCTGGCCGCCCGCCATGCCGCCGATGCCAGATGCGCGCGACAGCGCGAGAACCAACGCGATCTTGGTGGGATCCGGTAAGACCGTTTCGGGCGCCGCGATGATGTCGAACGCATAGGTCAGCAGGCTGTCACCCGCGAGGATGGCCGTCGCCTCGTTGAATTTCCTGTGCACCGTCGGCTGGCCGCGGCGCAGGTCGTCGTCGTCCATCGCCGGCAGATCGTCGTGGATCAGCGAGTAACAATGGACGCATTCCAGCGCCGCAGCCACCCGCAGCGCCGCATCGGCATCACCGCCGAAAAGGGCCGCACTTTCGATCACGAGCGCCGGCCGCATCCGCTTGCCGCCATTCAGCACGCCGTGGCGCATGGCGGCCAGCAGCCGCTCGGGGCGGATGGTTTCACTATGCCTGATATCGCCGGACAGGAGTTCGCCCAGCAGCGCCTGTACCGCTGCCCCGTGCTGTCCCAGCTTTTCCAGAAAGACCTCTTCGCGCATGCGACGCTCTTTGCCATGGCCGAAATCCGCTTGCAACCGTGGAACCGCGGGACGGATTAACAATTACGGTTCAAAATACTGGTCTTGCCGCGTTCGGCGGGCTATGACAGCCATCAGGAATAGCTGGGAACCGCCGAGGCATTGATTGGAGATCGCACCCGATACGAGTGTTCTGGCTTTGCCGTCCGCGATCCCGGATATTGCTGGGAACGCGGTCGCCGACGCCGGTGAGTCGCCGATGCGACGGTTGATCAGACGTGTCCTCAAGTGGCTGGTGATCATCGCCCTGCTGCCATTCGCCCTGATCCTGCTCTATGCCGTGGATTTTGTCCGCCCGGTTTCGACACTGATGCTGTGGGATCTCCTCACGCTCCGAGGCTATGACCGGCAATGGGTTGAATTCGAAGACATCGCTCCGGTTCTGGTCCAATCCGTCATGATGTCCGAGGATGGGCAATACTGCTCGCATTACGGCGTCGATGTGGTGCAGTTGAGGGGGGTGGTCGAGGATGCGCTCGACGGCGAATCCACCCGCGGCGCCTCGACCATTCCCATGCAGACCGCCAAGAACCTGTTTTTGTGGAATGGCCGGTCCTTTGTCCGCAAGGGGCTGGAACTGCCGCTGGCGCTTGGCGCCGATGCGGTCTGGTCGAAGAAGCGGCTGATGGAGATCTATCTCAACATTGCCGAATGGGGTCCGGGCATCTACGGCATCGAGGCGGCGGCACGATACCATTTCAAGACTTCGGCGAAGAATCTCAACCGCAAGCAGGCAGCACTTTTGGCGGTATCCCTGCCCAATCCGATCACGCGCGTGGCGTCCAAACCTTCACGCGGCATGACCCGGCTCGCCGGAGTGATCCAGCGCCGGGCGCGAGGATCGGGCGATTACATCAAATGCCTTTATGATTGAGGCCACATCTATTCATTTGTAGAAAGCGTGGCCGCTACGTAGAATCTCTCGGGAGTTCGGTAGAACTCCGTGGGTTCAACGGAGATATCCATGACAGCGCTCAAGCTTTATGTCGGAAACAAGAATTACTCGTCCTGGTCGATGCGGCCCTGGCTTGCCCTGAAGGCGGCGGGTATAGATTTCGCGGACGAAGTTATCCCCTTCGATTTCGAGAACGGCAATCCCGCGATCAAGGCGATTTCCGAGACCGGCACCGTGCCCGTGCTGGAACATGATGGCTTCAAGGTCTGGGAGACGCTGGCGATCATCGAATATGTCGCCGAGCTTTTCCCCGACAAGCTGGTCTGGCCGAGAGACCGCAAGGACCGGGCGCTTGCCCGCGCCTATTGCTCCGAAATGGCGACCGGCTTCCGGGCCTTGCGCAACGCAGCGCCGATGAATCTCCGCTATCCCAGGAAGAAGCTCGAAGTCGGCGACGATGTGAAGGCAAACATCAAGCGTATCGAGGACATCTGGCACAAGAGCATCGCCCGGAGCGGCGGGCCGTTTCTGTTCGGCGCGTTCACCGCAGCCGATGCCTATTTCGCGCCTGTCGTGGCTCGCCTTGATTCCTATCTCCTGTCGGAGCACCCGGTGACGCTGGCCTATATCGAGGCGGTCAAGGCGCATCCCGCATGGATCGCCTGGGCGACCGAGGCTGCGAAGGAGACCTGGATCGTGGCGGAAGACGAAATCTAGCATCAGGACCCGACGACAGCCGAATCGCGCGGACGCAAGATTTTTTGCCCGAGGTACTGGTCAAGTCGGGAGTCCTTCTGTATAAGCCCGGCAAATTTCCCGGAAAGATCAGCTTTCTCCAGGCCAATTCGGCCGACGGAATGGTTTTACCGGGCTTCAGAATTGGAGTTTCAAATGGCAGTACCGAAAAGAAAAACAAGCCCTTCGCGTCGCGGTATGCGCCGTTCCGCCGATGGCCTCAAGGCCCCGACATATGTCGAAGACAAGAATTCCGGCGAACTTCGCCGCCCGCACCATGTCGATCTGAAGACCGGCATGTATCGCGGCCGTCAGGTTCTGACGCCGAAGGAAAGCACCTGATCTTACGAGCCTCTGGCTCTTGAGTAAAATGAGGGCTGGCAGCAATGCCGGCCTTTTTGTTGTCCCGATCGCAGGCGATTAGATTCCGTTCTTGTAATGCGCTCGTTCTATACTAAGAATGCCGCAAAACCCGATCCTTGAGGATATTGTCGATGGCCGCCATTCCGCTGATGCTGATCCCGTTCATTCTCTATAATCTGGCGATGCTCGGCGCCTTTGGCGGTGGCGGCACGGCCTCGCTCGACACGATCGTGACCAGCGTCAACATGATGTCCGGCGCCACCTGGACCATGTCGCTCGGCGACCTCTTCATCGTCATCGGCCTGGTGATCCTGTTCCTTGAAATCTTCAAGGCCACGCGCCGCTCGTCGGTGGCGTTGCTCGACCATCTCTTCTCGATGGCGCTGTTCGTGGTGTTCCTGGTGGAATTCCTGCTGGTGCAGGGCGCCGCTACGCAGATCTTCTTTATCCTGATGCTGATCAGCCTGGTCGATGTGATCGCGGGCTTTACCGTGTCGATCAAATCGGCCGGCCGGGACGTTGCCATCGGGCTTTGAGGCAGGCCATCGCCGCCCTCAAACCCGCGATGTCAAACGCTCAATTCCGCCCGCGCCACCAGGCAATCTGTCTGCGGACTTCGTCAGGCGCCGTGCCGCCATAGCTCTTGCGCGAGGCGACGGAGGCTTCGACGGTGACTACATCGTAGACATTGGATGTGATGCCGGGATGGATAGCCTGCAATGCATCCAGCGGCAGGTCCCATAGATCGCATGCTTTGCTTTCCGCCAGCGCCACGACGCGGCCGGTGACGTGGTGGGCTTCGCGGAAGGGCAGGCCGAGTTCGCGGACCAGCCAGTCGGCGAGGTCGGTCGCGGTCGAATAGCCGGACCCGGCGGCGGCCTTCATCTTCTCGATGTTGATGGTCATGTCGGCCACCATGCCGGTCATCGCCGCGATGGCAAGTTCGAGATTTTCGGCGGCGTCGAAGACCTGTTCCTTGTCTTCCTGCATATCCTTGGAATAGGCGAGCGGCAGGCCTTTCATGATCGTCAGAAGTGCTACCAGCGAGCCGTTGATGCGGCCGGTCTTGGCGCGCACCAGTTCGGCCGCATCGGGGTTTTTCTTCTGCGGCATGATCGAGGAGCCGGTCGAAAAGGCATCGGACAGCCGGATGAAACCGAATTGCGGCGTGCACCAGATGACGATCTCCTCGGCGAAGCGCGAGAGATGCACGGCGCAGATCGCCGCGATCGACAGAAACTCCAGCGCGAAATCGCGGTCCGAGACCGTGTCGATCGAATTGCGGGTCGGCTCGCGGAAGCCGAGCGCCTTGGCCGTCATGTGGCGGTCGATCGGATAGGGCGTGCCGGCAAGTGCGGCGGCGCCGATCGGGCTCTCGTCGAGATGTTCGATCGCGTGGCGCACCCGCTGACGGTCGCGGCCGAACATTTCGACATAGGCCATGCAATGGTGGCCGAAGGTCACCGGCTGGGCGGTCTGGAGATGCGTGAAGCCGGGCATGACGGTGGCGGCATGCTGCTCGGCCTTGTCGAGGAAGGCGGCGATCAGGGCGGTCAGCATCTGTTCGGTCTTGCCAAGTTCGGCCTTGACCCAGAGGCGGAAATCGAGCGCCACCTGGTCGTTGCGCGAGCGGGCGGTGTGCAGCCGTCCGGCGGCGGGGCCGATGATCGCGGCCAGCCGGCTCTCGACATTCATATGGATGTCTTCAAGTTTGCGTGAGAATTCGAACGTGCCGCTTTCAATCTCGCCTTCGATCTGCTTCAAGCCCGAGACGATCTGGTCGCGGTCATCGGCCGAAATTATGCCTTGTGCGGCGAGCATCGTGGCATGCGCGATCGAACCTGCTATGTCCTGGGCGTAGAGCTTCCTGTCGAAGCCGATCGAGGCATTGATCTCCTCCATGATCGCGGCGGGACCGGCAGCAAAGCGGCCGCCCCACATCTGGTTGGATGAAGAATTGGAATTGCCGTCGGACATGGCGTGACCTTGAGAAAACGAGTGCATGATGCAGGAAAGAAAACCGGGCTATCTCCCTTCCCTCAAACTGGTGGCGATCGCGGCCGTGCTGGGCGTGGTCGCCGGTGGCTTGGCCGTTTACATGAGAGGGGCGGGTGATGGCAATGGTCCAAGCCAAGCGTCGGTGGATTGTGCGCCCGCACAGGCGACGATTGCCCGGCTCGATCCGCTCGCCAAGGGCCAGGTCGCAGCCTTCGTAACGGAAAAGCAAGGCCGAAGCCTGTCGCTGCCCGGCTTCAAGGGGCCGGACGGCAGGGTCGTGAAGCTCGAAAGCTTCGCCGGCAAGGTACAGCTCGTGAACCTCTGGGCCACATGGTGCGTGCCCTGCCGCGAGGAAATGCCGGCGCTCAATGCCTTGCAGAAGGCACTGGGCGGACCGAAATTCCAGGTCACCGCAATCAACCTCGATACCGGCGACGATACCAAGCCGAAGGAATTCCTGGCCGAGACCAAGATCGACGCGCTGCCGCTGCACCATGATGCGACATTGTCGAGTTTCAACGCGATGAAGAAGGCGGGCATCGCGATCGGCCTGCCGGCGAGCGTGCTGGTCGACGGCAAGGGCTGCATGCTGGGCGCGATGAATGCCCCTGCTGCCTGGGACAGCGACGATGCCAAGGCGCTGATCAAGGCGGCGATTGGCGAGGGGGTTTGACGAGCGGGCATATCCACCATTAACGTCAGAGTTGGGGTCGGCATGAAGGCTACCCAATATGGTGTGGTGGCTGATGAGACGGCGTTCATTTCTTTCTGTAATTTGCGGAATATCGGTTGGCGTCATGATGCCACAGCGGCATTCGATCGCTGCCAGCCAGGAAAAGCAGTCCGATGCAGTGGTGGCCACTGCAGCTAGATGGAGCCAGCTTTCCGCCGCCAAGGGCTTCAGGCACCTCGTGGTTGATGGGCGTGATGCGTTTACCGAGTGGCAGCGATTGGTCTCCGAGAAGAGCGGCTGGCCCATTGTCATAGGCGGCGATCTGGAACTGGAGCGTTTCAAGGAGCAGCTTGGCTTCGATGCGGGAAACGAGACTTCGGAATCCATTCTGCGAAAAGCGTCCGAACTCCGGCACCCTGAAAGTCTCCCTTCCCAAATCGGCGAGGATCTGGAGTATGTGCCCGAGGTTGGTGAGTGGCCTCCCGGGCCGCGGCCCGAAGAGGGAATGCCTTTGTTATACGAGGCCGATGGCCGCTATCGAACCCGCGTGCATATCATTGTAATTCCAGTCTCGACCGGTGCCGACGTACCAGCCTATCTGCGTTGGGGAGGTTGGAATGGCTGCCCAAAACCAGAATTCCACGTTGCCGCCTTAAGAGCTTGGAGCTCTCGTACTGGCGCGGAACTTGTGGCGCTCAACAGTGATACAATGGTATTGCACGTCACCCGGCGCCCTGAGAGCCGAGAAGAGGCGCTCGATTTGGCGCGCGAACAGTACGTCTATTGCCAAGACATCATCTTGCAAGGCACCGAAACGCTGGCGCCGCTTGCTATTACCTTGATGACCTCCGATTGGTGGTACTTCTGGTGGGATTGAGCATCGCGTTCGAATAATTCCCGAATCTCTCCCGTTTCCTTGTCGGGCAAAGCGGCGACTGCCCGCTGAATGGGGCATTCGATGCGGATTTACATTTTCGGGATACTCGTGGCCCTCTTGGGATTGCTGGTGGTGGGCCAGGTCCGGGCGGACGAGCGTTGCGGCCTGAGGAGCGACGCCGTGCTGACGGTTCAGCGGTGGAATGTCGAACAGGTCAAACCCGGCAAATACGAACTCCAAGTCTATCTCGATTCGCTGGACCCGAAAGACATCGCGCATGTCAGCGGTACGATCGAGTTCTTCGTCGGCAAGGACCACATTCTTTCCGCGCCGCTGACGTTCAAATATCCCATTCCCGTCCACGCCCATTTCGTGATCAATTCCCACAAGAAAAAGCTGCCAAACCCCATTCTCGCCGGCGCGCCCGACGTGGTTGCGCTCGCCTGTGTCAGCGATATCAGCTATGCTGACGGCTCCGGCGTGATCATAAACTGAGGGCCTCACCTGATGCTCAATGCCCAGATCGCCACGACGCTGATGAAGGATGGCTCGCGCCACTTCCTGTCGCTGCCGGAATCCTGCTCGTCGAATACGCTCAAGACCCACCTCGAAAGCATTCCCGGCATCAGGATCTGTGACATGACCCAGGGCGGCTTCCAGTGGTGGATGTCGTTCCAGTGCCTCGGCTGGCGGTTTTCGGTCAACAATCCGTTCGGCGAATTCTGGTTCTTCGTCGAGGATGCCAATTGCCCCGAGGAAATCCTGCGCTGCCTGACCCGCAGGCTTTCGGCATCGCTCAAGGCTTGAACCACGGTCGCGGCACTTCGCCCGCGCGGACCCATTGAATCTCCATTCTTCTTCCGATAAGAGACCGCCAAATTCCCGCGACGGATGCGTGGGAAAGAGGCTTTAAGCGCGGCGCCACCGGGGTCCGCGTCAGGGACCGGAAGCATCAGGGCATGGCACGTATCGTAATGAAGTTCGGCGGAACCTCCGTCGCGGATCTGGACCGCATTCATAACGTTGCCCGCCATGTCAAACGCGAGGTAGAGCTTGGCCGCGAAGTCGCCGTGGTGGTCTCGGCCATGTCGGGCAAGACCAACGAACTGGTCGGCTGGGTCCAGGGCATGTCGAAGGCGACCGGCGCCAACACGCCTTTCTACGATTCGCGCGAATATGACGCGATCGTCGCCTCGGGCGAGCAGGTCACGTCGGGCCTCCTGGCCATCGCGCTGCAATCCATGGGAATCAATGCCCGCTCCTGGCAGGGCTGGCAGATCCCGATCCGCACCGACAGCACCCATGGCGCCGCCCGCATCATGGAGATCGAGGGCGCCGAGATTATCCGCCGCATGGGCGAAGGCCAGGTCGCGGTGGTCGCCGGTTTCCAAGGCCTCGGGCCGGACAACCGCATTGCGACACTCGGCCGCGGCGGCTCCGATACTTCGGCCGTGGCGCTCGCCGCCGCGCTGAAGGCCGATCGCTGCGATATCTATACCGATGTCGATGGCGTATACACCACCGACCCGCGCATCGAACCCAAGGCACGGCGGCTCAAGAAGGTCGCCTTCGAGGAAATGCTCGAAATGGCCTCGCTCGGCTCCAAGGTGCTGCAGGTGCGCTCGGTCGAGCTTGCCATGGTATTCAAGGTGCGGACCTTCGTGCGCTCGTCCTTCGAGGATCCCGATGCGCCCGGCATGGGTGATTTAGACAATCCGCCCGGAACGCTGATTTGTGATGAGGAAGAAGTCTTGGAACAGGAAGTCGTAACCGGCATCGCATATGCCAAGGATGAAGCCCAGATCTCGCTCAGGCGCGTCGCGGACCGGCCGGGCGTCTCGGCTGCCATCTTCGGGCCGCTCGCCGAAAACCATATCAATGTCGACATGATCGTGCAGAACATCTCCGAAGATGGCTCGCGTACCGACATGACATTCACCGTGCCGACCGGCGATCTCGACAAAGCGCTGGCCGTTCTCGCCAAGGAGAAGGAGAAGGTCGGATTCGACGTCATCCAGAGCGAGTCGGGTCTGGTCAAGGTCTCGGTCATCGGCATCGGCATGCGCAGCCATGCGGGCGTCGCCGCACAGGCCTTCTCGGCGCTGGCCTCCAAGGGCATCAACATCAAGGCGATCACGACGTCTGAAATCAAGATTTCAATCTTGATCGACGGTGCCTATGGAGAACTGGCGGTTCGCACTTTGCATTCCGCTTACGGACTGGATAAGAAATAAGTATAGCCAGGAGGGCTCGGCAATCAGGTGATGTGATTCGATCTGTGGTGCCGGCTCTCTTCATTTGAAACCCGAGAGCAGGAGAGCGCCCAGGTGATCAGAGACCTAGCAGCCGGTCCGCGCATTCTGCTTCGGCGGCTGAGGGAGCTCACCGCCGAGCCGCTCGAGCCACAAGAACGCCTCGACCGCATCGTGATGCAGATCGCCCGCAACATGGTGGCCGAGGTCTGCTCGGTCTATGTGCTGCGCGCCGATGGCGTCCTCGAACTCTATGCCACCGAAGGCCTGAACAAGGAATCGGTCCACCTTGCCCAGTTGAAGATGGGCGAAGGTCTGGTCGGTACGATTGCCGCATCGGCTCAGCCTCTCAATCTCTCGGATGCGCAGAGCCATCCCGCCTTCGCCTACCTGCCGGAAACGGGCGAGGAACTGTTCCATTCCTTCCTCGGCGTGCCGATCCTGCGCGCCGGCCGCTCGCTCGGCGTTCTTGTCGTGCAGAACCGCGCCCAGCGTCACTATTCCGACGACGAGGTCGAGGCGCTCGAGACGGTCTCCATGGTGCTCGCCGAAATGGTGGCGAGCGGCGATCTCAAGAAGCTCACCAAGCCGGGCCAGGAACTCGATCTCACCCGGCCGGTCACCTGCGACGGCGAGTCCTACGCCGATGGCATCGGGCTCGGCTATGTCGTGCTGCACGATCCGCGCGTGGTGGTCACCAACCTGCTCAACGACGACGTCGATCTCGAAATCAGCAGGTTGTCGGAGGCGCTCGGTTCGCTCCGCATCCAGCTCGACGACATGCTGTCGCGGCGCGAAGTTTCGATGGAGGGCGAGCACCGCGCGGTGCTCGAGGCCTACCGGATGTTCGCGCATGATCGGGGCTGGGTCCGCAAGCTCGAGGAGGCGATCCAGAACGGCCTGACGGCAGAGGCCGCCGTCGAGCGGGTGCAGAGTGAGACGCGCGCCCGGATGATGCGGCTCACCGATCCCTATCTCCGCGAACGGATGCATGATTTCGACGACCTCGCCAACCGGCTGCTCAGGCAGCTGGCGGGTTTTGGCGCGCATGCGGCGGCGGATGCGTTCCCGAACGACGCGATCGTCATCGCGCGCGCCATGGGTGCAGCCGAACTGCTCGATTATCCGCGCGCCAACCTTCGCGGCCTGGTGCTGGAAGAGGGTGCGGTCACCAGCCATGTCGTGATCGTCGCGCGCGCCATGGGCATTCCTGTCGTTGGCAATGTCCAGGGCGTCGCGGCACTGACCGAAAAGGGTGACGCCATCATCATCGATGGCGAGGACGGCAAGGTGCATCTCAGGCCCGCGCAGGACGTGCAGCGGGCCTACGAGGAAAAGGCGCGCTTCCGCGCCCGTCGCCAGGAACAGTTCCGCGCGCTGCGTTCGGTCGAGCCGGTGACGCGCGACGGCAAGCGCATCAGCCTCAACATGAATGCCGGCCTGCTGGTCGACCTGCCGCAGCTGACCGAAGCAGGCGCCGAGGGCATCGGCCTGTTTCGCACCGAGCTTCAGTTCATGATCGCCTCGACCATGCCCAAGGGCGAGGAGCAGGAAGCCTTCTACCGCAGCGTCATCAAGCAGGCGGCTGGTCGGCCGGTGACCTTCCGGACGCTCGATATCGGGTCGGACAAGGTCGTGCCTTATTTCCAGGCCGCCAAGGAAGAGAACCCGGCGCTTGGCTGGCGGGCGATACGGCTGGCACTCGACCGGCCCGGCCTGATCCGCACGCAGTTCAGGGCGCTTCTGAAAGCCGCGGCCGGAACGGACCTGCGCGTCATGATCCCGATGGTGACCGAGGTCGAGGAGCTTCGCCAGGCGCGGGTGCTTCTGCAAAAAGAGGTGCAGCACCTCTCCAAGTTCGGCCATCCGCTGCCCAAGCGGCTGCAATATGGTGCGATGCTGGAAGTGCCGTCGCTGCTCTGGCAGCTCGACGAACTGATGGCGGAAGTCGATTTCGTGTCCGTCGGCTCCAACGATCTCTTCCAGTTCACCATGGCGGTGGATCGCGGCAATGCCCGGGTGGCCGAACGGTTCGATATTCTCGGCCGGCCGTTCCTCAGGCTGCTGCGCGATATCGTGCGCGCGGGCAAGCGCCACAACACGCCCGTGACGCTGTGCGGCGAAATGGCGGGCAAGCCGCTTCCGGCGATGGCCCTGTTCGGCCTGGGCTTCCGCTCCGTCTCCATGTCGCCGGCCTCGATCGGCCCCGTCAAGGCGATGCTTTTGGGTCTCGATGCCACGGCGCTCGGTACGATGATGGACGAAGAGCTCGACAGCAGCGCGCCCGGCATGCCGATGCGCGAGACGCTGAAGCGTTTCGCCGAGACCAACAACATCCCGCTTTAGACATCAAGAGAGCCAAGTGGCACAGCTTCCCCTTCAAAAAATGCAGGAGCTCAAGCGTCGTTTCGCGGAAGTCGAAGCGCGCATGGCGGCTGGCCCGGCGGCTGATATCTATGTCAAGCTCGCCGGCGAATATGCCGAGCTTCAGCCGGTCGTGGGCAAGATTTCGAGCTATACGAAGGCCGTGGAAGAACTCGGCGGTTTGCGCAGCCTGCTGAATGATTCCGGCACCGACCGTGAAATGCGCGATCTCGCGAGCCTCGAACTGCCGGAGATCGAGCAGCGGATCGAGGAACTGGAGAAGGATCTCCTGATCGCGCTCCTGCCCAAGGACGCGGCCGACGAAAGAAGCGCGATCCTGGAAATCCGCGCCGGCACCGGCGGCAACGAGGCGGCACTCTTCGCGGGCGATCTTTTCCGCATGTACGAGCGCTATGCATCCAACCATGGCTGGAAGGTCGACGTCGTCTCGGAAAGCGAAGGCGAGGCCGGTGGCTACAAGGAAATCATTGCCGAGGTTTCCGGACGCGGCGTGTTCTCGAAGCTGAAATTCGAATCCGGCGTGCATCGCGTGCAGCGCGTGCCGGCGACCGAATCGCAGGGACGTATCCATACCTCGGCGGCGACCGTGGCGGTACTGCCGGAGGCCGAGGATATCGATATCGAAATCCGCCAGGAAGACATCAGGATCGATACGATGCGGTCGTCCGGTGCTGGCGGCCAGCACGTCAATACGACGGATTCCGCCGTGCGCATCACGCATCTGCCAACCGGGGTCGTGGTGACGAGCTCGGAGAAATCGCAGCACCAGAACCGTGCCAAGGCCATGCAGGTGCTGCGTTCAAGGCTGTTCGACATGGAACGCCAGAAGCTGGACAGTGCGCGATCCGCCGACCGCCGGTCGCAGGTGGGCTCGGGCGATCGTTCGGAACGCATCCGGACCTATAATTTTCCGCAGGGGCGGCTGACCGATCACCGGATCAACCTCACGCTCTATTCCCTCGACAGGATCATAGCGGGCGAACTCGATGAAGTGGTGGACGCGCTGATCGCGGATTACCAGGCGTCGGAACTGGCAAGGCTGGGGCAGGTCGAGGGATGACGACCCTCAACGAGATGATGGCGCATCTCCGCAACCATTTCATGGTCGCCGGCGTCGAAGACCCAATGGCTGAGGCCCGCATTCTGGTCGGCGGCCTGATGGGCCTGTCGCGGAGCGATTTCATCACGCGGGGCGAAGACCATATTCCGCTCGAGGACGAGATCGCCATCAATGCCGCCTCTAGCCGGCGTGTTCGTGGCGAGCCTGTCTATCGCATTCTCGGCCGTCGCGGTTTCCATGGCCTGGAACTCAAGCTCTCCGAGGGGACGCTGGAGCCGCGTCCGGATACGGAAATCCTCGTCGATACCGTGCTGGAACTCTTGCAAGGCCGCCACGGGGATCCCTTGCGCATTCTCGACCTCGGCACAGGGACTGGCGCCATCTGCCTGGCGCTGCTGGCGGAATTGCCCAATGCAATCGGCACCGGCACCGATCTATCGACCGATGCACTTGCGACCGCTACTGAAAATGCTGATCTCAATGGTCTTGCGGAGCGGTTCAACACAACCGAGAGCCGATGGTTCGGCAATATTTTCGGCGCCTATGATGTAATCGTCTCCAATCCTCCCTATATCAAAACGAGCGTGATCCCCGAATTGGACCCTGAAGTGCGAGAGCATGATCCGGTCTTGGCGCTCGATGGCGGTGAAGATGGGCTTGAAGCCTATCGCGCCATTGCTGCTACCGCACGGTCGTATCTGACCGGGCCGAAGGGGATAGTCGCAGTCGAAACTGGCTACGATCAACGCGTTGATGTCGAGAAAATCTTCGCAGACAACGGGTTTTCGCTCCTCAGAGCCGTAAAGGATTACGGTGGGAACGACCGGGTGCAGGCTTTCACTACAAAAAACTGAAAGTTTTGCCCAAAAGAAGCTATTTTCTCGTGTCAGAGCGATAAAAGGGCTTGGAATCATAGACGAAGCGGTCTACGTTCCAAGCCAAGCACCGGGCGGCATTCCTAGAATTAAGAATTCTATGACGGATTGCCGGGCTTTGGGAGATCTCAAAACATATTGCCGGTTTTAAACGGTCCTGGTGCGGGACTCTGGATTTTAGGATTAGATTCCGGGATCAGCGGTGTCCGGTGACATTCTTGCCGGGTTCTGGCTTTGCCAGAACTTCGAGTGGGTTTGTTCCGGTGGCTGCGAATGAGAGCCGGAAATTCTCGGGTGAATGATTGATGAGGCCTGGACAACAGAAGCAGCGTGGGCGCGGTCGCAACAACAGCGGCGGCGGAAGCAGCAACAATAATAGCAGCAACAATAACAACAATAACCAACGCAAAGGGCAGAATCCGCTGACCAGAACCTATGATAGTTCCGGTCCAGACGTGAAGATTCGCGGCACCGCCCAGCATATCGCCGAAAAATACATGAATCTGGCCCGTGATGCGACAAGCTCCGGCGACCGGGTCATGGCGGAAAATTACCTTCAGCATGCCGAGCATTACAACCGCATCATCGCGGCGGCCCAGGCCATGTTCCAGGAGCGATATCAGCGCGACGAACGCCCGGAATACGGCAACGAGCGCGGTGATCAGGGCGATCAGGGTGATCGCGGCGACATGAACGATCGCGACGACCGTGACGAGGACGACAACAACGAAGGCCAGCAGCCTTCCGAGTCGGAAAACTACAATCGTCAGTCCGACAGCCGCGATCGGCAGCAGCCCGATAGCCGCGATCGCCAGTCCGATAACCGCGGTGATCGGCAGTCCGACAACCGCGATCGTCAGTCGGAAAATCGCAATCGCCAGTCGGACAGCCGCGAGCGGCAGTCTGAAAACCGCGACCGTCAGCCCGAGAACAACAATCGGCAGGCCGACAATCGCAATCGCCCGCAGGTCGTTGCCGAGCAGCCCGTGATTATCGATCAGTCGACACCACAGCCGGTGTTCGATGAGACGCCCGCGGAAGTGCAGATCGAGCAGGAGGCCGCAGCTGGCGAACAGCCCGCCGCCGCAACGCGCCGCCGCAGCAATGCCGGCCGTCCCCGCCGCACGCCACGCCAGCCGCGCGGCGACGCTCCGGCCACCGAGGCCCCGGCCGAGCCGGTGGAAGAGCCAGCCGAATAACCGGCGCATCGGAATGCGAATTCGATCAGCCGCTCCGAAAGGGGCGGCTTTTTGTGTTTCAGGGGGATGCAGACGCGAGAACGCCACGGCGGACAAGTCGGCCGTGGCGTGCGATTTCGTACGATCGGATCGATCAGGCCGCGAGGGCTTCCTGGTCCTGGAACATCTTGGCGAGGTTGAGGAAGCAGATCATGCCGCCTTCGCGGGCGATGATACCGTCCGTGTAGCCCTTGTCGAATGATGTGGTGATTTCCGGCGCCGGCTGAACTTCGGAACTCTTGATCGTCAGGATGTCGGAAACACGATCGACCAGCATGCCGATGATCATGCTCTTCACTTCGGTGACGACGATGGCGCTGCGCTCGTTGGCGGCCGTGGACGGCATGCCGAGCTTGTAGGCGAGGTCGATGATCGGGATCACGGTGCCGCGCAGGTTCATCACGCCGATAACTTCCTTCGGCGCATGCGGGATCGGGGTGGACGGCGCCCAGCCGCGGATTTCACGGATCGTCGTGGTCTTGACGCAGAATTCCTGATCGTGGAGGCGAAACGCGATGATTTCGAGCGTGTCGGATTCGAAGATCGCGGTAGAATTCGGGTCAGCCATGTCTAAAATTCCTCCCAGGTGTCGGGGGTTTGGGCGATTGCGGCATTGCCACGTGAGGTGAATGCCTTGGCGATGGTTTGCTGCGCCCGGTGAACCGGGAGCGTGATCGGCTTGGCATCATGCCGGCTCGCAACCTTGCCGCCTGCTGCAACGCCCGTATCGAAGGTGGCGAGGAGCCGGTTGAGTGCTTCGACCTCGCTCGCCAGATTGTGGCTCGCGGCGGTCGATTGCTCCACCATGGCGGCATTTTGCTGAGTGCCTTGATCCATGGATATAACGGCTTGGTTAATTTCCTTTAAACCAATGGCCTGTTCGCGCGCGGATTCGACGATCGCGGAGACATTGTGGTTGATGTTCTGGACCTGGGTGACGATGCCGGTCAAAGCCTCGCCGGTCTCGCCGACGAGTTTGACGCCCTGCTTTACCTGCTCCGAGGATGTGTTGATCAACGCCTTGATTTCCTTGGCGGCGTTGGCGGAGCGCTGGGCGAGCTCGCGCACTTCCTGGGCCACGACGGCAAAGCCCTTGCCGGCATCGCCGGCGCGCGCGGCTTCGACGCCTGCATTCAATGCGAGGAGATTGGTCTGGAAGGCGATGTCGTCGATGACGCCGATGATGTTGGAGATTTCCTTCGAGGAACCCTCGATGGCGCTCATGGCGGATATGGCCTTCTTGACCACTTCGCCCGAGCGCTCGGCGTCCTGACGCGTCGTGGCGACAAGCTGGCCCGCTTCCTCCGCGCTGCGTGTCGAATCGGCGACCGTCGTGGTGATCTGTTCGAGTGCGGCCGCGGTTTCTTCCACGGAGGCGGCCTGATGGGCGGTGCGACGGGAGAGATCCTCGGTCGCCGAGCGAAACTCGCTGGTCTGGGCAGCGATGACGCTCGCATTGGCGCCGACCTTGATCATCGCATCGCGCAGGCGGCCAAGCGACTCGTTGAAATCGGATCGCAGTTTTTCAAGATTGGCGGGGAAGGAATTGCTGATGGACTGGTTGAGATTGCCATTGGAAAGCGCGGTCAATCCGTTGGCAAGCGTCGCAACAGCATCAACGCGCGGGGATACGTCGGTGGCGAACTTCACGACCTTGAAAACCTTGCCGTTCATGTCGAAAATCGGATTGTAGCTCGCCTGAATCCAGACCTTGCGACCATTCTTGCCGATCCGCATGAATTCGTCCGCCTGGAACTGGCCCCCGGCGAGCGAAGCCCAGAACTGGCGGTAATCTTCGCTGCGGACATAGTCCGGGTCGCAGAACATGGAATGGTGGCGACCGCTGATCTCCGAGAACTCGTAGCCGAGCGCCGACAGGAAATTCTGGTTGGCGGCAAGAATCTCGCCCGCAGGCGTGAATTCGATTACCGCCTGCGCACGGGAAATGGCCTCGACCTTGCCGCGTTCCTCGGCGGCACGCAGCTTTGCCCCGGTGATGTCGGTGGCGATCTTGACGACCTTGTAGGGCTTCTTGCCGGAGAAAATAGGGTTATAGCTCGCTGCGATCCAGACTTCCTTTCCGCCCTTGCCGATTCGCTTATATTCAGCGGCATCGTAGTTTCCAGCTTTGAGCTTCGCCCAGAAATCCGCATACTCCTTCGAAGCAGCGAATGCGGGCTCGACGAAAATCCGGTGATGCTTGCCCTTGATCTCGGAGAGTGAATAGCCCAGCGCTTCGAGAAAATTCTCGTTGGCGGAAAGAATGTTGCCCTCGAGATCGAATTCGATGACCGCTTGGGATTTGCTGAAGGCCGCGAGCACCGCTTTGGCATCCGACCCAATGTTCAAAAAAGTCATGAATTCTCCTTCGGCATATTTACTTCTAAGGGTTGAATGCTTCTCAAGTATGCAAAGATACTGATCAAACCTATTGCAGGTTGAATTGCCTATCTGTTGATAACACTTAAGAATTGCAAGTTGTTAATGATCAATATATGTAGAGTATTATTAACAAATTCTTTATTCAGTTACTTCGTGATTTAAATTGCATTTTACCTTGAAAAAAATCAAATAAACTATAGTTATACGGCCGTATGTTCCGCAATGGGATTTAATACAAAAGAAAATCCCGACGGGGGAACGCCGGGACTATCCAACATATCGATTGTTGTCGGCGATCAGTACCGCACGACAACCTTCGTGCGGGGCGGGCGGACGCGCACGACGGTGCGACCGTAGTCCGGCGGGCAATCGTCGATGAACTTGCGACCGTATTCGTCCTTATAATAGCATTGGCCCGGCTGGGCGGCGACCGCGCCCAGCACGCCGCCGATGGCCGCGCCGATGGCCGCACTGCGGACATTGTTACCGAGAACGCCGCCGATCACGGCGCCGGTCGCCGCACCGAGCGTGGCGCCCTGTTCGGTCTGGGTGCAGCCGGCAAGCGTGAGCCCGGCCAGGATTACTGCGACTGCTCTGAACATTTCTTTCAACTCCGTTCGTTTGAACCACCGGATACTGCGTGGCCGCGCAATGCGGCGGGCAGGCGGCAGGGCCGGGGATTCGCGGCCATATCGTGCCGATTATGGATGAAAAAGGTTTAAAATGTGAAACCGACCTTCCGTGACCCCTGCGGCATGTCAGCACGACAATTGCACGGGTTCGGGACGACTGTCTCACGAATGCGCCAGTTGAACCGTCCAAGCCGGCCATGGCTCGTAAATCCACTTGGCAAACAACCGGATGGGAGTCAGCTTGGGCCTCCGGGTTTTGCTTGGGAATAGGGAGGAAAACGCATGACGAAGGTGACGATGACGGTCAACGGCCGCAAGGTGAGCGGCGATTGCGACGATCGCACATTGCTGGTGAATTTCATTCGAGAGGATCTCAACCTGACGGGAACGCATGTCGGCTGCGATACGACGCAGTGCGGCGCCTGCGTTATCCATATGGATGGCAGGTCGGTGAAGAGCTGCACGATCCTGGCGGTGCAGGCGAGCGGTTCCGACATCACCACGATCGAAGGTCTTGCGCGGGATGGCGAACTGCATCCGGTGCAGGCGGCGTTTCATGAACATCATGGCCTGCAATGCGGCTTCTGCACGCCCGGCATGGTGATGGCCTCGGTCGATATGATCCGCCGGCATGGTGCGGCACTCGACGAGAAGACCGTCCGCCACGAACTCGAAGGCAATATCTGTCGTTGCACCGGCTACCACAACATCGTCAAGGCGGTGTTGAGCGCAGCCGAGAACATGAGCGCCAGACAGGCAGCCGAGTAGCACAAGTTTTTCCGGGAGGAGACGACAGATGGGTATCGAAGGCATTGGAGCGCGCGTGGCGCGCAAGGAAGACAAGAGATTTCTCACCGGCAAGGGCCGGTATACCGACGACATGACGGTTCCGGGCATGAAATATGCGTTCTTCATCCGCAGCCCGCATGCCCACGCCAGGATCAGGAGCCTCGATATATCGGCCGCGCTCGATATGCCCGGTGTGATCGGGGTGCTCGATGGGAAGCAGATGCAGGCCGATGGCATCGGCAACCTTATCTGCGGCTGGATGATCCATTCCAAGGACGGTTCGCCCATGAATATGGGTCCGTGGCGGCCTTTGGCGGTCGATACGGTGCGCTACGTCGGTGATGCCGTGGCGATCGTGGTTGCTGACAGCATGGAAGAAGCCAGGGATGCGGCGGAGAAAGTCGAGATCGACTATGAACCGCTCGGTGCCGTCACGGAAGCCGTCGCTGCGCTCAGGCCGGGCGCGCCGCAGGTGCATGACAACGCGCCTGGCAACCTGATCTTCGACTGGGAGATCGGCGATGGCGCCGCCGCCGATGCGGCGATCGCGAGTGCCGCCCACGTCACCGAAATCAAGATCCACAACAATCGCCTGTCGCCAAACCCGATGGAGCCACGCGCCGCGCTCGGCATCTATGACGAGGCGGAGGATCACTATACCTGTTACACCACATCGCAGAATCCGCATGTGGCGCGGCTGGTGATGAGCGCGTTCTACAATGTCGCGCCCGAGAACAAGCTCAGGGTCATCGCCCCCGATGTCGGCGGCGGTTTCGGCTCGAAGATCTATATCTACCCGGAAGAGATCACTTGTCTCTGGGCGTCCAAGAAAACCGGCGTTCCGGTGAAGTGGACATCCGACCGCACCGAGGCTTTCCTGACCGATGCGCATGGCCGTGACCACGTGTCGACCGTCAAGATGGCATTCGACGCCAACAATCGCATCACAGCGCTCAAGGTTGATACGATCGCCAATCTCGGCGCCTATATGTCGCTTTTCTCCTCGGCGGTGCCGACCTATCTTTATGCAACACTGCTCTCGGGCCAGTATGCCATCCCGGCAATCCATGCCAATGTGCGCACGGTCTATACCAATACCGTGCCGGTGGATGCCTATCGCGGCGCGGGACGGCCCGAGGCCACATATCTGCTCGAGCGCACCATGGAAACAGCGGCGCGCGAACTGGGTGTCTCGCAAGCCGAGCTGCGCAAGACCAATTTCATCCGCACCTTCCCCTACCAGACCCCCGTCATCATGACCTATGACGCGGGCGACTATGAAGCCTCGCTCAATGCCGCGATGGCGGCAGCGGACTGGGATGGATTTGCCGGGCGCAAGGCGCAGTCCAAGGCCAATGGCAAGCTGCGTGGCATCGGCATGAGCTGCTATATCGAGGCCTGCGGCATCGCGCCGTCGGCTGCGGTCGGCTCGCTCGGCGCTGGTGTCGGCCTCTGGGAATCGGCGGAGGTGCGGGTCAATGCGGTGGGCACGATCGAAGTGTTGACTGGCTCCCATAGTCACGGCCAGGGCCATGAGACGACCTTCGCACAGCTTGTATCCGACCGGTTCGGTGTGCCGATTGCATCCGTCAACATCGTCCATGGCGATACGGACAAGGTACAAATGGGCATGGGCACCTATGGATCGCGCTCGGGCGCCGTCGGCATGTCGGCAATCGTCAAGGCGCTCGACAAGGTCGAGGCCAAGGCCAAGAAGATCGCCGCGCACCTGATGGAGGCCGATGAGGCCGACATCGAGATCAAGGACGGCGAACTGGTGGTCGCGGGCACCGACAAGAAACTGCCCTGGTTCCAGGTCGCACTCGCTGCCTATACCGCGCATAACCTGCCGTCGGGCATGGAGCCGGGGCTGAAGGAGGGCGCCTTCTACGATCCCTCCAACTTCACCTTCCCGGCAGGCTGCTATATCGCGGAAGTCGAAATCGACCCGGAAACCGGGACGACCGAGATCACGCAATTCGTCGCGGCTGACGATTTCGGCAATATCATCAACCCGATGATCGTCGAGGGCCAGGTGCATGGCGGCATCGCCCAGGGCATTGGGCAGGCGTTGCTCGAAGGTGTGAGGTATAGCGAAGATGGCCAACTGCTGACGGCAAGCTACATGGATTACGCCATGCCGCGCGCCGACAATCTGCCGTCGTTCAAGCTCTCGCACCAGAACACGCCCTGCCCGAGCAATCCGCTCGGCATCAAGGGCTGCGGCGAGGCAGGCGCCATCGGCTCACCGCCGGCGCTCATGAATGCCATCACCGATGCGATCGGCAACAACACGCTTACCATGCCCGCGACCCCTGAAAAGGTCTGGGCCCTGATCAACGCCTGAGGAGGACGCCATGTACAACACGAATTATCATCGCGCCTCCTCGGTGGGGGAAGCTAAGTCGCTGTTCGGCCAATCGGGAGAAGCGAAATATCTCGCCGGTGGCATGACTCTGATCGCGACCATGAAACAGCGGCTTGCGTCGCCGGCCGACCTTGTCGATCTCAGGCATATCGCCGATATCAAGGGCATCGAACTCAACGGGTCGCGCGTCCGGATCGGCGCGGGCACCACGCATTTCGATGTATCGGCCTCGCAGCCGCTTCGCCAGGCCTGCCGCGCAATCACGCAGCTTGCCGGCATGATCGGTGATCCGCATGTCCGGCATATGGGCACGATCGGCGGATCGCTGGCGAACAACGACCCGGCCGCCGATTATCCCGCGGCGGTTCTCGCGCTCAATGCGACCGTGCATACCAACCAGCGCACGATCGCGGCCGATGATTTCTTCGCCGGCCTGTTCGAAACAGCGCTCGAGGATGGCGAGATCATCACCGCCATCGAATTCGAGGCGCCCGCCAAATCAGGCTATGAGAAATTCCGCAACCCGGCCTCGCGCTATGCCATGACTGGCGTCTTCGTGGCGAAGAGCACTAGTGGCGATGTACGCGTCGCGGTCACCGGCGCTGGTTCCGATGGCGTCTTCCGTCACCATGGGATGGAAGAGGCGCTCAAGGCAAACTGGTCGCCGGACGCGGTCGCCTCGCAGAGCGTCGATCCGGCCGACATGCTGTCGGATATCCACGGCTCCTCGGATTATCGCGCCAACCTGGTCAAGGTCATGGCCAAGCGCGCGGTCATCGCCGCCGGCTGAGGATCAAGAATTTCCATCACTTCCGGCCCGTCTTGACCTGCGTCAAGGCGGGCCTCTTTCTTTTAGAATAGCCAAGGTTCCGTTGCGATCGAAAAAGTGATGCGCCATACCGCCGCGGAATATCCAAATCCCGATCGCAGGGGTTGACGATTGGAATGATTCAAAACAAAACGGTTGGCGAATATCTGGAGCGAATGATGGATTTCGAAGCATTTTTCAAGGATGCGCTGAACGGCCTGCACGAAGAAGGCCGTTACCGCGTCTTTGCCGATCTCGAGCGTCAGGCCGGCAAGTTTCCGAAGGCAATCCGCTATACCGAAAATGGTGAGCAGGAGGTCACCGTCTGGTGTTCCAACGACTATCTCGGCATGGGCCAGCACCCCAAGGTGATCGCGGCGATGAAGCATGCGATCGAGACCTGTGGCGCGGGCGCGGGCGGCACCCGCAATATCTCGGGCACCAACCACTATCACGTTCTGCTCGAGTGTGAACTTGCCGACCTGCATGGCAAGGAAGCTGCGCTGCTGTTCAATTCCGGCTACATGTCCAACTGGGCAACGCTCGGCACGCTCTGTTCGAAGATCCCGGGGACGATCGTGTTCTCGGACGCTGGCAACCACGCTTCGATGATCGAGGGCATCCGCCATTCGAAATGCGAACGAGTGATCTTCAAGCACAATGACCTGGGCGATCTGGCTGCGAAGCTCGCCGCAGCGGATCCCAAGGCACCGAAGATCATCGCATTCGAGTCCGTCTATTCGATGGATGGCGATATCGCGCCGATCAAGGAAATCTGCGATCTCGCCGACCAATATGGCGCGATGACCTATCTTGATGAAGTGCATGCCGTCGGCCTCTACGGCCCGCGCGGCGGCGGCATTGCCGAACGCGACGGCCAGATGCATCGCCTTGATGTGATCGAAGGCACGCTGGGCAAGGCCTTCGGCGTCATGGGCGGCTATATCACGGCATCCGCCGCACTGGTCGATTTCATCCGCTCCTTCGCGTCGGGCTTCATCTTCACCACCTCGCTGCCGCCGGCGATCGCGGCTGGCGCATTGGCGTCGATCCAGCATCTCAAGGCGAGCCCCTTCGAACGGGCGCGGCATCAGGATCGCGTGCGCAAGCTGCGCGCGGCGCTCGATCGATCAGGCATTCCGCATCTCGACAATCCGAGCCATATCGTGCCCGTGATGGTCAAGGACGCGGCCAAGTGCAAATGGATTTCGGACCTGCTGCTCGACAATTGCGGCATCTATGTGCAGCCGATCAATTACCCGACCGTGCCGAAGAAGACCGAACGCCTGCGTATCACCCCTGCACCGTACCATTCGGATGCGGATATCGAACATCTCGTAGAATCGCTTGGCCAACTCTGGTCGCGCTGCGCCTTGGCCCGCGCGGTCGCCTGATCCGTATCACTCTTTGATTTTGATGAAGCCGCCTCCGGGCGGCTTTTTCATGCGGCAGCGCTTGTGCCAATGAGACGGCTTGCGAACCGTCGCGCTTCGGCGTCGGCGGCGAAGACATCTTCCATGGAAGAAGCTGCGGATATGCCTTGCATCCGATCCATGACGGATTCCGTGATGTCAGCCATCTCCAGGAAGCCGATGCGGCCGTCGATGAAGGCGTCGAGCGCCACTTCCTTGGCGGCATTCAGCACGGCGCCCTGCAATCCGCCGCGCTCCATGGCGAGCCGGGCCAGCCTGAGGGCCGGAAATTTCGCCTCATCAGGGGCTTCGAAATCGAGCCGTGCGAGCTTGGTGAAGTCGAGCCGTTCGACATTGAGTGTCGGCCGCGTCGGGAAGGACAAGGCGTAGCCGATCGCGGTGCGCATATCCGGGCAGCCGAGCTGGGCGAGTATCGAGCCATCCGCATAGCCGACCATCGAATGGATCACGGATTGCGGATGCACGATAACCTCGATCTGATCGGGCCTGACATCGAAGAGATGTCTCGCCTCGATCATTTCCAACGCCTTGTTGAACATCGAGGCGGAATCGATCGAGATCTTCAGGCCCATCGACCAGTTTGGGTGAGCGCGCGCGGTTGCCGCCGTCACATTCGCCATGGCCTCGCGCGTCCAGGTGCGGAACGGGCCGCCCGATGCGGTCAGGATGATCCGCTCCAGTGTATGGCGATGATGTTCGTTGAGCACCTGGAAGATCGCATTGTGCTCGCTGTCTACGGGGATCAGCGTGCCGCCGCCGTCTTCGACGGCCCTGATGAACAGGTCGCCGGCGGAAACCAGGCATTCCTTGTTGGCAAGCGCGATATTGGCGCCGCGCCTCGCGGCCGCCAGCGTGGGGGCTAGGCCTGCCGTGCCGACGATGGCCGCCATGACCCAGGACGCGTCGCCATCGGCCGCCTCGGCAAGACCGCTGGACCCTGCTGCCGCTTCGATTCCCGTGCCCGCAAGCGCCTGCTTGAGATCCTGGTACCGGCTCTCGTCGGCGGTCACCGCCAGCCGCGCTCGAGTCTGCCGCGCCTGGCTGGCAAGCAGTTCGATATTGCCGTTGCCCGAGAGCGCATCGACCGCATAGGCTTCGCCAAGCTGGCCGATCACGTCGATCGTGCTGACGCCGATCGAGCCGGTCGATCCGAGAATGGTGATGCGGTTGGTCATGCCAAGCTTGCCGAGCGATTCATCATGCTTCTCACTACAGAGTCTTGAGGACGCGGGCAAGAAAAGCCGGTCAGCCGCCATCCAATGTCAGCAACGGCCCGTAAAGCTCCGGCCGGCGGTCGCGGAACGGGCCCCAGGCGCGGCGTTGCGCCTCGATCGCGTCGAGGTCGAAGGTGGCGGTGAGAATGGTCTCGTCCGTGCGGTTGGCTTCAGCAACAATCGCGCCGGTGGAATCGCTGATGAAGGAGGAGCCGTAGAAGGTGATCTCGGTGCCGTTGCCGCCGGGTTCCGTGCCGATGCGGTTGGAGGCGACCAGCGGCACGAGATTGGAGGCAGCGCTGCCCTGCATCGCCCTCTGCCAGTGGCCGGAGGAATCGATCGACGCATCCTGCGGCTCCGATCCGATGGCTGTCGGGTAGAAGAGGACCTCGGCACCTTTCAGTGTCATGGCGCGGGCAGCCTCCGGAAACCACTGGTCCCAGCAGATGCCGACGCCGATCGTGGCGAACTTCGTCTTCCATGCGCGAAAGCCGGTATCGCCCGGCGAGAAATAGAATTTTTCCATATAGCCTGGACCATCGGGAATGTGGCTCTTGCGATAATTGCCGAGGACCCTGCCGCCGGCGTCGATGATCGCCACCGAATTGAAGAAGGCCTTGCCCGCCTTCTCGAAATAGCTGACCGGCAGAACCAGGTCGAGCTCTCCAGCGAGTCGGGCGAAACGTGCGATCAGCGGATTGGCTTCGAACGGGTGCGCATGGACGAAGAATTCAGGATTCTGGTCCTGGCAGAAATAGGGCGTGGCGAAGAGTTCCTGGATGAGGATGATATTGGCGCCGCGTCCGGCCGCCTCTCGTACCAAGGCCTCGGCGTGCTGGAGATTGCTTTCGATATCCCAGCCACAGGCCATCTGGGTGGCAGCGAGCGTGACATTGCGCATATGTGAAATCCCTTCGCGAATAGTGCCATACTACCGATGATTGGTAGTGAAAATCAATGCGTTTCCAGCGGGTTAGACAAGTTGTGCGACAGTTGGTATGGTCGCTTATCTTCAAAGCCAGTTATAAAGAGGGCTTGCGTGAACCTTCCCGACTTCCTTTGCATCGGCGCCCAGAAAGCGGGCACCAGCTGGCTCTACAAGGTCCTGCAGGAACATCCGCAAATCTTCATGCCGCCGATCAAGGAACTGCATTTCTTCGACAGGATCGGAACGAAGGATCTGTCGATGCGATACCGGCACCACCAGCTGGCGCACAAGATGATTGCCAAGGAAAAGACCAAAGGGGATGCCGCCGACGCCAACCGCATCCGATATCTCGAGCGCATCGTGTCCCATGACACGCTTTCGGTCGACTGGTACCGCGAGACGTTCTCCTGGCCGGTCGCGGACGGAGTCCGCAAGGGCGACATCACGCCGAGCTATCTTGAGCTCTCCGAGCCCGAGGTGGCCTATGCCAGGGAATTGCTCGGCCCCGCCAAGCTGATCCTGATCGTGCGGCGTCCGCTCGACCGGCAATTGTCCCAATTGCGAATGTGGGCGTACCGTCAGGACGGTGACAGGGTGCCGCAGAATGACGGCGAGTGGATGCGCCTCTACAAGCAGATGAGCAATCGTGAGCCACGCGGCGCCTACAGCGAGGGTATTCCGCGCTGGCAATCTCATTTCGGCCGGGAAAACATGCTGGTTCTGCCCTATCGCATGCTGAAAGTCGATGCGCGAGGCATGCTGGCGAAGATCGAGGACTTCCTTGCTATAGAACGTCTTGCCGAATACCGCTACATGACGGCCGAGGTGCATGTGACAAAGAAGCTCGACGTGCCCGAACGGGTCATCGCCCGCGCCGCCCGGAGGACTGCGGCGGAGGACGACTATCTCAGAACCACCTTCGGCGACGCCTTTTTCGAGCAAACACGATAGGGGCCTTGCCGGCCTTCAGCAACTGTCGTGTTCTGGGGTGGTTATATCGGCGGAAGCTGCATGTCGGAGATTGCCACGTCATAATGCTCGACGCGCTCTGTCTTCGTCAGCAGGAACCGGTCGTCCTCGGCATAGTATTTCGACTGCTCGTAGTCGTCTCCGGCAAATGCCTTGATGGCGGAGAGGTCCTGCCACCAGCTGAGTGTCACGACCTCGGTCACGCCTTGACCGAGATCGCGGGAGAGAACCTGAAAGCCGAGATTGCCTGCCGTTTCGCGATACGCGCTGGCGCCTGTCGCCAGGATGTAATCGATATAGGCCTTCTCGTCCCCGCTGCGGATCGTTGCATGCCAGCGCCTGATTATCATGGGGATCTCATTTCCTGTTCCGACGGACAACTTCATCCGCCTATCCGAGGACGCGGAAGGCAAGGCTGTGCCGACACTGGTCGGGAGAAATATATCCGGATCCCGCATGAGTAAATGGAAACCCGGATCGACCGCAATGCTTGCTGATGAATTTGTCGCGTCGTCAGCGGCGAAGCGGTCCGGACGTATTTTGAATTGGAATCATTCGACACAGTTTCAGGCAAGCCCTGGGCTTCAAAATGCCGTTGACGCCTGAAGATGCTCGACGCTGTCGACGTCCATTTCGCGCGGGCGCTGTTGTCACACCGGTCGCCATCGATGGATTTGCCGAAGGCTGGCTGTCTATTTTAGATCCTTTAGCACGAGAGCCGCATTCATGACCTCCATCGTTCCGACGCTCAGCACCCTCCAGATCAAGATGCTTCCGGCCTCGACAATCGCCTCGTGGAACGAAGAAGATATTGCCGCGCTCAACGGCGCGCAGGTCGGTGCACTGACATCGAGCCAGGTGGGTGCCTTGTCTGTCGGCGCCGTGGCCCAATTGACTGCCGCGCAGGCCAGCGCCATCGCTCCCAAATCGATCATCGGCTTGAACCTGGACCAGCTCGCCGCGCTTTCGAACGACAATGTCGCAGCGCTGGGGACCTCCCAGGTTGCCGCATTCAGCGCCACACAGATCGGTGGCCTGAGCACAGGACAGGCCGAGGCGTTGACACCGGCGCAGATCGCGGGCCTCAGTTCGTCGCAGATCGCCGCCTTGGAAATCGAGGATCTTGCGACTTTCTCGACAGCTGATATCGCCGCGATCAGGCCGGCCTCGATCCGGGGATTGTCGGCCGAGAAGATCGCTTCCCTCAACGCGCAGCAGATGTCCGGCCTGACGCCCGGCCAGATCGCGGGCATGAGGCCCGATCAGGTCGCGTCATTCACCCAGCCGCAACTGAAGAGCCTGACGACGACACAGACCGCTGCCCTCAGCGCCGCCCAGGTTGCCGCGCTCGGCACCGAAAACATCACGGCGCTTTCGAATGCCCAGCTTGTCGCTCTCAGTTCCAAGGCGGTTGCGGGCTTGACGGCCAGCCAGATTTCCGCACTGGCGCCTGGCCAGATCGATGCCTTCACCCCGACCCAGCTCGCGGCACTGACATCGCGGCACACCGCGGCGCTGGGCGCCGAGGCACTGGCAACCTTCTCGACCACGGATATCGCCGCACTTGGCGCCAGCGCGATTAGCGGCCTGTCGACCGATGCGATTGCCTCGCTCAGCGTCGATCAGGTCGGCGCCTTGACCAAGACCCAGGTTTCGGCCCTGAAGCTGCCCCAGATCGCGGCCCTGACGCAAGCACAGGTCACGGCATTGTCCGCAACGCAGATGGGCGCGCTGAGCGCCGGACAGCTTGGTGCTCTTTCCGCCGACAAGATCGCGTCGCTCAATGCCGCCCAGCTGGCGGCGCTGAGCGCAAAGGCGGTGGCGGGGATGACCGCGAGCCAGCTCTCCGGTCTCGGCGCCACGCAGATCGATGCGCTCTCGACCACGCAGATCGCCGGCCTCACCGCCAAGCAGATTGCGTCATTCAGCGCCGAACAACTGAAAAGCTTCTCACCCGCCGATATCGCCGTTATCAGCAGTACTGCAATCGCGGGCATGTCGGCGGACAATATCGCTTCGCTGAGCCTGGAGCAGGTTGCCGCCCTGACAAAAGCCCAGGTCACGGCGCTGAAGCCAGCCCAGATCGCAGCCATGACTCCATCGCAGGTCGACGTTCTGACGAGCACTCAGATCGGCGCCTTGAATGCAGCCCAGGCCGCGGCCCTTTCGCCCGAAGGCGTGGCGACCCTTTCCCAGGAGCAGATCGCAGCGTTGACGATCAAGGCTGTTCCGGGTCTGACCGCCAGCCAGATCTCGGTCATGACACTGGCGCAGACCGAGGCTTTGACCACCATTCAGGTCGCCAGCCTCACCTCCAAGCAGATTGCCGCGCTGGCGCCGGCACAGATCGAAGCGTTCTCGGCCACCGATTTCGCGGCGATCAACGTGGGCGCGCTTGCAGGTCTTTCGGTTGACAATATCGCCTCGCTCGGCATCGGGCACATCTCCGCCCTGACGAAGACGCAGGTCGCGGCCCTAAAACCCGCCCAGGTCGCGGCCCTGACGCCATCGCAGGTGGGAGTGCTCGACAGCACACAGCTCGCGGCGCTCTCCGCGACCCAGGTCGCGGCACTTTCGGTCGAAAGCACCAGGGCCCTTTCGACAAGCCAGGTCGCCGCGCTCAACGCCAGGGCGGTTGCCGGCTTCAGCGGTACGCAGATAGCGGCCATGGCGCCAGACCAGATCGATGCGTTCTCGACCGTGCAGATCGCGGCACTCAACGCCAGGCAGGTGGCTGTGCTGAGCGCCGAGCAGATGGCGACCTTCTCGGCTGCCGATATCGCGGCACTCGGCGCCTCGGCCTTTTCGGCGCTCACGGCTGACAATGTCGCCGCGCTGGATGCCGATCAGGTCGCCGCACTGACGAAGACGCAGCTGGCGGCCATGAAGCCCGCTCAGATCGCCGCACTGACAGGGCCGCAGGTGCAATCACTGACAACGGTGCAGGTCGGCGCCCTCAGCGCCGTTCAGGTCGCCGCCTTCTCGACCAGCCAGATTGCGGTGCTCTCGGCCGATCAGATAGCAGCCTTTGCCGTCAAGTCGATCCCGGGCCTGACCGCCGATCAGATTGCCGCGTTTACGCCCGGGCAGGCCGAAGCGTTGACCACGACCCAAGTCGCGACCCTTGGCGCCAATCAGTTCACGGCCTTCAGTGCCGAAGCGCTGGCGACTTTCTCGGCTGCCGATATCGCGGCGGTCACCGCCTCGTCGATATCGGGGCTTTCGACCGACAAGATAGCGGGCCTCAGCCTCGAGCAGGTTGCCACCCTGACACCGGGTCAGGTTGCCGCGATGAAACCCGAGCAGATCGCGGCGCTTACGCCGGCGCTTGTGGCGGTTCTGACGACAGGCCAGATCGGTGCGCTCGGCGCCACACAAGTTGCATCACTTCCGGCTGAAAGCATCGCGGCGCTTTCCACCACCCAGATCGCGGCTCTCACGACCAAAGCCGTTCCGGGCCTGACGGAAGGCCAGATCGCGGCACTGACACCATCTCAGGTCGACGCCCTTTCGACGACGCAGATCGGCGCGCTGACCGCCTCGCAGGTGGAGGCGATCCCGCTCGGCATCCTGACGGCATTCTCCGCCGCCAAGATCGCCGCGATCGCGCCTGCGTCGCTATCAAGCCTCCCGGCCGAGTCGATCGCAGCCCTTGATATCGATCAGGTGGCGGCACTGACGACAAGCCAGGTGTCGAGCTTGAAGCCAACACAGGTCGCGGCCCTGACACCGCCCCAGGCGCAGGTCCTGACGGCAGCACAGGTTGGAGCGCTCGGCGCGACCCAGATGGCGGCCCTCTCGACCGATGTCGTCGCCTCTCTCTCCACCGACCAGCTTGCTGCGATCGGCGCCAAGGCGATCCCCGGCCTCACCGCCGACCATATCGCCGCACTCACCCCCGGCCAGGTCGATACCTTCTCGACCACGCAGATCGGGGCATTGACTGAAACGCAGGTCGCCGCGTTCAGCGGCGATGTGCTGGCGACGTTCTCGGCAGCCGATATCGCGGCGCTGAGCCCGGGCGGTCTTTCCGGCCTTTCCGGGCCTAATATTGCAGCATTGAGCCTCGAACAGGTCGCGAGCCTGACGCCCGTGCAGGTCGCGAGCCTGAAGCCCGCCCAGATCGCCGCCTTCGCGGCGCCACAGGTGGCGACCTGGAGCGCGACGCAGGTCCGGGCGCTTAATGCCAGCCAGATCGCCGTCCTGTCACCGCAGAGTGTGGCCGCGTTCTCGACCGACCAGATTGCAGCGATTGATGTCAAGGCCGTGCCCGGCCTGACACCGGAACAGATCGCCATTATGACGACGAACCAGGTCGATACATTCTCGGCCACCCAGATCGGGGCGCTGACGGCGTCGCAGATAGCCGCACTGACGGCCGAGCAGGTCGCGACCTTCTCGCCGGTGGATATCGCCGCCGTCAGTCCGGTCGCGATTTCCGGTCTCTCCACCGGGAATTTCTCGGCGCTGAGCCTCGAACAGGTCGCGGCGCTGCTGCCGAACCAGATCGCCGGCCTGAAGGCCGAGCAGCTCTGGGCTCTGAGCCCGGCCCAGGCCGGCACCTTGACCCCAACGCAGATCGGCGCGCTCGGGCCAACACAGGTTGGTACGCTCTCGACCGATGTCGTCGGCTCCCTCTCGACGGATCAGATCGCCGCGTTGAGCACCAGGGCGATTCCAGGCCTGAGCAACAACCAGCTTGCGGCGCTGAACCACAGCCAGATCGATGCCCTGTCCGGTGCGCAGATCGGCATGCTGACCTCTACGCAGATCGGCGCGTTTACGGCCGGCCAGATCGCGGCTTTCGCGCCGGAAGACATTGCATCGATCAGCGTGGCAGCGCTGCCTGGCATGACGCCGGCGAGCATCGCGGCGCTGGATCTCGAGCAGACTTCGGCACTGACGCCGGGGCAGATCGCAAGCTTGACCTTCTACCAGCTCACCGCGCTTGGCTCCGACCAGATCGGCGTGCTCGACCAGTCGCAGATTGCAGCGCTCAATCCGTTGCAGGTCGCCTCGCTCGGCACCAAGATCGGCGCATTCTCCACGGAGCAGTTCTCCGCCATCAATCGGGGGGCGATCGGCGGACTTACCACCGGCCAGATCGGCGCATTGAGCATGACCCAGGCCGAATCCCTGACCTCGTTCCAGGTCGGGGGCCTCACCTCGCTGCAGCTTTCGGCGATCAGCCCGGCGAACCTCGCCACATTCTCCATCGCCGACATCGCCGCGATCAGCACTGTCGCGATCCAGGGGCTCACAACGGCGGGCATCACCAACCTTTCATCCGAACAATTGCAGGCCTTCACCGCGCCCCAGCTCGAAGCGATGAACGCCGAGCAGATCGCAGCGGTCATCGGCGCGTTTGGAGCGGCTTGACGATCCTCGCAAGACGACAATCAAGTGAGAATAGCGGGGAGCTGTCGCCGCTCAAGGCGCCGGAAGGCTTCATCGAGAGCTGAAGGAATTGGGCGGAGAATGACATTGCGAGCGGAACTCGGGCAACTGCGAAGCCAATCCGCTCGGCCATAGCACCAGAGGTGGTGCATCAACGCGCGTCTGACGTGAGAATGGCGATCCCGACTGGATTCGAACCAGTGACCCCCAGATTAGGAATCTGGTGCTCTATCCTGCTGAGCTACGGGACCATCACGCTCTCAATACAAAAGAAGCAGCGCTTCGCCAAGGGGCGATATTGAAATGAGGGCGATTTGCGACGGTCGGCGCGCCAGCTTTTCCTTGGGCGAAAATTCCGCCTGTTCCCGTGGAAACAGCGGCATCGGTTTGGATGTGGGAAAACAGGATCAACGGATGAGGGACATCATCCACAAAGAAACGAAGAAGACTGCATCAGCATCTCAACCCGATTTAACCCTAAGGAACAACCACCATGAAGAAGTTCATCATC
>Ga0307515_10000435_pt1 | contig 100182 bp, 37 predicted proteins | sample 17_EM_MG_FD_194513 | JGI IMG/M metagenome (GOLD analysis project Ga0307515, IMG submission 194513) | Populus trichocarpa ectomycorrhiza microbial communities from riparian zone in the Pacific Northwest, United States - 17_EM | ecosystem: Host-associated > Plants > Roots > Unclassified | place...
TCCAGTGGGCCGTGGGGAATTGTCGTGGTGCGCGTAAGCTGGCCCGGACACCCCACGTAAATAAAAAAAAAAAAAAAAGAGTTTGAGATTAAAATATTTGTTTTTTTTATAATTTCAGGTTTGAGTCCTGGAGTTATTAATATTAATGATTATTGAAAATTTATCTAATTGTAAATTTCAGGGTCCGTGAGGATTAGTCAAGGTGCGCGCAAGTTGACCAGAACACCCCACATGAATAAAAAAAAGAATATGATAGTGGTAACCTCGAGGGATGTAATTCAACTGGTCAGACATTGAGTTTGCTCCCTAGAGGTCATTAGTTCAAGTTCCACAAATCTCAAGGCCACTAAGGCTTACATGGTCGTTAACTTTAGGGTCAGTTAGATTAGTCGAGGTGCACGCAAACTGGCCCGGACACCCACGTTAATAATAATAAAAAAGAATATGATAGTAGTTATTTTTTAAAGTATTTTTTCTTTAGAAAATGCATGAAAATATTGTTTTAAAATTTTTAAAAAATTATTTTTGATATTACCATATCGAAACAATTTGAAAACTAAAAAAATAATAATTTCAAGCAACAAAAATTCAAGAAATTATGATATGGTTTCACCTGCAAAAACAAACACCCCTTTGAATCATTAACCCAAGAAGCATAAAAAATTATTAAAATGGTGCAAAAATCTTGATAGTCTACCTAATGTTGCATTATGCAAGTATGATGCTTAAGTCAATCTTTACTCCATTATCATACTCAGGGACTAAAAGGTAGTCGAGCTGGTGTCAAACTCGCTTTTAATCTTTTTTTCCCACTTGCATGAGTAGAACGTCTATATTTTTTAAATAGAGAAACACGTCATACCATAAAAAGTAAAGTGCTATTTATAGTTTTTTTTAAGGTTTTAAATTCTTAAAAAAAAAACTGGTCGTTTTTTTGGGCGAAAGGGACACTCATTGAAACAAAACAATTCCCAAATCAATGGGTAAATACTATGTTGATAAATGTGGCAGAATATATTTCATTTGAAAAACAAAATATACATATTTTATCTTATGTGGCTCACCTTTAAAATTAACATGCCATACTTTTTTTTTATTTTTAAAATTTATTTTTAACATCATTATATCAAAACAATAAAAAATATATAAAAAAATTAAAATTTTTTCAAAATCATAATTAAACCGTAACGCCAAGCACCCTCTTAAAAGATAATCCAGCTTGATACCAAAAATTATAGTACATAATTTTGAACATAACTTAACAATTACGTACGAAGGCCAAGGAACAAGGTAAATTGGAATCAAATTAGTCAAATTTTCTGACTTTACAACATTCTTTGCCGCTGGATGACTCATAGAATATGGTTAAAATGTTGCAGAAATATCAAAAGAGAGATCACAGAAAGATATTGTAGACAACGGTGAAGGAATGCCTTTAATATATACATATAAAAATATACAGAATATGAGGTTAAAAAGTTGAAAGCTCATCATCAGTCAAAAAGAATTAAAGATAGCAGATTAATTAAAAACAAATACAAAGAAAAGAAGGAGAAAATGATGTCATTGAAGGTTTATTTCTTATAAGGTATTTGTTTATGTGGCAGCTTGTGCATTCATAAGAAAACATAAATTTTTATTATTTAGTTAACATATAAAACACAGTTTTTCTACATGGGACCCATTGATTATTGTGGTTCAACTATGGGTGGACTCTTCCCTGTTTGTTTTTGTGTTTTAAAAGTATTTTTTTAAAAAATTAATTTTTTTTTATTTTTTTTGTTTCAAATTAATATGTTTTTAGTATTTTCAAATTATTTTTATGCGCTGGTATCAAAAATAATTTTTTAAAAATAACAAAATATTATCTTGATGTATTTCTAAGTAAAAAATACTTTAAAAAGTAATCGCAACCACACTCTTTTATATATATATATATATATATATATATAGTTTTTAGTTGATTGTAAAAAAAGGCAAAGAATAACATATTTTTCGTGTAATTAAATAGAAAAAATTTATTTTTTTAATTAAAAACTCTCTTTCTTTATTCGTGAATTTGTTTTTTTACAAAAATGTTTTTTTAATTAGAAATGTTGCTTAAAAAACTTATTATGATCATAAAAAAAAGTTTTCATTTGAAAATAATAAATTGATCATTTCTATGCACTTATATAAATAAATCTAAGAATAATAATAATGAGAAAATTATGTAAAAATTAGCAAAATAGATATTTTGTTCTTATTGAATATTAACAAACATTTTTTTCCCATTCTCTTCTCTGTATCAGGTTAATACATAATTAATTGTAATGTGACTGTAAATATCACCATAAAAGCCTTTAATTTTCATTATTGTTTAAGTATTATTTTAAAAAATTTATTTAAGGATAAACTTATTTTAAAATTAAAAAATAAAAACTTATGATTGTTTAATAAACAAGCCTAGCATGTCTAGGCCTAGAAGGATGGGCCTGAAAGGGTATGTCCATGTGCCTGGTTTGTTTTAATGGATGTATGCCATGTTGTTTTACGGTGTAGATTTTGACAATCTCCATGATAAAAAAGTTAGGGTTAAATTTTTGGATTTTAAAAACTTATTTTCAACTTGTTTTTACTTACGAACATCTAAAAAAACATCATAATAACATTATTAAATCTATTTTTAACCCAAACACTATCTTTAACCTTTCAAATACCTTTCAATTAGTCTAATGATAAAAAAAACCAAGCCTGAGCCCCTATCTATTTTTTATGGCAAGATAAAGAATCCAAACCACCTTCATGGAACTTCTATTTACAAGACGAAATCATTGACATCAAGATTATTTTTTTTTTCGTGAATAAAATATGTCCAACCGATCTTTTTTTCTCTTCTTCTATTATTTTGACAATCTTTTTTCCCGACAACTTATCTTTTCCTTTAAATATGCAAAATTAATTTTTAATTCAACATTCTCGATTCTTCATACATGAAAGAGCATGTGAAGTAAAAAATAATATTGAAAAATACGGGAGGATGGGATAGTAAAGAAACTGGTGATGTTCTTTTTACTTCTTGCTTCCCATTTGTTTGACATGGTGGCTATGGGTTTGTGTCTTTGGATAATGGAGTTTTGGAGCTTTGTAACAATGGCAGCACATGTGAGGGCTGCCCCCACCAAAGTTTTTCGTGATGCTTGCACACCGCATGTGATTTGAATGATTCCAAACATAAAAAGAAAAGAAATTGATGATCCCATTTTATGAAATGTATGCTTCCTATTGGGCACATCGCATCCAATAAATTTCATGACATGACATGACTTTCTCTCCTTTAATTTGGCTTTGAGTTGCACGAGATTGCTTTTTAAAATTTATTGTTGGTTTTAAAAAATATCAAGTTAATTTTGATTTATTATATCAAAAATAAATAAATAAACTAAAAAAATTATCCTATATAGTTTCAAATACAAAATTATCTTAAAAATAATCATATATTACAATCTCAAACCTCTTTATTTTTGACATTTCTTTTATAAAAATTCTAAAATCTTAAATATCAAGATTTGATGTACAACTAATCTTCTCGAAAGAAAAAAAAACCAATCCCATAATTTAAATTAAATTAAATTATGTTTGATTCTTTTTTTTTAATAATTTATATATTTTATATATAAGTTGTCTATCTATTAACTCCTCATATTTATTTTTTAAACTACACAATAAAACAAATATTTAAAATAATGTTAAGAGGAAACTCATAAGTGAATTTTTCAAGTTAAAGTTGCTCCTTTATAATTAACATGAGTACTATATTCTTATTCTATGATGACTAAAGAAAATTACTTGCTCACCTAATGTACATATTTCTTCATCCACTTGTGATAATTATTTTGATGCCACATGGATTGATGAATTGATGAAACACTAGCATGAATGCAGTAAGTAATTCCCTGCACTTCACATTTCTCTTTTCTCTTTTATCAAATTTCTGTTCACAGTAAAACAACAGTATTGATATGCGTTTTACTCTAAACATTCAATCACCTCAGAATAAATCACCTTTTCCTAGCTTGGTGATGTGAGGTGCATGTGTAGCTAAGAAAAACAAGACACTGCTTATCATGGATGCTTAGAATTCAAAGGGCTATAATCATCAAGTGGGGTTGAAGAGATGGACAGATGTTACGACATTCCGGCAAACTGGAACCTGTGTTCTTGCTCGGAATTCGGATGGCAGTCCCAGATATATATATATATATAGACTGTTCCAAACTACTGTTGGTAGAAGCATCAGTACTACCCTCATGGTATCCATACATAAATGAAGGGTTTTTACTGCGTTTAAGTTGAAGATATCTCGAAAGACGAGAACGATCGAGTTATAACACGAAATCGCTAATAATCTGTGAATTGCCCTTGTGATGGAGCTCGAGCCCGATGACTGAACTACGAGAGAGAGCCGATTCTATGAGAAATGCCATGACATGAAGATGACCTTTTTCTCAAGTACGTGTATGCAAATAGGAGATCCGTGGATGGATGGGTGAAAATGACCTTCACAAGGTTTTCTGTTAAAAAGGGGAACAAAAGTAGTCGTCAAGGAGACAAAAGGTTTGACTTTATTTATCTTTATTTATTCTATTGATTACAAACCAAATCATCCTCAGTAATCCCATCTTTTTATCTGCCTTTTTTCTCTTTTGGGATTTGATGAATCATAATCATAATCACAAACATTGAATTTGGGGCCTAGTTGTTTTCGTCCATTTGATCAACCCAACCTGGGTTTTACGATGAAGGTGGGTAAGAGTGTTGTTTTCATTATTGTTTTTTTTTCTTGGGATGCTTTGACTTGGGATTTTCATCAAAAGCTACCCAGCATTTATCGCGCTAACCTATGTGTGTGTGGAAATTAAGAAAAACAAAATGCCTCTCTAGCTAGTGCCGGTGAGAATCGGATCTTCTTCCATGATCAAATGTTATATATATATATATCATCTAAAGATGTTCAACACACAGTACTAAATGGCTGAAATCCTTCTATAACTTCTTTTTATATGCATCACAATCACAATCGTGTAATCTTATATAACAAGAAAAAATCAAATACAATTACTCAAAATATTCCCACATCTACACAACCAGATATTATATATCTATGGTGATAGAAACTTGAATGCAGTAGCTATTAATTATATACGGAGATACATTTGATTCTCTCATATCATCCCCTACAAGGTGAGCGTGGCTGAAGAGACAACGCTGAGCTTGCTTTGAAAAAAAAAAAACTAAGGTGTGGTGATGCCTTTGGTTAGCGAGTTAGCAAGCTGCATATGAGAAAGAACAACAGTAATTCTCAAAGTGCCATTAGCAACAAGTTCACGACTAAAATGATAATCGTTCGCAATATGTTTTGACAGAGATGAGTAACTGGATTTCTGCTATAAAAATTGCGTTTTGGCTGTCACAAAGAACTATAGGTGGCCCTAAGAGTGAAAAACAAAGATCCCAAAGTATTGGAATAAGCCATGCAATATTAACAGTGCCAACAATTTACCAACAATTAAGGAGGATATTCTACTTTTGCACAAGATACAACGCATTGCTTCTTAGCGGACCAAGAGATTAAATTGGCGTCAAACAAATAGCATAGCCGGTGGTGGAAATACATGTATCATGACATCTAAGCCCAGTTCGCATCATAATAGGCAAAAAGTTCATGAGTAAACTGTTTATGAAGTTAAGTAAGTCCATGACGAGGAGTGCCTTTAACATAAGGCATAATTTGTTTAAGAGCAAGAAAATGATCCTCCTAAGCATACATGAACTGACAAATAAAATTTACAACGAAAGACATATCAGGTCCGGTGATAATCAAGTATGGAAGAACACCAGTAAAAAAAGAAACAGAGTAGGGTCGGAGAACAACTTCTCTTCGCCTGATAGATGTTGACCAACGATAAAAAAAAATACAAATAAGCTTGGTATCAATCATGAAAGCATGTTGCAAGAGATCAAAAGCATATTTTGATTAACCGAGAAACAAACCCTTCTTATTAGTTTGAACTTTAATACAGAGAAAGTAATAAAGATTACCCAAATCTTTTATAGAGAATTCTTGGGAGAGTCCAGTAACAAAGGTGTGAACCAAAGAAGAATTATTGCTAGTAATAATCATGTCATTAATATAAACATTAATATAAAAAAGTAAGTAAAGAGTCCCAAGCGAGCAAGTGGATCACTCAATACCAAATTTAATATATTAATAATTTTAACTCCAACCCTTGTTACTCTTATTCTTTTAGAGCATGAACAAAAGAAAAGGTAAGATAATTATATAAAAATACTTAAAAAACTAATATTTCAATAATAATAATAACAATAATTTTGTGTTTTAAATATGATTCTTGGGAGATATTTGGCATTGCGGTCCAACCGTGCTTCTAAAATTTTTTGCTTTTTTTAGTTTTAAATTATTTTTAGATCATTTTGATATGTTAATGTCAAAAATAAATTTTAATTTTTTTTTTTATCAATTTCTAAATTAAAAACACTTCAAAAAATAACCTCCACCGCACCTCCAAACAACTGCTTAACATTTAACACTCTAACCATATTCACAAATAATCCGTATTCTTGAAGAAAATCTCTCAGTATCATCAACATTCATTCAGATCAAGTAATTAAATGCAAACCTCCATAAGAAAAAAAAATGGATACCCACTGTATCAACTTCTACAATCAACGGCAATTTCCTTGGGTCTTTTGTTTTAAAACCACAAACCCTACTGGGCCACCAAACAAAATAGAACATGCTTAATGAAACATGATCCTATAAATTTATTGGAGACCCAATATTGAAACCAAACCAGCCCATGAAATTTAACAGTTACCTTATCTCTCGGTGGCCGCTCAGACTGCTCTCCCTTGCAATCAAATGATGGTCCCAGAACTCGTTGGATCCTTAATACACCAATGTTCAAAAACCAAGGCTCTAAGACAAGGTCTCCCGCTTCACGCAATAGCTATAAAAACAGCAACAAGGTCTGATGTTATTGTCTCTAATCACATCCTCAACTTGTATGCAAAATGTCGCAAACTTAGGGAAGCACGCCAGGTGTTCGATGAAATGTCTGAAAGGAATCTTGTTTCATGGTCAGCTATGATTTCTGGTTATGAACAGATTGGAGAGCCCATTTCGGCACTTGGGTTGTTTTCAAAATTGAATATTGTGCCTAATGAGTACGTATATGCCAGTGTTATTAGTGCTTGTGCTAGTTTAAAGGGACTAGTTCAAGGAAAGCAAATTCATGGTCAAGCATTGAAATTTGGGCTTGATTCCGTTTCTTTTGTTTCTAATGCACTTATTACAATGTATATGAAGTGTGGTAAGTGCAGTGATGCATTGTTGGCTTATAATGAGGCATTAGAGCTTAATCCTGTTGCTTATAATGCTTTGATTACTGGGTTTGTTGAGAATCAACAGCCTGACAAGGGTTTTGAAGTGCTTAGAATGATGTATCAAGATGGTTTTTTTCCTGATAGGTTTACTTTTGTTGGGCTGTTGGGGACTTGTAATAGTCGTGATGATTTGAAAAGAGGGGAACTTTTGCATTGTCAAACTATAAAGCTTAAACTTAACTCTACTGCTTTTATTGGTAATTTGATAATCACAATGTACTCAAAGTTGAATTTGTTAGAAGAAGCAGAGAAAGCTTTTAGATCAATTGAAGAGAAAGATCTCATTTCATGGAATACTTTTATAAGCTCTTGTTCTCATTGCAATGATCATGAGAAAGCTTTGGAAGCTTTTAAAGAGATGTTAAATGAATGTCGCGTGAGGCCCGATGAATTTACTTTTGCTAGTGCTCTTGCCGCCTGTTCTGGTCTTGCGTCAATGTGCAATGGAAAGCAGATTCATGGTCATTTAATCAGGACAAGGTTGTTTCAAGATGTTGGTGCTGGTAACGCCCTTATAAACATGTATGCTAAATGTGGTTGCATCGCAAAGGCTTATTATATATTCAGCAAGATGGAGCATCAAAATCTTGTTTCGTGGAATACCATGATTGCTGGATTTGGAAATCATGGATTTGGAGGGAAGGCATTTGAACTTTTTGCTAAGATGAAGACAATGGGAGTAAAGCCAGATTCTGTAACTTTTGTTGGACTTCTAACAGCTTCCAATCATGCAGGGCTGGTGGATGAGGGGCTAGTCTATTTCAATTCTATGGAAGAAACTTATGGGATTTCCCCTGAAATTGAGCATTTTTCTTGTCTCATTGATTTATTGGGACGAGCTGGGAGATTAAACGAGGCAAAAGAATACATGAAGAAATTTCCTTTTGGGCATGATACTGTTGTTTTAGGTAGCTTGCTGTCTGCATGTCGGTTGCATGGAGATGTTGACACTGGGAAATGTTTTGCTAGACAACTTCTGAAACTTCAGCCAGCGACTACATCACCCTATGTTTTGTTATCAAACTTGTATGCTTCAGATGAAATGTGGGATGGTGTTGCAGAGGCCTGGAAGCTGTTGAAGGGCAGTGGATTGAAGAAGGAGCCTGGCCATAGTCTGATTGAAGTGAACGGGACTTTTGAAAAGTTTACTGTAGTGGATTTTTCACATTCAAGGATTGAAGAGATTATGGACATGCTCAAAACTTTAAGGTGGGCAGCAATTGAAGTTTAGTTTCAGTCATATAACTCGGTCCTTTGAAAGGTATGTTTAACGTAGGTATCTATTCTGAGTTGCACTGCATTTTTATTCAAGCTCAAATTATAAGTCCATCGATTGAGCTGCTAATGACTTAATGTGGATATAAAACTTTGTAGCTTTAGGGAGGATACTGAGGAACTCAAATTTGCTGCCATGATAAAGTTGTGACTCATTTCATGTCTTTTAAAGTAGTTCGCCTCAAATGCTAGAATTTTATTTCACTCCATCAATGCAAGGAATTTTATTTCACTCAATCATTGCAAGGAATGTCATAGGTTTATTTAGATACATAGCTTCATTTTCTGTAAAGTCTGTTTTTCCATTGGTGTGGATCTGTTCAATTTTGTAGGTTGAATTGGATTTGAAGGATGACAACGACAATGTGACATGCAACTGCATAGCTTCCTTAGCAGATGAAGAACCTCGTGTAAGCTAATTTTATGCATCTGACGTTTTCTGACTTTCATTGATAGAATTGATTGCTTGATCCAGCCTCAATGCGGTCAATGTGGCTTATGGTGATGAGAAGGGGTTTAATGGCATTTTTTTGTCCCTGAACTATTGATTTTGTGACAAATTAAGGTCTATATTATTAATTTGATCAATTTTGTCCTTAATTTATCATATTATTCGCTTGTTTGATTTAACTGTTATCATGAACTAAAAACCTGCTTTAAAAGGAGTTTAGTTTTTGGTATTTCGAGCTGAAGTTTTTATATGTGCTAATAAAAGTTCAATCCACTATAACTAATAATTTCAAAAAATTTTGAAGTCAGAAAGTATTTTTTTATTTATTTCCTAAACAATAAAATTTCAATAAATTGTGAAAATAGAAATTATGCTGGAATTATCTCAATTTTTTTGGGAGCCCTAAGGAGGTTATATTAATTTATATTGGTAATTTTAGTATGGTTCTTAAAATTTGTGTGTGCCTGTGTGGTCCTCAAAGTTTGCTTATTTTAAGCTTGGTTAGATTGGTTAGGTAATGTATTCAACCATGTAAATATTTTGAGAATCATACTAAAAAAAAATTATATGATTTTTTTAGAGTCCCCAACAAAATTATGGATGTTCCAAGTTATCTTCTTTTTTTTTTTTTTTTGCAATTTTGTTAATATTTAATGTTAAGAAAATTAGAAAATTCTTCTTAACCTACAAAATGTTTGAAATTAGATTTTTTTTTTAACATTTATGAAAATCTTCAGCTCAAAATACCAAAAAATAAATCCTTTTTAAAAAGGGTTTTTGGTCAATGACACCAGTTAAATCAAACAGAGAGACAATATTTGTTTAAATTATGTTAGTTTAAGGACAAAATTAATCAAATTGATAGTACATGCCTCAGTTTGCCATAAACCCAATAGTTAAGGGTAAAAAATGCCATTAAACAGATGAAAGGTGAATGTTTTGAAGCTTAAGCAAAGGCAAAAACAAAACAGGCTGCAGCTCAGGTATCTTGCTTCTCGAATCAGTGTTTAATCTGACTTGTGCTTATCGAGTTGATGTTATTTTATTCCTGAGGAAGGAAGGTTGGGGGCATCTCACATGAGCTAATGCTTGTTGAAATGTTAAAGCTTTGGAAAATGACAACCAAACTGCCGGAAAATGTAGGTTTGGCGTTTGATGGCGACGAGTTGTTCTATTTGGCAGAGAGTTGCCGAATGTGTAGTTGGCGTGATAGGATGATGAAGAAAATTGTTGCGTACAAAATCAGTGGATGAGGGTATTAGGAAAAGAAGTTCAGCACGTGTAGATTTTTCTTGATTGATCGTAAAGTCAATAAATTGCTGCAAGGATTTTGTTCTTAATATGTCTCAGATGTTGGGGACTTGTCTTGAAAGTTTTGCTTGGAATTCAAATATTTCCTTCCCCTTCACTTCATGAAGGAGATGAGATTGATTGAATTCATTTTTTCTTTTCCATCTCATCATTTGGATTGATGATCTAATTAGACAGTTCGTAGTTTCTAGCTGACGAGGTAAGAAAATTGTATCATCATGTAGGAATTAAATTGATCAAAGATGAAGGCTGTTCTAGCCTCATCTTAGAATATAGTCTTTTTAAACTCAAGTTCTTTAGAGTTAAGGATTTGAGCATGCGATGACTAAGTACTAAAAAACTAGCAATCAATTTTCCCATGGAAAACGTTCTCCCCTGACAGATAACACTAGCCTTCCACTGACTGTAATGTGGCCAAGTTCACCATGGCTCTCTCCTTCTCCGTTTGTCTCTCCAGAGTTCTGATCAGGGTACTGAATCATTTCAGGTGAATAAAGATTTAGAGTTGCTGAAGAGTGGTCGTCCATGGACCAAGGTGATCCCTTCACCTCAAAAAAATTATGGTCTTGAATCAATGGCCAGTGGCCACTATGTCGTGCGAGTTCATTTACAGATCACAAAACATGACAAAAAAAAGACCAGCTCCTAAACAGCTAACATCTCTAGATCAGCAATGCTAGCTGGTCATCTAGCAATGGTATATATGGTCGGCAGGAATCGACCGAGAACCATATCCTAGAGGGTTTTCTACATGACTCGCATACTTGAGTGGCCGATATAACCCAGAAGTGACAGTGCCGCAGCGTAGCTGACCGCTGTCGGTGTGTGGGCCTTCATCAGCCTCAAATTCTTGGTCTGAAATCAATTGCCGGTAGTGTACAAATATTACTGCCTTGCAGTTATTTCAAGTACACAACTACACATAGAAAATGAACCCTAACAGTGACGTTTAATTGGCAATTTTAGATACAGCTGATGAGCAAACCCCCCAAAACCATCCAATTGTTCCTTTAAAATAAACAAAAGAGGCAGCTTGTGAATCATGGTATTGCAAACGTAAAAAAAAATAAAAAATCTACACGCTACAAGTTATGACATTTAACCTTTCATTTTTTTTTATTGTTCTTAACAAAGAAATGAGGAATAATTGGCAATGTCCAGAGCTGGAAATAACTCGCAACAGCAGCTAAAATGAGTGGAATATCATAAATTACCACGCTCCTCTCAGGTGTCTTGTCATGGCATCATTTTTCCTTGTTCTGGGAAGCACCACAGGTGCATGATTGATGCAGGGTGACCCATGTTTGTTTCTTGATCGGCTGACCTAAACATTGTTAATCAAATTAATTAATGAAGATCGAGTTCATAATAAATTTGTACAATATTTTGCATTGAAGACAGCAGAGTTGTGATCATCCAACACAGCATGATTTCTACTTTTCTTTAAGTCTGATCAAACTCTTTTGTTGCCGAGGTAGCTTTATATCATTGTTAAACCCAAAACGTGTTGATTTGGACAAGGTTGAGAAGGCTTGTAAGAATTGCATCTGCTTTTGCAAAAGTTGATGATAAGATCTCACTAAGTGAAAGTAAAGAAAACATCTTCAAAAAACTTCGACATGGTTGAAGAAAAAGGGGGACATACTGGCCATGGGCTCGAGCTAGGTTCTTTGGTTAATGATAAAAATTGTTTTTTAAAATGTTTTTTTTATTTAAAAATAAATTAAAATTATATTTATTTTTATTTTTTAAAATTTGTTTTCGACAACAAAATAATTTAAAAATATAAAAAAATAATTTAATATAATTTTTTTTAAAAAAACTTGGTTAGATCGCGCTCGCAAATATCCCTTGACCTATGGATAGAATATTGATCACTACCCACGTACGTTATCTGAGTATCCTTCGTAGTTGAAAATTTAAGTGAGGTTTCAAAAGGATATTTATCGTAAATATATTTGCTTACATATAAATAACTCGTTGAAAATTAAGAAAAATAATAATTTTGGGACGTAAAAGCTGAACTATCATTGAAAAAAATATTTGCTTCGTACTTAAATACTAAAATATGCATTCCCTTGATTGATCCTGATAATTTCTGATCATGCACATTCCTTTCTTCTTCCCCTCCCCTCGGAATTTTTTCTTTTATATATATAAAAGAAATTTCCACAAGCAGAAACGGCTGGCGGCGGCCTAAAATTAACAGACACGTCTTGATCAGTTCAACATGAGACGTCTCTGCATGCATCCTCTTCTTATCATACATCATTTCAATAAGAAAATTTGCAACATATTATGTATATTTCTTGCAGAACATGCAAGGAATTAATTAAAAATTTGGTAATTTAATTATTACTGTCGTTTTCTAACTTGTAGTGACAACTGATCAATAAAGCTGTAGCTATAATTAATGCGGTTTGAAGAAATTAATCCTTGTTTGACCAGCCTAATTAGGCAGCTCCTCAAAATTATCAATTAAAATGAAAGCTTATAAGTCGTATGACATCTTGATTAGGGCGTGCGTGTAGTCCCTTGAATGTTTGGTAAGGTTGATTGAGATCTGAGAGGATCATGAGTTGATGGCTGTATATATATGAAGATGACATTAATGACAGGGATGATAATTTGCTTGCTTGCCTATCAAGTTAAATTTTCTACTAGTCTATAGAAGACTAATTTGAACTAATTGATTATTATATTATTAATTAGTCGGACAAATTAGTCTTTCAACTTTCAATCATCACCTTATTTCCACTCTAACTCTAACGAGAATCATATATACCGGTAAATGTAAAAATAATTAATTTGTTAATATTAACTATAAATAAAATTGAAAAGTTGATATATAATCTCGCAACATACATGGTTCAACCTGATTGTATTTATAAATTTTATAATTTGAATTAAAATTAGATACTTGCTAGATTAAACATCCCACATATATATTTAATCAATATATATATTATAATTAATTTAAACTTAATTTTAAAAAAAAAGCTCAAGTAAGCGCTTGGGGTGGTGGGCTTAGCGTGCCTAACCCATTAATAAAAAGGGTCATGTGTAATTGGTCTATTTTTTTTTATGTAGTTAAAATGATGAATGAAATGTTATTCATCTTTTTTTTTTTTTTAAGATGAGTAACTTGTCGTTTGCCTCCTTGGTTTTTGAGGGAAAGGTGACTGGAAAATCAGGTTGAAGTTTTTTTATTTAAAAATTTATTTTCAATCTATTTTGACGTAAAAACACTTAATAAACATTCTTGTAATGACAATAAACCAATAATCAAATCAAAGCACTCCTAAAATAGTCTAAAAACACAATTAAACCGAAAAAAATCATCTCTTAACTTTGATCTACTTTCACCAGTAAGATGAAGGGCAAAAAACACCACAATAGAATTTTTTTCATTAAATGAAATCCATTAACATGAAAACAACTTTTTCATGACCGATTTATTGTCAACCAATAATTTTCTTTCTCTTTCATTGTTTTTCAAGGACTCTCTTTTATATTTCAATATAAAAACTAAAAAAGTAAAAATAATAAAGTTTTGAAGTAAAACAAAACTTTCAAAAACTATAGGGATTGAGACAGAAGAAAAAGAAAAATAGATAGGGGGATCAAAAAGAATTTTTTTTGTGAGAATTATATATGGATTGACCATGTTATTTTTCTATGCCTTACACTTTAATCCTATGCCCTTTAATTATGCCTTGCTACACAAAATTATAAGAAAATGATCATTAACTTGATTACAAAAGAATGGTACTGAAGAGAAAAGAAGTTCGATAATAAAAAAAAAAAGCAATTACAGTGCACTATGTTTGTGTGCAGACTGTGAAACTACATTAAAATCTCTAGGTTCCTTTAGTATTTAGCGCTACACTATAAATGAGATTTTTTTTTAATGTAAAAAAAAATATATTTAGATGTTATTAATATTTTTTTTTTTGGTAAAAAAAAATTTAAATTATGTAGGAGTTGACCGATGTGACACGGTTGAATTTATGAGTCTAAAAGCAACTCGAACGACTCGTAAAAACATAGTTTGACTCAAAAAAATTTCAAGGTGATATCTTTTTTTAATATTAAGATAACAAAATATTGGATTGACTAGAGTCAACTGGAGTTAACATGTCAAATCCATAATTTAGGTTATGAGACTATGATAATCTTATAGAAAACAAATAAAAATAAATTATGAAGTCTAATTCCTAATCAACCCAATATTAAATGATAAAATAGAAAAAAAAGGATCTAAAAAGTAATTTGAGTTAACTTGTCAAACTTGCAATCCAAGTTATAAGATCTAAATAAATCATAAAAAAACAAATCAATACAAATAACAAAATTCAATTCCCAACTAGTCTAATATTTCTAGTATAATATTTAAGAATAAAATTAAAAAAATATAAAATAACTCGAATCAATCCATCAGACCCTTTACTCATAAGAAAATCACAATAAAATTTTCTTTTTTTTATTAACGTTAACGTTAATGTCTTTTAAGGATAATCTGTTCATACATCACGTAATTAAGTTGCTAGGAACTTTTTGTTAGTGATAAGAACACAGAGTGGTGTAAAGAATCTCTTGATGAAGCATTTCGTATTTGTTTCTTCTACATTCATGTGCCTGGGATCCATTACGGCTCCTTTGGAACCTCACGCAAACATCTACACGAGACAGGCTCTTAAGCCTTAAGCATGCATGTGAAGAATTAATTCCCCAAACAAACCCTATCTAACAGTACAATATATACCCTCCATCGATATTTTATTTGAAACATGACAAGGACATTAATACAATATCATATCATCCATCATCATATTAAAGGCAACAATAACTAATGAGAGAGAGAGAGAGAGAGAGAGAGAGAGAGAGAGAGAGAGAGAACACCTCCTTCAACTTCTTGTTGGTTGACCATCATATGGAATTAATTTTATTTATTTAATGGCTGATTCAAGACTAAAAAGAATTGTTCTCTTTAATTGTATGCATGTTAACTTGAGATGAGCATATAGTTTAATGAAGCAACTCTCCCCTCAAGTATGATAGACGACTGAATAAGCACAAGGGGCAGTTTCTTTTTTTCAAATAACGAGGCATCAACTCAAAAATCCAACCAAAAGGCAACAAAAATACGAGAATAGAAAACCCTTTTCATGAAAAATCATTCATGGAGTATGAGTGTGGAGATTTGTCCTGCTTTGTTTGCATTAGGTAGAGCAGCACTCCACCTTTCATTCTAGTTCTTGAATTCTTCCCTAAAACAATATTTGATTAGTCTTTATGGTACGTAGTAGGTTAAGATGAACAAACATCTCACTAACAAGACATTCGAAAGTAATCTCCAATTAATTGTGTTTTACTCATGATCTGCGGAAAAATATCTTAGCCTGACATCTCAAGGCAAGTCTTCCTCCTCGAAGGCTCAAGCCTCAGATCTAGTACTTGAGTTCCTGTTAAATATTCTCTGTGTTACCATGGGAGAAGACAATATTTTCTAGTGAGGCATGCACATTCTTGACGTTTTCTGCTTCCAACTGATGATCTGGTCACCAAGGGGGACCTAATAATTATCTACAGTACCCATCAACAAAATCTTCAAGAAAGATATGATTATGCATGGTCAAAAAGAAAAAAAGAAAGTTGCTTGCAATTATATATTATCTCTCTATCCTCGTCACCGAAGAGATTAATCAGTTGTCCAAATATATTTAATAATCCAATCTCCCTTCCCTGGCTCCCTTCGGCTGTCTTTTCTAGCTATGTTAACATTTTCTGCTACCCTATTCTGGGATTTGACTATGAACATCCCACAAATGTTTATTCATGTAAAAATACGTTTTTCATATTGATATAATGTATTTAAAAAATCCTTCAAGATACACTACCTCCAATATACAAAATCAATAAGGACACAAAGCTTTTAACCATCCGATTTATCTCCTAGAATCAATCGTTTTCATTATTAATCCCTAACACTACTGTAAAAGGTGAGAGGAAGAAGTAATCTCAGCTTGCTTAGAAGCCAAGTCATTCCACTAATTAAATTAAAATAACTATACACACAATAATATATTTTGTCTATAGATGCAAAATGAATAAACAAAGAAACGAAGATTTAGACAGCATAAAGAACCATACAAGAATATTTTCTTTATCAGGAAAAGTGTAGACAGAATGGAAGAGAAGGGGGAAAGGTTGGCACAGTGCATCTAAGGTAGAAACAAGAAAAGGTTCTGATGCGATGAAAAAAGAGGGTAGAAAACAAAACACAGGAGATTGGGAAGAGCAAGGTGGTGGGGTACGTGGATGTGGATATAACAGCAGGCTAACATACAAAAAGATGGAAAAAAGAGAGAGACAGGGATAGGATGGTCTCCATGGACACGCAAGGCCTAGCTAAAGCAACCAATAATGAAGATGAATCCAAAAATGCCTGCAGTGATGCAATTCCAGGAAGAGCTTCGCTTTTTAGCCAAGCTTTTTATGTGTTTTTCTTTTTAATTTTGAGTCTTGAGATATCAACGCTATATATATATATATATATATATATATATATATATATATATATATATAAACTAAAACTTCAAGAGATCATCATATTAAAAGAGCTGATCAGAAACATTTCAGCCATAATACTAAAACGGGTTTGAAGAGCTGAAGCTTTGACTCTAATGTCGTTGGAAAAGAGAGCTTTCGTATGAAAATTAATATATTTTTATGTGTTTTTGATAATGAAAATATAATGGAAAGCAATTGTGCAATTGTTCATGAATTTGGTAGGTCATAGACTGATAGCTAGTGGGTTTCCATCTTTGAATGTTTTGATAGGGAAACTATTTAAATAGTTGGGCGGCACTCTCATTCTACATTTTTAAATCTCTTCTCTCAATGTTTATATCACTCCTTGACGTTGCCATTTTTATTTTATTTCAAAAAACAAAATGGATAAAAAAGCTAATTTTGGATTTTGATTTTAATACAAAATTCAATAATGACTTTCACTAATCTAATAATTCCTGTGTATTTTTAAGGAATTTCTTAATGCTCGGTATCACTCATCAATTTATATTAAGCATTCCCAATTTTATAATTTTTAAAAAACAAAAAAAATAAACAGGAATATATTGGGAAAGAATAGTATTGCTTTTCTTTTTAAGAAAAACAAAAAATAACAGCTATAATTTCCCTTTCCACTTTTTTTCTATTAAGTTTTTTTTTAAATAATAATAAATAAATTACAACTAGTAATAGCTTTATTTTATTTAACTATTAAGACTCTGCCTCTCTCTATCTATCTTCGTTATTTACCGCCCATCATCTTCATTTCATCATAGACGCATGTCTATACCCATGTTTTTTGGAAGTAAATTCCTTGCAACTCTCTCTTTCCTTCTCGTTCCGAACCCCAAAACTATCTACCTCTCAATTCCCAATTCATCTCTCTTTCTATTTCTGCTCAAAGTTTCCATCTTTATATAATTATAACCTGTCTTCTGTGTCTCTCTTAAAATTTCATAAACCATACGAATTTCGTGACCTTTTTTTTTCAATGGGTTTCGCTGGATTTTGTGTTTAGAGTTGATTTGAAGAACTGGGTGCTCTTAAAATTTGATAAAAAAATCATGGGGTCAGCTTCAATTGAGCAGGAAATGCCAGCCGGAGAGGGAAATCGGAGTCGTTTTGAGAATTTAAGAGGGGTTCAATGGAGGATAGATCTTGGGATTTTGCCTTGTCCTTCTTCTTCTAGTGTTGATGATCTTCGTAGAGTTACTGCTAATTCTAGAAGAAGGTAAAGTCTTGGCCTTTTTCTGTTGAAAAAAAGAGTGGATTTTTTTGGTCATGTTTTGGCTTTTTATAAATTAGTGGAATATTGGCTAATGAAAGCAGAAGGGGTTTTGTACTTGTTTTTTTTTTTTTTTATCATTTTAAATTTAGTTTAAATTAGAATTTAAAGATGACACTTTTTTTTTTTGTTATGTTTCCATTTTGAAGATAATTAGTTGATTATCCTTGAAAGTTATAATATAATCCTCCGTTGTTTTCCAGGGTTTGATGAATGGAACCAAGTAGTAGTGGTTTTGGTTGTGATCAGTTGTTTTTTATTTTTTTCTCTTATTTTTGGTTCATCAAAAGTCAATCAATTAGGAGGGAGTTTCCAGTTGGATGTCAAGGTTGAAAGTCTGTTTTTGTATGCATTGCTGGTTTGTTTGTTGTGTTGATGGAAATCAAAATGTTTGTCTTTGCCAGGTATGCCGGTTTGAGAAGGAGGCTCTTAGTTGATCCACATATGTCAAAGGAAGGAAGTAGTTCACCTGATCCTGTAATAGACAATCCACTGTCACAAAATCCAGGTTACTTCTTTTTTTCTCATCTTTGCACTCATTAAAATATATTAGCTATGGTTAATGCATCTATGGTATATCTGCTCAGAAAATTGGATGTAAAGTGCCTCCATTGATGGCCTCATGTTCCTTCTTTCACTTCTCCTGGTGGTACGGTTTTTGTTTTTTTTTTCTTTATCCTTGTTTGACTTTGGGCATGACTACCTTTTTATGTAAGCCATCATATTTTAGATTGCTGTTGCTGTAGCTTAGGCTTTGCTTCTAGTTTGCATTTCCTGAAAATGTTGATGTATGGAAGTAAAGACTGTTGCTTGTAATAGGGCATTATGTGTTTTTGCTAATTGCTGATCTTATCTGTTTTGACATAGACATGTCTTTCAAATAAATTTAATGTTACTACGGTTTGTCATAAGAAAATGTTGTCAGTACATGGTTTTAATGATGATGCGTGAATGCTGCATGCAGATAGCACCTGGGGTCGCTTCTTTCGGAATGCTGAACTGGAAAAAACACTTGACCAGGATCTATCACGATTGTATCCAGAACATGGTAGCTATTTCCAGACTCCTGGCTGCCAAGGAATGTTAAGGCGAATCTTGTTGTTGTGGTGCCTTAGGCATCCAGAGTATGGTTATAGACAAGGTAAATTGAATTGTTCATCTGAAAGAAATTCATAATCCTTTCGCCTGTTTTGGTATTTTTCTCTGTGTTACACCAATGTTCAATCATTAATTAAGCTGTTCATCATATATTGTTAACTTGACTCAGACAAGCATTTCAATCATTAATTTTTTCATTTTCTTCCTACATCCGTTTATGCCGATGTGTTAAAGTATCTTTTTACAGGGAAATTGATATTTCCTTTGTCTTTCTGGTTTTCCTTTACAGGAATGCACGAAGTTCTGGCTCCTTTTCTATATGTTCTTCACATTGATGTGGAGTGTCTCTCTGAAGTGCGCAAGCAGTATGAAGACCATTTCACAGACAAATTTGATGGTTTAGCGTTTCAGGAAAATGATCTTACATACAATTTTGATTTTAAAATTTTTTTAGATTCCATGGAGGATGAAATTGGCTCCCATGGTAATACCATCAAAGTCAAGTCTCTCAATGAGCTTGATCCTGAGATACAAATGACTGTATTACTAACTGATGCTTACGGAGCTGAAGGTGAATTGGGTATTGTCATGTCAGAGAAATTCATGGAGCATGATGCTTACTGTATGTTTGATGCATTGATGAGTGGGTCTCATGGTTCAGTTGCCATTGTGGACTTCTACTCTCACTCCCCTGCATGTGGGTCCCATTCTGGCTTACCCCCTGTCATTGAAGCTTCTGCTGCATTGTACCATTTGCTTTCTGTTGTTGATTCATCTTTACACGAGCACCTTGTTGAGCTGGGCGTTGAACCTCAGTATTTCGCACTTCGCTGGTTACGGGTTTTATTTGGTCGAGAATTTTCACTTGAAAACCTCTTGTTAATATGGGATTCAATATTTGCGGCAGATAATAATATCATCTTAGACAAAGTTGCTGAAGATGATGCAGACTTTGGCTTTCGTATCTTTAGATCACCTCGGGGAGCATTGATCCCAGCTATGGCTGTTTCCATGATTCTTCATCTGCGATCTTCCCTCCTTTCCACTGAGCATGCAACTACTTGTCTCCAGAGACTGTTGAATTTTCCTGAGAATATAGATCTGAGAAAACTGATAAATAAGGCAAAGTCTTTACAGACACTTGCACTGGATACTAATATGTCCTCTGTGTCTCCTCCATTTGATGGGATTTATAACCACAGTAGATCAATGGTCACGAGAGGTCATACTCATACACTTTCATCTGATTCTGTTTCCCCAAAAACTCCTCTAAATGCAGTGCCTGACAGCTATTGGGAGGAGAAATGGAGAGTAATGCACAAGGCAGAAGAACTCAAGCATGATAGTTTAGGGAAACTAAATCCAACCCAGAAAAAACGGTGGACAGAAAAAGTAAGATTGCCCCTATGTAGGACAGAATCTGCTCCAACTCCTGTAAGCGTAGGGAGTGGGAAGAAGGATCAGAAGTCATCTGTTAGGCGTAGTTTGTTAGAAGATTTATCACGTGAACTTGGGCTGGATGAAGATACTGGAAAACCAGATTGCCATGAAGTTTCGGGTGAGAAGGACCATCGTACTGCAGAAGTTGAGGAAGGGGGACCAGTCAATGTTAACAATGACTTCGCATGCTCAACTGTGGAGAGATGTCTTAGTGGAATTGCTGGCAGTGAGGAAACTTCATCCGTGTTCTCAGACCCGTCTAGTTCTCTTAGTGGTGTTAATGACCATGAAAATGAGTCAGAGAAAAGTAGTGTTGCCTCAAATATGTCTGTTGATGAAAATGATGATCAGCCTGAGGCTCTCCAGGAAGATTCAACACGACCTGTTTCCCACCCCCCTGAAGCTGCGTCTTTAAATTCTGGGACCAACAATGAGCCTACTGGAAAACAGGTTGCAGGTCCTAAGGAGAGGAAGCTTCTTTCAGGTAAATTTCAATGGATTTGGAAGTTCGGACGGAATACTGCCGGTGAGGAGACATCTGAAAAGGGAAGCGACACACTTGAGACTACAAAACCTGGCAATGATGCGAGTAATCAGATTAATTCCATAGGATCTTCATCTGTCAATGGTTCTTGCAATTCTTATGCCAGTAGCGAAGGAGAAAGCGTGGACCAGAATGTGATGGGTACATTGAGGAACCTTGGGCAGTCCATGCTTGAACATATTCAGGTAACCTCTTGATTAATGTTTGTCTTGTGATTTCTGTCAACAGATCTTTCTACTTTCAAAGATTGTGCTTTTAAGACAGTTCAGTCTGAATATGTTAAAACATGAAACAAAAGTACGATATATTGTGGAATCTTGGTTTCATATATGGATAGGTTTATTTCAGTATGAGCCTTGTATGTAGTCTGCTAGGGAGATGGATCATATTTTCTCTGCTTCCTTTGTTTCTGGTTCACCTATAATTGATATAGGTTTCAAGTTACTGGGGAATCATAGACTGTAGTTTTTCCTTGAATTATCAGCGAGCAAACCTTAATTGACATGGTATATAATGTTTTGTATGGTATTCAAACTGAACATTTCTTAATCATTTGTGTTGCAGGTGATTGAGTCAGTTTTCCAGCAAGATAGGGGTCAGGTAGGTTCATTGGAGAATTTCTCCAAAAGTGTTATAGTCGGCAAAGGACAAGTTACAGCCTTGACAGCACTTAAAGAGCTTCGGAAAATCAGCAATCTCTTAACTGAGATGTGAGTTGAGCTTAAATTATGTATATCTGTATATATATTTGTAATTACTATTCTTTTGGTGCAAATAAAGTGAGTTTTGGCTTCTCTCTTGCTGCTATCTCCAAGCCAACCCCCTCCCCTCCCCACCCCCCACCCCCCACCCAAAGCAAGCTCTGAAGACACTGAATATGAGTTCTGTCATGACCTTGGTTATACAATCAAATGCCTCTTGATACTTGCCTTCACTAACCCTGCCTTGTGCACTCGCACTGTGGAATCCGTACAATAACCTGACAGTGAGGTTCAGGAAATATCACTTAAAAAATTGCAAATAGGAGGAAGACTGGTTAACTTTCATGGAAACCTTTGTTTCTGGTACCTAAACAAATCGAGATACATCATTACTTTATCCAAAAGCTAAGGTTAAGTGATCGGATCTTTGAAGAATGCTGTCTCTGGAATTGTTATTTTAATTGTTTGAGCATTCACATCCCATACACTTGACGCTTGACCAAGCTTAACGAGAGCTGCTTGAAAGGACAATCTTAACGCCACAAAGTTGACGTCTTCATATATGGGTTGATGCAGAGGCAGCCAATATACCAGAACTGGCCCTAACAATTATAACTAGCCTAGTCTAAATTGGCAAGCACTGGGTACATATTTTATGATAGAAAATAGCATACGTGGTATACATCTAATTTTGGGTAAAGATGCGTGAAATCTATCTTGGTTTTTCTTATCTACAGTAAATGCTAATGATGCGTCAAACCACTTCTATTTAATAGTAAAAGTTCTCTGATATTTCATCTGCGTAGGTGAACTTGGAACGCATAGAACTTTGCAATGGCAAGAAAGATCAAATGTCAAGCTCATACTGAAAAGAAGTGAAGATGTATCGTCAAGAACTGAAGGATTAAGAGTCAAGAATTGCTTGGTAGTTGGATTATAAATATGATACTTAACATTGGTGTCCAATGTAGATGAACTTGAACAAAGGAGTGAGACATTGTAAGACTGCAAAATCTTGATGCCAAGGTCTTTGGTGCAAGAGAAGTGATCTAATCGTGAGCAAGAGAGAGGAATTGGAATTGTTGAGTAGATGGTTTATGCAAGAAAAGGGCTGAAGTTATTTTGTTGGGATTTTCAAGCTAAATAATTGAGGACTGGAGATGAGGGAAAGCCAGTGTTTGGACACGGATAAGAGGTTTTGCTGTTAATCTTACGAGGATTTGGACGACAAATCTTGGTGGTTTTATTTCAGCCGGGGAACCGGGATCCAGAGTCTTTTATTTCTGAACTTGGGAATGAACCAAAGGCAGGCCTTTGAGGGACGGAGTTCAACTGGGATTAATGTGCAAGACTCTGAATATGGCCACTCTGATAAAGAGCCCAATACTTTTACCATTGGTTCGCTGGATTGATCACTCATCTTTGGTTTAACATGAGAACTCGAGAAACAGAGAACCAATTCCAACTCCATTTGCCTCGAAGTATTGGTTTAGGTGATTATAAAAAAATATTCATTCTCAACTATTACTGATTTGTTAGAAAAATGACATTCATATTTCATAAAAGATTCAGAAAGCAACAAGCAACAGCAGCCTGAAAATTCTGATTCTTCTGTCACAAACCAAGAATCAAATTTAGTACATGGCGTTGCAAGAATTTACAAGATGTATCAAAGTTATCAGTACACGTAAATTTAGTACATGTGAAACCCTAAATCCACGATCATAATAGAAACTATTCTAGGGGAGACATAATTGCACAAATACATACAAAATGTATCAAAGTTATCAGTAAATAGAAAAGGGGGCAGAACTCTTCTAATTATTTCAAAAGGGGAAGAACGGGAGAAAACGATAGAAACATTTTTTTCCGGCTTCTAAGCTGGTTTTGTTGCCTGCTAAAGTCTGCTCTAATCTATGTTATGAAAGCCTGGGAGAAGAGAGGTAATAAAGCCGAAGACAATCATTTGAATCTCCTTCACAATTCCCCACCAGCGGTGGCCACCATTGTCTCCACCAGGTTCAGCAACATTCTCATTCTCAGCTGCCTGGTTACCATCCTCTGTAGGCCTGTTCTCATTCTCGACCCCAGCTTGTCCCTCTGCAACAAGTTGTCACATGATTGCCAGAAGTTACAAAGAAAAATCAGAAATATATTTTCCTCTCAAGTCTCGACTTCAATTATAACAAATAAACTAATCCCACACAAGGAACCTTCCATTAGGAAAAAAAAAAAAAAAAAGTCATTTTCTTGGGCTCACAAGCACACTGCTTTACTGTAGAGCAACAGCGCTTTACTGTAGAGCAAGAGCGCTGAATGAACTCTGCTTACTGTATATCTAATGGATACGCAAGGATTTTCATCACCAGGTCAAGAAAAAGAAAATATAACTTGAAAGATTAATTAATCAACCTCACAATTGTTGTTGATACAGAGCAAAATAAACTTCAGTTAGTCTGGTTTAGCTGATATGGGTTTAAGCTTCATCTATCGGTTACTTGTGCAAAAGTGCAGAAATACCCTTGCATACCATACAATTGGATATCAAATATGACCATGAATCCCCCTCCCTCATAAATAAATAAATTAAAATCCAGAAAACATCCAACATCCTTAGTATGCATTCAGAAAATGAAAGGTACCTGCCAAAGCAATATATTCATTCTGCCTTGGAGCACCAGCATTTTCCACCCTGGCAGCAGGCCTAGGTGGACGGGGAGGCACAGCTGCCCTTTGCATGCTTTGTGAGAGCCAACGTACTAATGGTGTCAGAGCTCCAGTTTGGTACCTGCAACACACATTAAGAAGGTTGAGCTTCCACTTGCACAACTAACCGAAAGTAGCTTCATATGAACAATAAAAGGGGTACAGCTTGGAGAGCTACAGTGAATTATTTAATGTGTTATTTGTGATTGGAAATAGAAGAACTTTTGAAAGCAAGGAATATGACATCTATGAGCTTGATTGGTTAACTTGAGAGCTTCCTTCTCCAGAACTTAAAAGAGAGTATCCAGTAATAAATAAATAAAAAGCCATGTGAAGAATGTATCTCAAATAACAAATTATTCCAAAGTTTATTACTTACAAGTAGACAAGTGAAGCAAAAAACACAAGGACAAGCAGCCTTTGTCTTGACCCATCTTGGTTGAACAAAAAGATTACGGCTACCAGCTTAAGTATGAGAAACAAATCCAACTGAAATGCAACTTGAAATCTCCTAACAACAATTTGTCTTGGGTGAGCAGGATGTTGCTGCTGCTGCTGTGGTTGTTGTTGTTGTCCACCTTGTGCTTGATCACCAGTTGCCCCAGCCTCATGACTTGGCCTACTGTTAAACAGAAAATAAGAAAAAAACAGCAATCATTATTTAGCAGTTCATGTGATTCTTTTAACAACACAGATATATCACCATTGTTAACCATCATCAAGCATCATTACTCAGAAGCAGGTAAATGAAAACTAGGAATGACTGTGATAAATAGCATTGATTACAGCATCTAAGAATACATGCATGTATCCTATTGTGAACAACATTATAAACCTTAACTCTCAACAGTTAGCACATCACAGGTATACTTACGTAGGTATATTGAGCGTGAGAGGAATTAGTGTTTTTGAAGGAAGTCCAGCAATTGGTCCCATAAATTGTGGAACAGCTACAGCATAAATTCCCGGCCCATGATTCGCTTGTTCTTGATTTTGCATAGGATTTAACCCTGGAACTGGTGCAGGATACATGATAGGATACATCTGAAAACCACCATCCGCATAAGCTGGAAAACCAGAGAATGCCGGTGGCACCTAAGTTAACAAAACAATCAATGATCAATCCCAACATCATCGGACTGAAAAACAGCTAAAAATATATAAATAAACTTCACTTTATTTATTTAGTTTTTTGGTCAGTTTCACAATATTTTCTTCAAAAAATATCATCATTTCTCTGTAAAGCTCCAAACTTTTCCACTACAAATCCATCAACATTCAACCTTTTCATCAAATTCCAATTATGTAAATAAATAAAACCCATTAAAATGACCGATTCCTAACAAACCCATTAAAATTCTAACAAAATAAAAAGCACCCTAACTTTTTAAACCACCAAAAATCTCAATAGAACCGAAAAACCATTTAAAAAAATTGAGAAAAAAAACCAAAAATATAAGAACAATGAATCCCATTTTGTTTTAAGGGCTAGCCATTATTGAAAAATTAAGGCTTGAAAACAAAGGTTGAAGAAATTTAGAGATTGGAATCGGAAATTGAGAAATACCGATGGTTGCTCGAGCTTCTCTTCTGGAGAATTTTGTGGGTTAGAAGATTGATTCTCGCTTGACGACACCGTTTCTGTTTGTTCTGCCATTGCTCCTGTCTTTCGTGTGAGATCAGACTTTCTTTCTTCCTGTAAAAAAATAGAAGAATTATAGGGTTTTTTTCATAGTTAGCCAATAAATATATGCCATGTGGACAGGATGATGTGGAAATATAAACAACGGGGGATAAATTTTTTGTTGTTTTTAATTACCCGGTTAAACTTTTTTTGCGCCAAGTGTATTCTCGTCGCAGTCAAAATTTTATTTGTTAAAAAAGTATTTTTTTATTTAAAATTATTTTTCAATAATTTAAAATTAGATAAAAAAATCAATTCAATTATAAAAATAAAATGGTCAATGTGAAAAAAAAAATTTATTTGAGGATATTTTGATTGATTCAATATATTTATGAATAGTAAAATAACAAAAATATCTCAAAGTAAAAGATTAAAGGCTTCCGATTATGAGTATTTTGGTATTTGTGTTTTTGGATTCTCAATTGAGGTCTAGAGTAGAGTGGTCTTGAGTCCAATCCTTGTTCTGCGTCTGTCTTCTTGGCTACACACTGCACAAGCATTGAAGAGTGGACAAGCTGGTGGTGATTGATTCCTGTAAATCCTATAATTCTATGCTAAAGCTTAACACGGCCAGGCTGAATAGCAAACTGGATATCTGACTCCAAATAGCCTAGATTTTTGGTATTTATATGTTGGTCATCGGAAATCTAATTCTACCTCTGTGTTGCACCTTTCCTGGCTACAAAATGTGCACAGGCATTGTCCTAGATAGAAGCATTCATGCATCCAGTAGCACCTTGAGAATCCTGTGCAATCAATAGAAATTTTAACACAACCAAGCTGGCCTGAAGAGCCAACTACATCCCCTGCCGAATAGCCTAGAGCTCAGCGGTCTTGTTAGCTGCATGCCATGATGATTTAACAATGCCAGCAGCACTTGCAATGAAAGGATTTCTGACGCCAACAGCCAACAGCCTCCGCTAGATATATACTAGTCCTTGGAAGGGATGGTCCCCGAAAGTACTCCTCGATTCCTAATACTGTATTGATATCCTCGTTAAGCTTTCTACCCAACCTCAACCGTAATTCCCGATTGAGAACCTGGTTCGATAACAAGTTCCTAGTTTGCTAGAACTCCAGAATCTCCAGAAAACTCAAATAAAATAAGTTCCCCCTTTAATTTCTCTTGAGAACGCTGAATAGCAAGGATGCTAAATAAAGTCTATTTAAGTGTCATCGAGATGCCATCCCTATATACTAATTTGATTTAGGAATCTCAGTTTTTCTTCATTAGTTTCGAACAAACTTAAGGTTAATCATAAAGAACAGCCACAGAAATCAAGAACAAAAGGGGCAATCTTCATCTAAAATGTGCTCCAAAACATTCATTGGACAATCAGTATTGCATCTTTGGAAATTTTTTGCAGTTATTCATAGACCTTTCTACGTGCACCTCCATCCCATGCCTGCTATTTTGCTTCTTGCTTGATGACCAACTTCTTTAAGAGAAGTAGCATGATTCAGCATAAATACAATTTTTTCCATATAGCAGCTGATGCAGAGAAAAGTTTCTTTTATTTTTTTTTATGAAGGTTTTAATAGCCTTTTAATAGGTTCTCCCAGTTTATGCTCATGCTCTTTGAGGGTTTTTCACTTGTAACAAATGCATTATTATTCTCTTCTATCTCCAATCTTAGTCAATATATATACAACTCCCTTTGTATCCTTTCATTGATAAGAAATAATATATATATATATATATATATATATATATATATATATATATATATTAGAATACATCACAGTACTACATAATATATTAGTTTATATACTATTGCATATAATATAACGTTTTAATTTATAACGCTAGAAAATAAATTATAATACACGACATGTCATATTATATAATTATCATATTTATCAAACGGTATGGTTTTATGATAAAAAATAAATACCAAATGAAAGAAATTTATTTTAAGGCGCACCTAGACAGAAAAAAAAGTTTCATATTACTATTTTGAAATAAATTAATAACTTAAAAATTGTAAAAAGATTTATTTCCCGGTTATTTTTTATCATACAACAAAACATCATAAAGTACTTCATTTTCTCAAAAATAAATTTTCATGAAATTCATCTATATCATGGTATTATGTTGCCAAGTATCTGTATTATTAATTATGTTTGTAAATGAATAGGCTCTCCCAGTTTTTAAAAACATTGAAAAATGGAGTATTTTCTTTCCTTCTTTAACACTTTAATTTTGGTCCAAGATATTTTTTCACTACCTACATGACTCTTTCCTCCGACTCAGGTCGGGTGAAATTATTATCTGTCCAAACACATTGCACATGCATTGAAGAGTGTAAGTTCCTGCAAATCTTTTTTTTATGCTGAGCTTAACAGGACAAGACACAAGTCATACAGATATAGCAGGAGAGATCGTGAACCTGAATCACCATGATGATCACAAAAACACCACCAGCACCCGCATTGCCAGGATTTCCGACTCTATCAGTGCTGTACCTCCACCATACACCAGTCCTAGACAAGCACGGTCCCAAAAACACTGAACGGTGTACTTTAGTTTCTAAACACTGTATTTAAGTGTCAGTATCCTTGTGAAGCTCTCGAGCCAACCACAATTGAGATTTCTGATTGTCAGAGCCTGGTTCTATAACATGTTCCTACTCCTAGCATGCCAAATAATCCACTGAAGAATTAGTATTGTTCTAGCTTTCAATAATTCACATATGCTGAAAGTTTTTCTAGTAAAATAATCAGATATACAACATTTCGATTCCCTCGTGAACATCTTACTTATGTTGTAGTCAGTTTCATTTATGTTTGAAAACAATGTCCAAAGATGTGTCAGAGAAATTACATCCAATGATCCAAAATGAAGGGTCTGTTGTTCCTCAATGCAAAAAATAAATGAAGTTATTATTTACTAGTTGAACAAATTATGAGCTTTCATCGTAAAAGAAAAACAAAGAATAAACTAATCAGACTTCGTAGCAAACGAAAAGATTTCTCTGCTACTCCAAAGAATCAAAGAATAAACTCAAATTGGGCAAAAAGGACCTCTAAATTAGCATGTGGTTTCCTTGCTGTGGTTCAGAACTTTGTGGGAAACTCGAAAATGGATCTGCAAATGGGTTGGCAGGACCCATCTGTCCCACCTGCTGCATTTGCTGTTGAGGATATTGTGGTTGGTATTGACAAGGACCTATCATCGACTGGTTTTGTTGTTGGTGCTGTTGCATCATCATTTGCTGCTGTTGGTACTGCTGCTGTTGTTGAGCCATCATCGTCATCTGCACATTTGTTGGGGGTGCTATGCTGTTGGATGTTGCAAATGGGTCCTGTTGTTCAAATGGATTGTGCACAGCTGTGGCACCATATCCGTACCCTGCATTTTGCATTTGTATTTGCTTCCTTGCAGTATCATCTTCATATAGGCTATCAAGCAATAGCCGGTCAAAACCACCACCCTGACCCAAAAACCAGAACATGATCATGAGTAAGCAAAAACAAGTATCACATTTTCATGGAGTACACTGGCAAAATGATTCAGTTGAAAATAGGATTTATTGACCTTCAATGAGGCAATATGGGACTTTAAATCTACTAAGCTGGAGTTGGTGTATCCAACTTGATTCAGTTGCTAATAGGATTCAATAACCTTCAATTAGGCAATATGCGACACTAAAGCTGCTAAACTGGAGCCAGTGAATCCTATTGGAGTCAATAGAAACTTGGATTGAGCTTGCTTCAGGATCGGGTGCATCAGCCAGGCTCAGTGTTTCAAGTCAATTCCATCAAATCAAAAGGCACCAATTCAACGCTATGCAATTAAATACCTAATCCTTGAGAAAGCTCTATCTAAGTTTGAATTAGCTCCATTATATTACAGAAAAAGATTAAACTAAAGACTTCAGGTTGGTGATTTTCAAAAAGACATATCATTGCACACTTAAAACAACCAACTTCATGATGACAAGCAAACCACTCTAACCTCTGAAAAAGAAAGCAAAGTGAAGGTCATTTGCTTAGTGCTTCACTTAAAACTCCAATGGAACCAGTATTCATGTGAATAACAAAATTTTTTGTTATATTTCTTTGAGAAAAGAAAAGGCATAGATTCAAAGTCTCAATACTTTTTTTTTAAAAGATAAAATAAACTGACCATTTTGCTTTGCATTGGTTGGCTAGTTGGGTTGCTTGGAGTGGTAACAAGTGCTAGCTCCCAACCTGTTGCATTTGGCTTACCAAGTTCACTTAAAGCCTTTGATGAAGACAGAGGATCAGCACCTGCATCAATGTAACATTAATTATTTTACAAAATACGAGACATGCGATGTATGATAAATCAGATGGTTAAGATTCCTTTTTCTTTTTTTTCGAAAGAAGAAAACTCAAATTCACCCGTAGACCACAAAGACGGTTTCACTAGATGAAAGAGAATAACTCCACAGGTTCTTGAGTGATGCTAATCATTGCACAAACTCATAAGACATTTTTGCTATGTCCCATCAGCACTTCAAAAGAGAAAGGGCAATATAAACCATTTAAACAAGGTGCACTGCATTTCTATATCACCGATTGGTGGGCCACTTAATCCATAAGACATGGAAACACTACTCCAAAATGAACTTCTATACTCTACCACACACGTGCACTAAAAATTTCTTAATAAACATAAATCAATTGATATGTGCACTACCAGGTGGAACAATTGCAAGAGCCATTGCATTGCTTTCCTCAAGCTCTGCAGCTTTTGGATTTATTTCATTCAGACCCTGCAACAAAAACATATGGAGACACTATGTGAAAGAGAACTCAAGAAATCAACTAAAAAGGACATGCAGAAAAATGTTGATCTTACCAGCAAATCCCCAATAGCATCGTTTGATACTAATGGAGGTTCTACCACCTCTTCCTCAGGTTTAGTTTCTTCCTCCACATCTATCAGTGTTTTTTCATCATCAACCTTTTCAACTTCTACAGGTTCTGAAGGTTCCTCAGGTTCCTCGGGCTCATTCTCTGTATACTCCTGTTGGTGAAACAGCATGCTTATCACAAACCCAAAACATAGAGAAGGTGTCGCATTCCATTTTCTCATAATTCAATACATTTGAATACAGAGGAAAAACTTTTATTTAACCATCTCATTTAAAAGCAAACTCCCACATGGATAAAATTTCTCACCAGTCTCTTGGGGACAGAACCTGACTGAGGCGCTTCTTTAACATACTCTTCCATTGTTGCAAGAAAAGTTGGAGGGGGCTGCACAATACAGAAAAGTGTAAGAACCAACCATGAGCATTCATTAAATTTTTCAGTTTGGTGGAAAAGAGAACCTGTCTCAGTGTTGGAAACTGAAAGTTCCTTGCAAGCTCCAAGCCTTTGCAATGTTCATAAAATTCAGCTAGATTTTCAGCCTGAACAGCCCAAAATTGAATTAAAAACTAGACAACAAGTAATAAGGCACCCCCATTTGGCACTAAAAGCAGTCGTTTGTAAAACCTGTTGGCCAGCTCTTCTGTATATATTAAGAGCTTTGACAGCATCGTGTTTTGTCATTTCAAAAAACTGTAAAAATATTTTGAATTTATGTTAATGGAGGAAAAAATATAAGAGGAAAAATACAACTAGTCCAAGAGGCAGTTACACGCTTGAGTGCAAGTTTTACCAGGTCAACAAGATTGATAATTCCATCATTGATTGCACAGTAGATTTTAAAGCTCTCCTTCAAGACCTGCATGAAAAACAACAATTTTATGACTTAAAAAAACAAAGGAATACAACAAAAGGTGTTGGTATAATGACCCATGATAGAAAATTAGATGTATTATATAGTTATAAATAATAACTTCTAGAAACCATAAGCTTGAAGATCTTGGATACAATATGAAAATAACCCCAAGGAATAACAAATTCACCAGTTATTTGTATCAACACTCCAAGAATCATGCACTGCAGGCAGGCTTCCAGTTCTGGTCCCAGTTAACAAGAAAAGGGGAAAAAAACACTTAAAGCATCCTTTTACTCTATCCCTAGCAAGTCACAAGAATTAAAAAGACAACACCATAATGCTTTAAGAGAATGATTTAGAAAACACCAGGGACTGTAGCTCACTGCACAATCTTACCCTGCCGATGAGGATAAGAAAGTGCATTGTCACTGGTCAGTACAGTAAAGAAAATTCACAGCTCATCTGGCAATTGAAATAATTTAAATTTCAGTTATATATGCACTGGTTTTTCACTGAAAAATTCCCCCGTCATTCAGAATTCCAACAAGTACTTGCGCAAAACATACTGCTGAAAACACTCTTGTAAGAAAAACATATTTGTATCATGCATACCAGAGCCAAGGCATACTGTATTAGATAATTGTTATAAGCTCCACCTTCAGGCTGCAAAAATTAGAGGAAGGGGATAGGGAAGGATTATATAATGAAAGTCAATTCAGTGGTTAGGAGATACTAAAGCCACACAAAGAAATCTCATTGTTCCGTAACCACAATTAAGCAAATCTGTTACCAGTATCAATCCTTACCTGGCAACCAAGTAGACGATAAAGAAGCTGCTGCAATGCAGGTAGCTGCTCCAACAGATCTTCTCCATTCAAGAGCCGTGTTTTACTATGCACCTGTTATAATTAATAGATAGTTAATGCCGTTCCATGATAAAAACATAATCTGATGCCAGGTTAAAATATGATTCCAAATTAATGCACAGCACGGAAGAAACCTTGATTGCCACAGGTGATGCTTTATTCAAGCGCTCAGCTTCAATGTCATATTTCAAAACCTTAAAACACTCCAATCTTTCCTCTAGAAAAAGAGCATAAGTACGAACCCATGCAGAGCAATCCCAGGCTGCATCTCAGAAAAAGCAATCTAAAAAGCTATTGATATTCAAAATTCAAAGCTTGTTCACATAAACTGACAAAAACAATGTTGAACATAGGCTCCATACCCAGCGAACTAGAGTCATCTTTGAAATTGGACATTTGGAGAATATTTCCTCTATGTGAGTAGTTCAAGAGCTCCTCTCGAAATGTAGGGTCTCCCTCTCTCAATGTCCTATGAATGACTATCAACGTCTTTATCGCAACCTGCATAAAGACACCCAAATTTCAGGACCCAAGTTCCATCTATTATGTGTGGGAAATTTTTACATTGATGAACTGTCAAGTTACGGTTATGACACGACAATGCTTAGATCAAAACTCATTTATACAAGTTCAAATGAGAGAGAGAGAGAGAGAGCGCAAAATTAATCAAAGAAATTTAAAACAATACCTACATGGCTTAACAAAACAACAATAATTAATCAAAATTAAGAAATTTAAAAGAGAGCGAGAGAGCAACATTACAATCCAATCCTGCGTCTTGGCTAATCTCTTACAAAGTGCATGAATGCAGTATGCCACATCTGCTCGAGGTCTTATTACTGATGTTGCGGAAAATATTTCTGTAAGTCACCAGAAAAAACAAAGAAAACAAAAAACTAACATCATCAAATCTACGTCCTAAAAAAATTCGAAACCATGAATCACAAAAGAAACCCATTTCCACGTTTCAATAACCCATTCAAAAGCACAATCACAGATCAAAATCTTAAACACCCCACATCAAAATATAAACTTACTTCTAACATGACGTTCCTTAGGAGGGCATTCAACATGATTGGTAGCCTTTACAATGGCAATATCCAATTCCTTCCATTCAAAATCCAAAAAGAAAAAGAAAAGAAAGAAACATTCCATAATTAAAAATCATAAAACGAAAAGAACCCGTTAAGCAAAAATTGATGAAGAATCCAAAAATCTCACCTTGTATTCACTATTGACCTTTGCAAGGCCAACTTTTGTTGTATCCTTGAGAGCCCCATAAGCTTTTCTAAAACTTGTGAACGTTGCCATTTATCAAAACTTATATACTATAAATTCTTAAATTTTTTTATTTTTTTAAGATTTCAAACAGACACGAAAAGGAGAGAAAGAGAACCAGAAAAAAATCCCAAAAAAAAAAACAGAGAGACCTGTCTGTTGCTTTCTCTGTTAATCTCCAAAATGCAGGAAAACGTTGGGCTTGTTTGGTGATTTGGACAAACTGTCCGATGATTAGATTACTAATAATTAATAATAATTCAGGAATTTGATCATTTTATGGTGGGGTGATATTTTTTTAGTTTTTTCTTTCCTTTTTTTGAGAATAGAAAAAGGCGGGTGATGTTTTCTTTTCTTGTGAAATTACATAAATGACCATTGTTGTTTGATTTTTGGGGTTTTAAGGTATGGTCTGTTTGGTCATTAAGTTGGTCCAACGTGGGGAACTGTACTTGGATAAGCTGGCAATGCCTGCCTGGTGTTCCCAAGCTACTAACTACTAACTTCCAACCAACTAGAGGTATAGTTCCAATTTTGATTAAAAAAATATATATTGAATTGAAATATCCAAATATCATGATGGGGGTTGACTTTTTGTTCATGAGAAAGTCTACGAAATGGAAATGGAATCATGAGAATGTACTTTTAATGTTGTGTTTTGAAAGTATTTTAAAAAAAATTAATTTTTTTTGTTTTTTAATTTTAAATTAATATTTTTTTTCATATTTTTAGATTATTTTGATGCTTTGTTGTCAAAAATAATTTTTAAAAAATAAAAATATATATTATTTTGATATATTTCTAGTGAAAAGTACTTTAAAAAACAACAGCAACTACATTTCCAAACTGGCATTAGAAAAGACAGGTGGTGTTCTTTTCCTGTGCAATTTAATCATTTTGCGGCAATTTCATGATTTCTAATCTTTTTGTTTGTTATTTTAACGATTTTTCATTGTAAATGGATCATTTTTTATTATTTTTTAACATGAAAAATATAAAAATTTCTAAGAAAAATATGTTATTCATGCAACTCCACCGATTCTTGATCCTTTCATGATTTTTAATCTTTTAATTTATCATTTTAACAAGTTTTTATTGTAATTTGTTTTGATTCTTGTTTCCATCATTTAATTTGTTATTTTGTTTTAAGATGTAAGAAATATAAAAATATAAAGATTTCAAAGAAAAATATGTAATTCGGTCATTTCATGATTTTTATTCATCATTTTCGTGTTAATAAGTCTGCAAAGCTTGTGATATAAAAAAGAAAAGGGATTTTGAAAAACATAGCAAATGAGGCATTAGATGGAATAGGAACACAACATTGCCTGATTGAGGGTTGATCTTGATTATACATTTATTTTACTAACTTTGTAGGGTTTTTTTTTTTCTACTGATAAGGGTGTTTTCATGTAAGAATTCGCTAATTCAAATTAGATTTAGAAGTAGATCCTTCACATCTAAATTAATTTATTTACAAGCATATATTTTATTGTGGTGTTCTCTGAAATTTAAATTTTAATATCAAAAAGTAAACACACTTATATATATATATATATATATATATAAACTAGGCTAAATTTTCTGTAATTATTTATACAATATATAAACAATGATGGTATAGTGTTTCTATGCCATCTCTAAGCTCATAGTGCAGTAAAAATGTGTACCCAAATCCCATTTTATGGAATCGTGAATTTTGCCACATTTTCTAATCTTCTTTTATAATAAAAAGGTTTAGATATATATAGCTATCACTAGGGGTTTTGCTATGATACAGCTTCAAAAAAAATACAAAAAAATATTTCAGTTATAAAAAATTATTTGATATTATCATTAAACCTGGTTTAATGAATTAATTTTAAAATCTTTTGATTTGATTTATTATTTATTCTAAGTTTAAAATTAAATCATATAAAAGTTGTTTTAGTATAATTCAGTCAGTTTAACAGGTCAAAAAACAACGTGAATACGTAACTTGACTTTTTAAACAAATATCAAGATGATTTTTTCTTTTAATAATGAAAAGATGATATATTAGATTAACCTAAATTTCACGGTTTGGCCCATTAAATATATGATCCGAGTGATGAACTCCATTGGTTTCATTATTTTGTTTTTTTTTCTTTAATTATTTTTCACTTAATTATACATTAATAAAAACATATGCTTGTAAAATTAAGCAAAAATTAATTGTTAGGATGTTTATTTGAGATTACAATAATTTTATAAAAAGCAAATTAAAATAATTTATGAAGATAAATTTATAATAAAATAAATATTGAATGGTGAAATTTAAAAAATAAAAACAAAAATGAAAGGAAAAAAAAGAGAAAGTATAATAATTTTTGTTTTATTCAATGGTAGATGTAATCCTTAAATAAGTCTCCAATTATATAGTAATTCTTTACAGAATCCCAAAAGAATATTTTTATACCAATTGGATACCTCAAAGTTCAGAAAATTCTCAATTGAGTCCTCTGCCCACATTCCTCCATGAATGATGGTTCTGCATAAAATTAAAGCGGTTTTGTACGGATCTTGGTATTCTTTGTAAAAAATTACTGAAACTTTTAGATACGAAACTCAGATTAAAATTCTAAGAAATCCAATTGAGACAAAATATTATGTTGGAACCAACCAATTTGAGAAATAACCGGTCATGAGTGAAATTATTTTTTTCTAACAAAAAAATAGAAGTTACTCAAAAGATGAAAATGTTTTTTAAAAAATAAAAAAAATTCAAGAATCGGGTTGACTGGATTCAATAAACTTGTTTAATTTAATAATATGACAAAAAATAGGCAACAAGAACAAATAAATTAAACAAAAAAAATTCATCCGAGTCAACCCGGGTCAACCAAGTAAATATCTTATCCAAAGTTCAAGTGTTTTCCATAACCTTAATTATTACCCCATACTAGTTTGTCTCTGTCCAAATGACTGGCTTTAATTCATATCCATAATCTTAGTCTCGTCTACATGGTCGACTAAGTATTGTATTTATATCCTTAGCACCGTCAACATGACCGATTAAGTATCTTATCCATAGCGTTAGTCTCGTCAGCACGATCGACTAAGTATCTTATCGATAATCTTAATTACTATTCATACAATCAAATAAGTATCTTATCCATAATCTTAATCTCTTTAATATGATTGACTATCTTATCCATAGCTTTAGTCTTGTCAACACAATCAACTAAGTATCTTATCCATAATCGTAGTCATCATTTGAATGGCTGATTAAGAAGGGATGGAGATCTCGTGGTGTTTTGGGTGTATTTTGCTATATAGAAAGAGAGAGAAAAGGTGGTTACTTATAGCGAGGAGAGATAGGTGACAGCTGATTATAGAGAAAGAATAAAGGGAGAAATGAGAAGAAAGGAACTCTGAGATTTAATTTTGTTTGAAGTCACAAATGACATGTGAATCACATGTTACAGATATCAATTGTGATATGGAAGTCGCAGATGCCATTTGCGACTCGCTAAGCATGTTATATCTTCCAAACATTTTTCTATACTGTATTACTTTACTATTTTTTGCTTTGCTAAAAACCAAAAAAACTCTAATAAGCTGTGATCGGAAAACCAAAATTTGTCATTTTCTGCTTGACTTAATGAAGTAATCTCTTAGTTAAAACCTGTTTGAGAGTGTAGTAGAGTTGCTTTTTAAAGTGTTTTTCGCTTGGAAATGAATCAAAATAATAATTTTTTATTTTTTAAAATTTATTTTGACATTAACACAATAAAATGATCCAAAAAAGTCAAAAAAATAATTTAAAGTTAACTTGTTTTTTTAAAAATACGGTTAAATTGCAATGCTAAACTGGGCTTATAAAAAGAAAAGAAGGAATATGTTATTTTGTAACTCAAAATAATTAGAAAAATTTGAAAAAGAAAGGGATAATTTTAGAATTAAGATTTTTTTTTAAATATCCTAGAAAAAAAAACATTATCTCTAGAAGCATATCTTTTATTGTTATATAAAAAAATAACTTTAAAATTACTATCCTACTCCACTCATGCAATTAAACTTTAACCATTTAGTAGGTGACTCAGTGATAAGAACCTGGAACCAAGGGGTTTGCTCCTCTTGTGGTCTCAGATTCGAGTCCTGTGGTTGTCAATATTAATGGCCACTGGAGGCTTTCCTGATCGTTAATTTCAGAGCACGTGAGTATTAGTCGAGATGCGCACAAGCTGGCCCGAATACCCCACATGAATAATAATAAAAAACACACACACCCACTAATCATTTATGATTTATTTTTAAGTGTTAATAGAATGGAAAAGATATATTTAATTAAATGTTGGGTATGAGAAATTATATAAGAAAACTCAAATCAATAATTTCCTGTTTGTCTTCTTTAATTTTGTGGACCCCACCAATAGCAACGAATTAACCGTCCATCCAATTAACCGCCCCAAAATCTATCCTTCATTCCCCAGTTTTTACCCTCTATATACATTTCTCTACGTTCATAAAAAAAACCAGATCCCCAAATTTTAAAAATTAGGGCTAAGGTTTCGTCGAACCCTCAAATCCACACTCAATCAAATGGCACTAAGGAAGTTCTACAGCGAAATTAAGGGCTTGAAAGTGAAGGAATTTCCCAACCATGTGAAGCCCATGCTGTCACTTGATTACGTGAAGAAATCAGTGCAAAGAGGGATGGATAATTACCATGCTAAGTATATTGAAACAAGCTCAGTTGATCCAGTTTATCATGTTTGCTTTGGCGGCATGGTTTTATCTTACTTTCTTGCTCTTCCTGAGGAACGCCGTCATCTTGAACACCAGCAACATTCTAAGGAGCATGGTGGGCATTAGAGAGGAACGGTTTTTATCGGTCTTTTGATTAAAGGTATCGTCTTTGTGGTGTACTTTGATGATTTTTGTTGATGGGTTCTGTGTATTTTGATTGAATTTGATTGATTGATGGGATAGATTGTTGGGTTTTGTTAGTGAGGATGTTGAAGCTAAAAAGGGTTGAGTTGGGATTGCTTGGTAGTCTCTAGAAAGGAATTGGTCCCTATTGATTAGGGGTAGATTCCTTGGATGATTTTATTGATGGTTTTTTTTTTATTATTATTAATATGATGTGCTATGGCATGTGTTGGTAGTTGTTTTTTATAGGTATCTGAAATGTAGGTAGTTGAGTTTTTTTGTAATGTGATTTTGTTGGTAGTATGGTTTTTTTGTAATGTGATTGGTGATTTTGTTGGTAGTTTTTGTGTGGTTTTAATTGAATTTAATTATAGATCTTTTTTTGTGGGTTTGATTGTGTTTCATCTAGGGATTTTGTTTTGGTTTTATCCGAGAGAATGTGGAAGATAATGTGTTGAATTTGTGTTTTGTGATTTTGATTTGGTGAGAGTACTGTAATGTGTGATTAGTTTGTGTTGCCTGGTTCCCCTCCTTTCCTCTTGCTACTCCTACTAAATGAATCCTGGTTTCATGGATTTTACTGGATTTTTACTTTTCATTATGGTAATTTTGTTTGGTATAAATGCTTTTGTTTTGCATTTCATTTTGTCATTTCAGGTCGAGTATGGTAAAAAACAAGAAGTGATTTGATTGGTAGGAGTTGTTAGTGTTGATGCAAAATCTAATGGTGTTTAACAAATGTTTGTTCATTTGGATGACTGAAGGAATATGTTCAAGAAGGTTGAGGATGAGGAGGGGTGGGTGGAAAAGAGCATGGTGGGAAATACTTGAGTTGACAGAATTTCATTGCGAATTCTGTGGTTGACAGTAATGTTTATTGATTTTTATATACATTTTCTTTGCTACCACTTACCAATTTTGAAGTTCATAATCCAGAAGTTTTGATAAGTAGATATTTTATGAATGTGTTGTAGACTCCTCTTTACTGTTTTTCTCTTGCTTTATTGGATCCTTACAGTATTCTATTGTCAGAGTATTGGCTATGTAGTTTTCTAAGAGGACCTTTGTGTTTTTTTCTTAATTTTCTTCTAAACCTACTTTATGCTCTGCTTATATTACTTGTTAGAATCAGAAGGCTGGAAGAACTGAAAAGGGATTATGGGGGGATTTAAAACTCAGTTTGTATTATGCCAAAAGCTGCCTGGATCATTTTATGGTATCTGTCCTCTACGTGGCCTAATTTCATAGAAGTTATCCTTCTTCACAAACCTATAGTTTAAAGGACATTTTCAGTGTATGCATCCATTTTTCCTTTCTTCACTGTTAAGCCAAAGTACATTTTGACTTCTTGATGGTCTTCCTTTCTCTTTACAACTCCTTGCATTATAAAGTGCCTAACTTTGCAAATAGTTGTCTCTGAATCAATGTGTGTGTGTGAGTGTGTTTGTATCCCTGCATGTATACATCTAGTATGTGCATACACACACCATTGTACAATTGACAACCATACCACTGAAGCAGTTGCTAATATTCTGTTTTCTACTGTTCTACATGCTGAAGTCATGTGGTTGTGTGATGCATGCATGGCACACATTATTCTTTCTTTCTTTCTTATTAGTTTGTGGGAATTAATAAGTTCTTTTGATAATGGCTTATTTGTATAGTTACAAGGTAGTTCTTTTAATGCATAGGATTTACATGTATATTTACAGGATTTGTTTTTCATGCTCTTTACTAATAAGAATGGTGTATGAAGTTGGGTTCCAGTAGGCATTTTCTCGATGCCAAGACTTTAGTCTAGCTTATGGTAGCAGTTTGGGTGGCCTCATCTTTACTGTTCAGTTATGCTAGGTGGCGATCCATCTGGTGGTGGAACAATAAAATAACTCTAATACTGTTTCTTTCTCAGAATGGAATCTTCACTGTCTTTGCATCCTTTCTGTCCTTTCTAAAATTGAACGAGAAACTTCTGAATGGTTTAGGTCAATGAAACTTGAACTCTGGGCAATAGGTTTTTTTTCTTGGAATAGGGTTTTTTGGTACTTTTTCTCTTATTTTCTTTTTGATGGAAACAGGATGCTATGTAGTTTTTGTGAGGGGCGATATAAATCTGTACTCAGAACTACTACAGTTCTTTTTTATATCGAAATTATTATAGTTATTTAATGAATGTTGCCATACTTCTCAATCAGAAGAAAACTATGTTTTATGAAATTCTTCATGAATGTGTGTTTGTATATTGTTCTTTTTCAAAAATCTTTGGAACTGAGTTTTGGTGTGCTCATTTGTGCTACATTTCCTCAACTATTGTGGGCTTGAGATCAGCTGTGTTGTGCTGCTTAAAATCTCATTAAATGAACCGCAACTCTAACCAGATCAAACTTGATGTGGATTGTTGCTCTACCTGTGGGTGTTTGTGTCTATGTCTCTGTTTATGAAGGTCGTCATGTTTTATGGCATTGATATTTGTGCTTCTCTTTGCAGGATTTGGTGAACCTTCTGGGAGTTGCTTTGCTGACAATTTATTTGCTTGGTGTTTTTTGGTATTTCTGGGTATTGTAGGCAGGAAGATACTGTCTTGCCAATGGTTGGCAGCCTGAAACGATGAAATAAATGACACTTGACTAGTTGAACTTATTACTTTTGTGATCTATTGTTAAATGGATGGATGGTTATAAGAGAAACAACTGTGTTTTTGTTCCTTTTTATTCTAACCACACTATCAATGACGGGTTCATTTTAATTTCCAATTTAGGATGTTGATTTTCTATGTGCAATTTGACTGTGTTATGCCTTAACATGTAGGTACCTCCATTTTCAAGCGGCTGGAGCTAATTTCCCAAGCAATTTTATGGTGTTGGGGCAACGCGCCTTTATAGCTTAGCCATTAGACTCGTTCTTCTATGGGTGTCTCTCTCACTTTCTGGAACAGGAAAATTGGATTCGTGGCGATCTTGGTCTCTATGATCATCGTCAAAAATAAACGAAGACCAAGCTTAAGAGGCAGCTCGTTTGTTTCCAGCCATTGTTTTTCTTAAAAAAATATTTTTTTTTGTTTTAAATTAATTTTTTTTTGATATTTGTTAATTATTTTAATATATTGATATAAAAATTAAATTAAAGCGATTGGAAAAAAAATCTAGAAACTGTGGATACTGGATAGGTTATGCAAGGGTAGCCGCCGCTCCCCTCAGTGAGACCCTTACCTTATCTTAACGTCTTATAAGTTAATGGCTATCCATTTAATTATATTTGGGGCCAAAAAACTATATAATCAACAATCAAAGAATAGTCATTAGTGCCTTTCTTTGCCCCTCAACGCTAACTTTCCAGCTTGTTTAAACTTTTGCTTCAAAACTAGAGTACAAGACATGTCTAGCTTGGCCACATGGAATCAGAGGAGGAAGTTTTCTCTTTTAGTATTGAAATTAAACCTGTTTTTTTTTATTATTAAAATTTTAATTTTTTTTACTTTTAATTTAGTTTTTTTATATTGTTTTGATATTATAATACCAAAAATAAAAAAAATATAATTTTAATATATTTTCAAATAAAAAGTATTTTAAAAAATAACTGCTATAACAATCATAAACACACAATCCAATAGAGTCATTGATTAGATTCTGAATTTATTCTTCAAATATCTGAATTTATTTTTCAAATATCACTAATTCAAATGTTCTAAATTTTATGATCACTGGAATTTTATCTAATTATTAATTTTATAATCTCAAGAATTTAATCGAGATATATATAAGCTAAGCGAATAATCACCGTTACAATTAAAAAAAAAAATACCGCAAAACAAGTAACAGCATAAGCAACATAATTCGAAGGGTTATATTGGTTTTGAATGATAAGCTAGTTTGTTCCTTATGTGTCATCATTACGGTTCAAATCTAAAAGGTAAATCTTGATGCCCGGAAGTTAATTGTTCTTAGTTATTACTTTGAATTGTTAAAACAGGATATTAGTGTAACTAATTGTTGCTACCTTTTGGACCAGTAATTACAATTAGTCAAAGAAACAGAGACTTTAGAAGACTAGCAATCGTATAGGAAAATAGAGAGGGAGAGGGAGAGGGTGAGGGAAGGCAACAGAACTGAGAAACAGCCACCTCTTTGCAAATCATTCATTCAATCATCAAATAAACCTTTCACTTCACTTCCTTTTAAGCACCAAATCCCAGATGTCAAATTTCCAGTTTCAAAACTTTGGAGCCTTTTTTAGGCCTCAAATCAATCAAGAAACCCTCTCTTTCTCTCTCTGACTGTCTTACAAATACACGGTGTCTTTTATTTTATAGTGTAGGGCAGGAGGTAGAGGTGTCTCATTCTTTTGTTTCTCAGGTACCCTTTTCTTTGTTTTTGCTTTTGAGCTTGCTTTCTTGGATTCTTTCTTTCTTTCTTGGGCTGTCATTCTTTTTATGTTTAGTTTCAATGTGAAACTTTCTTGAGGTATTGGTTTTGATTTGACTTCTGGGTTCTTCTTGAATTGTTCTTGTGGTGATTATAGATTGGTTTCAGTGCTAATGATGTTTGCCTTCTGGGGTGATTTGTTTGTGATGTTTCTGTTGGTGATCATGGATGATTTTGATTTATGAATCAATAATTTGTTTCCTGTAGCTTACTCGTGTTGGAATTAGAGTTGAGAATGTAATTCAGTGATCACTTCCAAGGATTTTGTTAATGATTGATCATGGATGACAGTTCTTTGATTTGAAATGCATGATATATTGACTCTTTTCAAAAATTTTGTCCTTAATTGTCGAAGTTGTTGGTTTTCGTTTTGTTCATTGGTTTCTTATTTATTTTCTATAGATGTTTGCATCTTAAAGATGATTAAAAGAAAATTAAGTATTCTTTTCATTTTACTGAATATTGGACTTTACATTTTCTTTGTTTATGAAGAAACATTTTCAAATTTAGATTTACTAATGCTGCACAAAAAGTCAAATGTATGGTTAGTTATATTAGAAGAAACATCCTGAAAAAACTGACTTTTATGGAATTCAATGGTGGTAGAATTTCATGTTTGTCTTGCGTGAAACTAGAAGTGAAAAGTTGTGGAAACTGTAGAATTATCTTTACAGTTGATTTTGAGCTTCTTCCTTGTTTGTGAGCAATAACTATGTAACAAAAAGATTACCTATACATCTATAGTGTATTTTCAGTTCTCACACATGAGAGATCATTATGGGTGATTCTGGAAAGACGTCAAAGCTGCAAGACTCGCACAAATGTTCACCTTCTGACACAGTGACTGGGTCGTTGCTGATTAAATCATTGAAGATAAAGAAGGACAGCAAAATATCTCCTAGAAAAGGCCAAAAAACGAAAACAAAATCAAAACCAAAACCAAAACCAATACCTCATCTAAAAACTATCATCAGTTCAGCTGTATCAAAAAGAAAAGTTTCTCCTAAGGGCATTGGGAATGGCGCTACCAGTAGAAAACTGATTCATAGGAAAATTCTGCACAAAGCACTTGATAAGAAGGCCTCAAGGAAGGGGGCTTCCTCAGGGCTACAGTTGTCAACTATTGATTCTAAGGGAAATGGAAAAAATGGTGATGAAGCTGCAATTAAAAAACTCAAGAAGAGGAAGCCTAAGAAAAGGCAAAGGGACAAGGTAAAGCTAGATGAACCATCACGATTGCAGAGGAGAGCAAGGTACCTGATGATTAAAATGAAGCTGGACCAGACCCTTATAGATGCTTACTCTGGAGAAGGCTGGAAAGGTCAAAGGTAAAAAGATTTTCTTACATATCATTCCTTTGGAAAAATAAAGAACTCTTCCTAGCAAAGTTAAGCTTGTGATTGCAAACTGTGATTTAAGAATTCCATCTAAAGTCTAGCACTCCTTAATCTGTGAAATGGATATATGTGAAAGAGAAAAAAAGGTGAAATAATTGTCTTCAAACTATTGATCAGAGATGGTTCGTTTTCTTAAACCATATCTTGTAGAAGCAAGTTTAGTCTAGGAAGAAGTTGGATGCGGAATGAATGTTGTTTGCCCTTCTTTCTCTTAGTCCTTATCATGAATTATTAGGAGCATATATTTGAACATGTTACCAGATTTGAAGCTATCTGAAATATTTCAAGGAAGTTCTGATCATATATTGCATGAGATGGAATATTTCCCTACTGAAGTTGGGACTTAGGATTGGCTCAAAGACATTTTCGTTGTAAGTTCGGCCGAAGGAATCTGGATACATTAACCTTGTTTAATTTTTTTTATCTGCTTATGCTTCTAGATTAATTTTCCTTTTCAATCATTTATTCTTCAAAATTTTGAAATTTTTTACCTGATCTGTTCTCGGAACTAATGAATGATTCCCATTTTACTACATGCATGATACAAAACAAAACAAAACACAAAGAACTCCGCTGACTGGAAGTTCGAAATTGATAGAAGCTTCAAATGATAAAAGAACTATGTTTGTTCTTATCTTTTACTGAATTTCTGCCACAGTCGAGAGAAGATCAGGCCAGAAAAGGAACTACTGCGAGCAAGGAAGCAGATTTTGAAGTGTAAACTTGGTTTACGTGATATAATTCGGCAGGTGGATTCTCTTAGTACAGTAGGATGTATTGAAGAGACAGTTATGGCTCCAGATGGATCTGTTTCACATGAACATGTAAGCAAGCACAAGCAGCATCAGTGTTCTGGAAAATGTTAAGAATTGTAAAGCATTAAACAAGAATTCAACCTTTTTGACGAATTCTTGCTAATAAAGACTCATACCCAGTATTTCCTAAATCTGGGCTGTCAGTTCTCAATGAGCAAACTCACTTCTTGCTTCTCACTTTCAAGAGCTGAAATGGCACATGCTCATTCAGTAATTGGGCCATGAAATTGGTTGAGGCACAAAGAGACAGAAATATTTTCTAAGCAAAGTTGAAGCATGCTTATTTTTCTCAACATCAATTGAAAAGTCCCTTTTTTCCTTCAAATTTGGATTTACTGATATTACATTAACTTGGGCCCCAAGAAAAATTGGCTTAGTGATAAGCTGGTAGGAGGCCCTTGACTTGCTTTATCTTGTGTTATTATTTACTTGTGTCTTTACGTTTATTTTTTCTTTTCCATCTCTTCATCTAGATATTCTGTGCGAAGTGCAAATTGAATGAAGTTTCCCCAGATAATGATATTGTACTCTGTGATGGTACATGCAACTGTGCTTTCCACCAAAAATGCCTTGAACCTCCCTTGGATACTGAAAGTAGTCAGTTCTACTCACTTCTTTTCTTGTGAAGTTTTTTCTACCGAGTTACGAAACAAATGGATTGTTTCTAAGGTTTTCTGTACATTTGATAATTTGCACTTCTGCAGTACCTCCAGGAGATCAGGGATGGTTTTGCAAGTTCTGTGAATGCAGGATGGATATTATAGAAGCTATGAATGCTCATTTGGGAACCCATTTCTCAGAGGACAGCAGTTGGCAGGTTATTGTTAAAATATTGTTGAGCTTTTTTCTTTGCTAAAAAGTTGAAAGGGAATTAAAAAATCTTGGTTTTGGTGCCCTGTAACCAATCTGATGTTCACTATATCTTGAAATAGGATATTTTCACAGAAGAAGCAGCAATTCCTGATGCTGGAAATGTGCTATTAAACCCCGAAGAAGAATGGCCTTCAGATGATTCTGAAGATGATAATTACGATCCAGAGAGGAGAGACAACATCATGAGTGAAGCGGGTACTGATGATGATGCATCTGATGACATCAGCAGTTCAACCAGCTTGGGTTGGTCTTCAGATGGTGAGGTTTTTTTGGGATCCAGGAGGTGGGAGATGCATGGCTTGGACTTCAGAAACAATTCTATTTATAGCAGTTTAGATTCTGATGAAACCAGTGATGGGGAAATTGTTTGTGGCCGTAGGCAGAGAAGAGCAATTGACTATAAGAAGTTATATGATGTGAGTATTCTAAATGCTTGTAACATAAAATTGTATCACTAGCTTCGCATAAAACTAAAAAGTTATGGTGGTGTGACAACTTGAATCAACTTCATAGGTTGGTTTCTCTTTTTATAGGAAGAAGTGCATCTTCAGTGATTTTTAGTGGTTATGCACACAGTGTGATAGAATCTCTGTTTAAAACTTCAAACTATATCCGCTATGGCAAGTTTAATCTATATTTGATCTGGAATGCTGAGGTAATAATGTATTTTCGAACTTACAGGTCAAATTTAGGAAAAGGCAAAAAAGAAAAAAACAAGGGTCAAGAAAAATATATGGATGGGATGTACGATTAGACTCTGCTTTTCTTCCTCCACCTCCTGGGACTAGTTTCTTGGTGTTCTTATTGAAGGTTAATAGGTTTCTCTGGAATTGTTTTTTGAAGTAGCTTGCAGGAAGAGGGGGTGTGACAGCGATATAGCTAAAGCAGGCATTTGATAGATGCCTATGTATTGGACCAATGATTTACCCCAAGAAACAATAGCTCTTAAAATTATGCTGTCTATTTCTATTTAGCTCTTAAAATTATGCTGTGGAAACTAATGATGCAGAGTTTATATTTTATTTTTTCTGCTGTCTATTTCTTAAGTGATAGTTCAGAATCATTTATCTAAGGCAATGTGAATTTCTTTCCTATCAGGAGGTGTTTGGAAAGGATGCTCCTGCACACGAGCAAGCCAGTGAAGACGAAGATTGGGGTCCTGGCAAAAGAAAGCGACGGGAGAAGGAGTCAAATGCAGCCAGCACCCTAATGACACTGTGTGAAAGTAAAAAAAAAAGTAAAAGTGATGAGACCATTGAAGGTATGATGAACCTTCCCCCTCAAACTCGAAGGCCAATTTTCAGACTCCCCCCTGATGCAGTTGAGGTAGTAGTTTCCTCCACTCCACACATGTGTCTTGCCAAACAATTTTTTTATGTTCTCTCTCTCTTAAGGATTACTTAGTAATTTAATTTGGTAAATTGCGCAAGTTATCTTTCCCTTTTCATGTGCTGTCCCAGAAACTTCGCCAAGTATTTGTAGAGAATGAACTTCCATCTAGAACTGTCAAGGAGAATCTGTCAAAAGAATTGGGCCTTGAACCTGGGAAGGTAACAACTTAAGCTACTGAATCAATGCATAATGATGCCTTGAAATTGAACTTACAGAACTACTATAGGATACATACATATCAAATCAGTGATTTTAAAGTGGAAAATCAACTTTTTCTTCCTTTCCTTTTCATCTGTAAAAAAGTGTTACTTTGGTGTTGTAGTTCATTATATTGTCCACTGGGATTACTCTTTCACATGTTAGCTCTTCATTTCTTCTAAGTTCCAGATATTTACACTTAAGTTGTAATTTCAGGTTAGCAAATGGTTCAAGAATTCCCGTTATTTAGCTCTGAAGTCCCGGAAGGTGAGTTGGTACTTCATGTACATTAAATGCAACAGTTATATTTTGTTGCAGTAGTATTCAAAGTTCTGCTGAGGACTTTCATGACTCTTTCTATGCAGATGTTTTGAACTGTTAATAAAAATTGATACTCTTTGTTAATATTTTGACCTTAATGTTTCTCAAATACAAATAATGTCTTTAGAACTGACGAAAGAATAATTCATTTCTCCTGCATGCTTATCAGTCACTAAGTTAAAAAGTATAAATTCTGTGTCAACATGAGATGCATTATTCGTAGTTATCATGTTCATGTGATTATTTGAGAGTCGAAACTTTCAAATCTTCTGTCTCAAGGTCTTTCTATGTGTTTCAGTTTCGTGTATGACAATTCACTTCCACAACAGGTAGAGAAAGGAGAACAACTTCATAACTCTAGTTCCAAAGTCTCTGCTGAACCCACATTAAATGTCATGGAGGGCAAAACTGCTGATCTTTCACAGGATTCTTGGGAAGAAACTGAGGTATGTATCCCAAAGAATTTGAAAAGGATCCTTCAGAGGAAGAAGCTGAAGTCAATAAGCAGAAGTTTAAGGAAAAATGAACAGAAAAGAGGTTCCTACGAATCACCTACTAAAAGCAATGAGGTATTCTTTATCATAAGTACTTGATTGTTTTCTTTATTTATTTTTTCTTCAGGCCCAATTCGTGTGCTCTCTTTATCTGTCTATATTGCTTCTCTGGTTGCACTGTGATAAAAAACAAAGAAGTCTTGAGTGATTGGATAAGGAGTTGACAATTGTGTATTATCTTGTGGGCAATGGTTTGTGTGAGTGTGAGGTTGGTGTTGGGAGGCTATGCATTAATATGGGAAAAGATATCCTCAGAGTTATTATCGTTTTGAGTTTTGCTGTAGGATTGATGCACCTACAGCATAGAGTTCTTATTTATTCATATGCCTCACATATGTTAGCTTTTATCACTTTCAGATGAATGCTGAGTGCAGTGATGATGTGAGCTTGAAGAAGTTGTTAAAAGCAAAACCAAAGGGAGTAAAGAAAAAGGTTAATCCTATTTCAGTAGCGGCTGAATATGATATGGAGAGACTCTGTAGAGCGAAGGCTATATTAGAGAAGATGAAGCAGAAAGTGGTGAAGCTACAAAATGGCAAAGCTAGGAAGTCATCCAAAACCCGTCCACTTGAAGAATTTATCGTTTACATTCCCATTGCTGAGTTGAGGGGAAAAAATTGATACACCGTGCAACCTATTATTATTTGCACAGCATTTTGTCTAAACACTTTTGCAGGTAGGGCTGGCATTGTAGTTTTTATCTTTTGTTTCTAATCTGTGTTATGGACACTCCTTGTACAAGTACTTATTTTCTTAGAAAGATGTTAAAATACAAAAGAAAGGCTCAAGGCAATTTGGGTCAGTACAAAGATCTCCGGTTTGCTCCATTTGTGTAATTGTGATTCTTCTAGTGCAATTTGGGCGTGTTCCTTAGAGTTCAAGCTATAGGTTTTAACATGACTAGTATGTTTGAGTCGTTTGACAGTGTGAGTGCGTGACTATAAATTTTACTTGGTTTTTCTTCTTTGCTGTTATGGTGGATTTTGGTCCTCTCACCCTATTTATTGGGCTGTGAATGCCTTCTACCAGTTCCAGTGACAGGCTATTTAGTAATTTACATTTGTAGTAAAATTAATCACGTGAACACATTGATTTGTGACCTGAAGCTGAGAATATATATACATTATTTTCATGTATTTCTGACCAAAAAACAAAAACAAATGCTACCACTTGTTTGTCTCAAGGATAGTGTCTGTGCATCCACAGACATCGCTGGCATTTATATTTTTGTTTTCGCTAAAATATATATACACAGGAAGATTTTCTTGTTGGACTTCTGTACAAGAACAGCAGTTACAAGCGCAGTCGCTTCTCTTTCATAACCCCCCAACAAATCCACCGACTGTCTCTTCATTTTCCTCTGATTTTTCATCAGTTACATCATCAACTTCACTCTGCTTCCACTGTAGAGCAACCTACCAATGCACTATCCACCTATTACACATATTTAGATTAGGTCCCTCTCCTACAAATTGCACCAATATTATCCTCGAATTATCGAGATTGATGGGTTAGGAAGGGAGAAAACTAGAATGACAACACAAATGAGTTTCACAAGGAAGTGATTGGCGAAATTAATATCCCATGATCAATGAAATTTCCTATCGGGACATACGAGCAGGCTCAACCAAAGGCTCACATATATCATATTGAACATTTAAAAAACCAATCTAATATAAAAATAATTTTGTTTCGGTTATGATGTGAATACCTAACTCCAAAACTCAGCTGTGGATTTCTGTGAGAATGAATGTACAAAGCAAGCTGTATGGATAATACTTCATTGAAATCATCGAGCAGTGTTTGCTCATTCTTGGAAATTTGCAACTATCACTCCTTTCAATCATCCATTGGATCACCAATGCTGGCACGCCTCAATTTCTGATGTTTAGCTGCTATTCGGGGTCTCAGCTGCACAACAAATGACATGTTAACAAATGAAGATAAGAGAAATTTGCATGTCCTTGACCAAAAGAAATGCCAAGGATCCTAAAACAAGTGCACTTAGATGAACTATGTTAATAAGTTTTGACAAATTACAGTCAGTTTTATTCCACATTTGTTAATCGAACCACCAAGACCATGCTCAATGATAAGATTCAAGGTTCTACCAACTCTAACCATGTGTCTGCTCTGAACAGCAGAATAATTTGTATAGTAGATTCGGCCCTTCATCACAGCCTAAAAGCAGTGTATTCTTGGAAAAAAGTAAGTAGGACAAGCAAGTTTAAATAACAATGACCAAGCCGCTAGTGCTAAAACTCTAAAATCATGAAATATCGTCCAAAACATACCATCTGAATATACTTTATTTGCTTCATAACTTCATCTGTTTCCAGCTCCTGAGGCAGATGCATGTAACAAAATTTGTTTACGATAAAATATGAGGTATATGTTAAATATAGCTTAAGAATATTCAATAATCTCCGCAAACTTGTACTTATAATTAAAGTAATAAAGATGGTAGGAACCCAAAAACAATTTGTTTGCTACATAGAAAGTCCATGATTCCAAAGATTTCACATAAAAGCCTAATTCACCTGAGGTGCAGCACAGTCGGCATGAATTGGATCCCAGAAGACACAGCAGAAGCATTCCCAGACAGCAGTTTGGACTTCAAAAAGAGGAGCCCTGTTACATCAACAACATTCTAGAACTTAATCTTCTCAAGCTTAACTAGAAAGAGATAAATATTAGATCTATCAGATCAATTATGACTTGGTGGGATTGTCTATGGGAAAGAGTTAGCAAACTAATTTATTTTGGATCTCTCACAAAGCTACAGCCAATGACATGATATAGATAATTGAATTGATTCCACTTTAATCTCCTACCAAGTGGAATGACATTTTGAACCAACAACACAACAAAGGGCAGATGATACAAAATGTTCACAAAGATGCATCAATGATAGGAAAGGACTTGCCAAGCTTCATACTTGTCAATAGCAATTTAAGACGAGAAAATTAACATTATACCCGCATTTTGTTCCTGAAATTGCAAGACTAAGATAGACACAAGGCAATGCCAAAATTAATAGGTTCAGCGCTGGAGGATTTAGTTGAACAATATGAATTAAGGAGATTAAACATTCATGGTTGACTTTAGTACCTGGTTTAAATAGAGTGCGCAGTAATGCTTGCTCATATTTCATAATATTTTCACTTAGTGAACGTTTCTACACAAGATATGAACTGCTAAAAACTTACGGCTATAAAGAGATTAAACATTCAAGCTTGATGGTTTAAATTCTTCAAACTGTTTATTGTGTTTGCAAAAACAAATATTACAAAATTTCGCTACCAAGGCATTGCTAGGCTAAAACCTGCCAGTACACTAGTTCATGGATGGGCCAAGTGTTGAGAGTTGTATAAAAGTCCTAGTACGGGTTTTTATTGTGCATTGGACTCTCCCACAAATAACTAAAACATTTGAGTTTGAGGCTGTCCAACTAAAAGCAGGTTAATAAACAAAAACACGAGCAAAATCACCCAAGAGAGGAGATCACTATTTGGTTTACCTGCGCCACTTTCCACATATAGTTACATTGCCTCCTTCTGCTGCATCATCTATAACCTGTTTACACTGAAGCCAATTGCCTATAGATCCAAGTTTAGAAGACTTGTTGGACTTCAATTCCTGCACAAGAGGATGTTTCAGTTCTCTCAAAACACCAAGAAATCTGCAGCTAAACTGACAAACTTGAAACTAATAAACAATTTGAAGACTTACGAACAAACCGACAAAGTATGATGGCTCCAATACCAAAGGTTTGCCAATAATGTCGACGACACTACATGAAAATCAAAATAACAGATGATGTTAAAAGTAACAAGTCTAGGACATCCTGGTGATAATTAGAAACAGTCTCGCATCATTCTTAAATTTTTTAAAAGGAAAGTCCTACTGCAAGGAAAAAAGAAAAATGAAAGCAAATAATATAAAGGAGAGGACAAGGAATAGAACACTGAAAAAATTTGTGTCTGACACAAGCCAACGTACTGTGCCTCGGTACAGACTGAAGGATCAAAGAAACACAGAGCCTTTTCATGGAATAATTCCTGTACTTGCCTGTATACCTTTCATGGAATTAAACCTACCATTTCTTTGCCTTATAACCTACAATTGTCTGACCCGCAAACTATTAACTGCTACTTTTTGTTCTTTCAGCACATTAAACATAGATGCTCTGAAAATGGGAATTTATAGTCACACTATAAAAAAATATGACATTTTGCTTTAATGAAGCCAAATAATTTTCAGTTTCCTCTACGTTTGGGTCCAAAAACTGTAAGGCTATTGCCTCCAAAAAATTAGCTTCAGGCCATTTAGCACTGCTAGCAACCAAACAGATTACTGAAGAGTCAGCTCTCTCCCTTCTAAGCATGCATTCCTCAAAGAGCCCATAATCAACTCAAAATACAAATCATGGGGCCACATTGTTGTGCATCAACACGTTGAAGAAAAGAGACTAAACATGTTCAGTCTGCAAAGACGCCTACAAAATGGCCGCTATGTTTGATCCTACCGAGCTACTAGTGCCTCTGCTACTAAGTGAAAAGGGGCATAAAAGATCCATCTGTACACCATGGGATGTATCAAGTTTGATAACATCTCAAAAATAAAGATTTATTGCAAGACCAAAGTCTATAGCTAAAGAACAATAGAATGTAACGTTTTCAATAAATGGTAAAACAGCAATTCTTGGCCAAAGTCATTGCTCCCTCTTCCTAGCCTGTTAAATCTTGTAAGGTTGCCAGCAGGACTCGCAGACACTTGTGTTTCTAGGATCAGGAAGAAACAGCAATGGACTGCACAAAAGAACATGGTCATCAGGCTTAATGATCTCATTCTTGAAAACGTTGGAACAATCCAAGACCATCAGCATCAGGCTTATTTCCTTTCAGAATAATGGTACCAACTCCCTCCTTCAGAAAAATTCTCTACAAACAACTTATACAATCTCTATTATGTGGAATCCATTAGAATTCCTCAATGACTTGTCAGACCTACCAAAAAAGCTTTGAAAGGCAAACAAATGCCTGATATGGGCATCCTTTAGTTAACATGGAATCCAGTAACTTAGATGGAACATATGCATTAAAAAAGGAAGGAACCAACTCTCATATGTCAGATTTAAAGCCCCCTGAGAAGCAAATAAACCAGATAAACGAGTTTGTATGATGAAGTGTTACTCCAACAATAAAAAATGACGTGGATATGAATGCTAATGGGAGGGTCTATAAGATTAAATTGCACATAATTCAGTCTAGCTATTTCTTATGGATGTCTGCTTCACATATTCAAAATTAAGAGGATTAGCAAAACAACGTACTTGATAATTGGACCTGACCAATCTGGAATGTCTACTTGAAAACCTTTTCCAACTCGAACACCACCTGTATATGGCTCAGTATCTCTCAACATCAATGCTATAGGATTTGATTCACCAGTAGATGAAGCATCTCTACATCTGCCCATGTCACCAATTATATTGAGAGATTTTCTGGAAATTGTCTCCTTGGGAATTATCCGTTTCTTCTTCCAACAAGAACGACACAACCATTCATCAACTGGTATTCTTTTTACACGAGGATTGCAGCAAGATACATGAAATGAATCTTCACAATTATCACAAATTAGCATCTTTACAGGGGATCCCTTGCGAAAACATTTTTTGCATGGCCGAGAACTGCTGCTACCACTACCACTACCATCACCAATGCTTTTAGCAGAAACATGGGTTTTGCCGGGCCAAACTCCCTCAAAAGCCCCCTGCCTTCTGAGTATAGAGATACACTGATCATTTTCAGACTGATCTTCCCCTGTGACCTCTGCTGCCACTATACTGGATGAAGAGCACTCACCATTATCATCTCCTTCAGTCTTTGTAGAATCTGAAACAAGATCCATATTTGACTTTGATGATGAGCAGCTATCATTTATACTGTCAACCTCAATGATTTTTGGCCTGCTTTTTTTTGTAGCCTCATCAGAAACCAGGTCTTCAACAAGTGAACATCCACTGCTAGATTCTGATTTTGAAACATGGGGCTCTCCATAACATACTAAAGGAGGCCTGGGAAGTGCCCCACCAGTTCCCCTTTCAAACTGATCTTGATGATCTTGAGAAACTACACGTGCCTCCTCAACGACAAGTGAAGGACCATCAGAACTGATGATTGAAAGGCAATCTTCTCTGCTTCTCTTTGTGATTCCAGGGACCTGTGCTGACAGAAAGGTAGCAGAGTTTCCTCGCAGCTTCCTTCTGCTGTATACAAAATTACGTGCAGAAATTTCAGACATTGTACTGGAAGTTGGTAGCTGAGGACTTCCTTGTAAACTTAATCGGCATTGAGAATCATCACTGTTGTATGCTATAGGAGGAGGCATAAGAGCTCCACCAGTTCCCCTTTCATGCTGATCTCGATCATCTTGAGAAACTACATGTGCCTCCTCAACTGCAAGTGAAGGACCATCGGAACTGATGACTGAAAGGCAATCTTCTCTGCTTCTCTTCGTGATTCCAGGGACCTCTGCTGACAAAAAGGTAACAGATTTTCCTCGCATCCTCCTTCTGCTGTATATAAAATTGCATGCAGAAATCTCAGACATTGTACTGGCAGTTGGTAGCTGACTTCTTTGTAAACATAATTGGCATGGAGAATCATCTTTGTTGTATACTGTAGGAGGAGGCATAAGGGCAGCTCCTTGCTCATGTTGAGAAATTAGGCATTGCTCCTTGCGTGCAGCTGATGGACCATCAGAACTGATTAAAGAAAGACAATCGTCTCCTCCTTTTCTCTTTGCCATTGCAGGGACCTGTTCTGATAAAAAGCTAGCAGAGTTTCCTCGCAGCTTCTTTCTGCTGTATACAAAATTACATGCAGAACTTTCAGACATTGTACTGACAGTGGGTAGCTGAGGGCTTCTTTGTGAACATAATGAGCATGGAGAATCAGCTCTATTGCATACTGGAGGACGAGGTACAAGGGCAGCTCCATGCACATGTATAGAAATTAGGCGCTGCTCCTTCCGTGCAGCTGATGGACCATCAGAACTGATCACAGAAAGACAATCCTCTCCACTTGTCTTTGCCATTGCTGATAAAAAGGAAACAGAGTTTTGTCGTAGCTTTGTTTTCCCATAAACAAAATTAGTGGCAGCACTTTCAGACACTGAACTGACAGATGCAAGTTGAGTACTTCTTCCAAAGGAAAAGGGGCATGAACAATCAACTCCATTGCATAATATAGGAGTCATGAGAGGTACTCTAACAGTACCGGTTTCATGCTCATCTTCAGAAACTACACAGTGCTCCTTAACTGCAACTGAAGGACCATCAGAATTGATGGCATAAGGACAATCCTCTCCACTTCTCTTTGTGATTGCTGATAAAAACTCAATAGAGTTTCCTTGTAACTTCCTTCTACAATATACAAAACTAGGTGCTGAACTTTCAGACATTTTAATGATAGTTGGTGGATGAGGACCTCTCGGAAAACTTAACAGGCATGAATGATTGTTAGTCTCCTTTTCCTCGGTGATTGAAGCAGCATCTTTACAGCAATTATGGCAGTGTTCATGACATTTTGAGCACATCTGCCAAATTTCAGTACCAGGCATCCAGTCACAAAATAAATCCTGTTTCCCTTGGTCAGATACATGAAATGGAGTACATTCAATTGAAGTAGATAGGGAACTCTGTATCAACATTTTCACCTGAAAACTCAGCCAATATCCAGCTGATGTGATTTTTGCACTCCAAATCGAAGCCACTGCTTAGCAACCTCCTATGATGCAAACTTGTGATTGATATAGACCATAAAAATGCCCCCCTTTGCTTACTGAAGAAATGGTACTAACAATTTTCCAAATTTAAAACATCAAAGAGGCAAACATTACACAGCACAAAGCTGAAGAAGTTCACAGTGCTACTCGTAGAGGTATCAACCAGACATTTGAACTCCTAATAACATTCATTATTCACCACAAACACCAAAAAGCTTATCAGCATACTTTAATGACAAGACAACCTTATGAAAAAAGCCCCTGTCCCCTGATTCTTAGCATTGTTTGAGCATAGAACACATTGAACATCAAGATACGATGCCTTATAGACTCCTTAATTGCACTAGATATTTAGTGCTCATCCTACAGAGAACCACTTGACAACTGTTAAGGGCTTTTCCGAAAGGGGGTATGGAAAGGAGAGAGATCTTCCAATAGTTTTTTACTTTCTTTTTTGGTGTGTTAGATGAAAGAGAAGCAAGAATTTTAAGAAATCAATCACATTATGATCAACAACCATGGTTAGAGTATTTTTCTAGGCTTCCTAATTTTATCCTGCAAATTGAGCTAGGTGAATTTTATCTTTCATTTTAGAAAGATGCATACCTTTAGGATTCTTTATTCATGTTCTTCCTCAATAATTTTTTCCTTTCACCCAAAGAATTAAAGGGTTTAAAGAATGTTTTGCATATATAAGGAGAAGCATATAAACCACATAACATTATGGAAACTTGTCAGATTACTATATGAAACTAAGAGCTCTCTAATCATCAACTTTCCAAAAGACAAACTAAACAGCACCATTGGTTGCCAAATTTTAGGGCTTATAACATTTGTGTTCAAGTAGACATTCATGGGTGGACACACAAAAACTCCAACTTCACCACAAAAGAGAAACCCCAAGCTTCCCAAAGACAACAAAAATCATCCAAATAACAAACAAAACTTATAGAATAAACCATAAAAAGAAAACCTGAACACATCTTCTTTTACCCACAAAAGAAAACAAAAGACATCCTTAAATCACAACTATCAAATCTAACCCACCAAAACCTAAACCCAACACCATCTAGAGCTTCAATAACCAATTAAAACATTATTAACTAAGTTTGAAGAACTTATTCTAACAATGCCAAGGGATTTTCTTTAAAATCAATAATGGGTTTGTCGGTTCCTTCTTGAAGACTGAAAATAAAATGCCCTAAGTTCTTTTTCAGGTTTCCAGAACTCATAGAATTCAATTCACAATTTCCTATACTGTTCGTCTTGATTTCTTTCACACAAAGTTAAAGAAAGAATAGCAAAAAAAAAAAAAAAATCCATTCAAGAATCGCTGTAAATGCCCTACAAACATCAACATTCAGATATCTGAAACATAAAGCAATGAAAAAAAAAACAAAAAAGTAACAGTGAAATTCAAAACGCAGAAAGCAAAAATGACAAGAAAGTTATACCTGATCGCCAAAAGCCTTCCAACAATAAGGAAATGGCTTGGCAATGAGGCCTCTTTATAAGAAGCTGGCCACGACACAAAGCCCCTCTCTCTTTATCTCTCTAAAACTAAAAACTCCCCCCCTTCTCTCTCTTTAAAACTCTGTTTTTTACTCTGACCCTTTTTTTTTTTTTTTATGGACAGAATAGTTGTTTGTGTGCAACCGGTTGTAAAGGTGTTTTTTTTCACTTGCTATTCAATTTATGTGCTTATTATTATTATTTGCTTACTATGAGTTCTTTTAATGATCTAGATTCGAGACATTTTTAGACATGCTTTTGTATATCTATCAAGACTAAGTGTTGGTTGCATTTACGATGTAATCTCCGTTTCTTGTAAAAAACATCGAAATAATGTTCTTCACAGCTAAAAACATAAATCATGTGCGAGTTGATCTCGTATTTTGCATCCAAATAATATACTTACATGAAATTTTACAATCTTTCCTTAGACTTGGTATTTGAATTGAAAACATGGAGTAAACAAGATTATCATCTCCTGTTATAAAATAGAATGTATAATACAAATGTGCCCATAGTAGTAGATGTGCAAAAGGTAGTAATGAGAAAAGAAGAAGCAGCAGCAGCAGGATGAAAACTTTTAACTCCAGATCTGTCTCCTCTTTCTTGTTTAATGAATGTTGCTAGAATGAACACTTTCTGCTTTGTAACAAGTTTTTAAATTATAGAATATGGGTTAATTATGTCATGCCGTTTTTGTTCTTAATGGGGAAAATTTTCAGATTATAGATTTGATCATGTCTTTGTTTCCATTATTGATACAATTGTAATAAAGCCTTCTAAAGTTCATGCTGTTTCTCTTTTAAACTTCCAAATATGTCACATTTGTGTTTTTCATGGTGCATTATTGGTAAAAAATTTATATAGAAACCTAATTTATTGATAGGTTTGCTCTGCTCAGTTGTGATAGTACAGCAATGGCCAAGATAAGCAATCTTGCAATTGTTTCTTAATTTTAGACTGTACATGGATTACACGCCATGAAAAGTAATCAAGTCCTTCAAGAAAGCATGGAGATGACACTAACATAAGACCACAAATTCCATTCTTCCACTTTCCCTTCAAATGCATGACATCAACTGAAACCACATAGCATCTCTTATTGTAAAGAGAAATGGAAAAAAAATCACAACAAAAATGCTCCATTCATTGACCAAGGCAAATGTAACATAAAATTCAATCACCGGTCCACCATATACAGTTTCTATATGAAAGAATTCTTATTTCAAGCCCAGATTTTATCTGGGTTTTAAAAGCTACTGATGAAGAGTTCGTACAATACTGTAACATCATATGCAGAATCAAAACTGCTAGTAATTCTGAAAGCTTTGCTCCTAGATCCTCATAAACAGTTGAAACAATACCAATGAATCAACGCATTCCTCTGCCTGAATCTTGCGGATGATGAAGGTGCTTAATTATGAAATTCCTAGTCGTGTGTTGTCTGTTGAACCAGTGGTATGTAAAGCTTTGGAGCTAGAAAAAAAAAAAAAAAGAGTATTGAGTGCATAGCAAATATAAATTCAATTAGCAGAAATTATGTTGCTGTCTACACTTTTTAGTGCATAGCAAATATAATACTCATAGGACTGATAAGATGAGAAAACAAGGTAGCTGCATCCAAACCCCCGCAACATATTAGGATTGATGAAGGTGCATTGCAGAATGCTAAAACTGACCTCAATATCTTAAATCCTAACGAGGCTGTGTGTGTTCGTCCCTGTGGTTAATTCTTTCCCAAGGAGAGAAGAGAGGTGTAAGTAATATCATCTCTAATGATTTCATAAAGATCTCCACACGGTTCAGGGAATCGTTAACATTCAAGCATATAAAAGATTATGATGAAATAAGCATCATGTCATCACATAATAATTGCCTACGTGTTCATGCGTGTGCAAAAAGGAAGTCATTCCAGACTCCAAACTTGGTTTTGTCGTAATAATTACCAAAAGACATTCAAAAAATTGCTTTCTAGACAAAGCAATTCACAAAATGCCAGTTCATGAGCTCTTGTGCAGCATAAATGGCTGTAGCTGAGTAATCAAGCTACATACCATTAGGGTTCCCTTGTTCATTGAAACTTCGTAGAAGAGCGACTTCTTCTAGAGCCACTGAAGACATTTGAGATCCTTCCTCTATGAAATGTCCCCAGTAAGAAAATAAGTACCATATTATAGATGAATTCATGTGCACAATTCCCTGAATGCAAGATGTATCTAAAACAAAATCTCTAGATTCTCTATCAAACAATCAAAGGACCTTGCATTGGGAAGTACATTACGAATTACAGCAGAGGTTGGATATTTATATCCAGACAATAAAACACCCCAACAGATCCTAGGCATTATATGCTATCACTGAACTATTCATAAAAAAATCTCCAAGGGGAATTCTTATAATTTTTTTCAATGTCAAGCAACAGTAAGGTTTTTTTTATCAGTTACTTTCTCTTTGGTATATCTCCCCAGACTGAATTCTTCCATTTTTCTCATTAATAATTAATGCAATGTCTGTATGGTATACTTTTTAAATCCAGTAGAAACTATCTAGTTATCAATTATTATTGACTAATTGAAAGAACAAACATTGATATATAAGCCTGTTAAGTGTATATGGGCCCTCCTCCAAACTTTATGCCTAAAGGAGGTAAAAGCACGCAAGCTAAAAAAGGCACCGTTTGGACTGAAGCAAATGTCGAGGGGTTGGTTCAGCAGTTTGAGTCACTCGATGAAGAAGAATGGTTTCAAACAAGTCTTGGCAGATCACACTGTGTTCTATAAAAAGGAAGGTGATGATATTATATTGCTTATTTATTTATATTGATGACATATTGTTGCAGGCAGTGACATAAGTGAGCTAGAGAAACTTTAAAACTACTTGGCCAAGAAATTTGAGATAAGGACTTGAACTTTAAAATATTTCTTGGGCATTGAAGTGTCTCAATTCAAGCAAAGACTCTTTCTCTCACAACAGAAATACATATTAGATCTCCTGACTGAAATTGATAACTCTGCATGTAAACCTGTGGATACTCTTACTAGGATGAACCATGGTCTTGCTTTCTAGCTGGATCAGGTTCCAACGAATAACGAGAGGTATCAAAGGTTGTAGAGATCAATGCTGTTAGTGTTGGGAGCCAATTCATCCATGTAAATTGTATCCTGGTTTACTTGAAATCCTCTCCATGTAAAGGTGTATTGATCTCTTGACATAACCACCTGGATATTGTGGAATATACTGATTTTGATTTTGCTGGATTCAAATTAGATGGAAAATCTATCTTAGGATATGTGTCATTTGTTGGAGGTATCTAAGTAACTCAGAGGAGTAAAAACAGGATGTTGTATCACTATCTAGTGCGAAAGCAGAATACCGTGCCCTCCATCATATTACAAAGCTTACTTGGCTCAAAGTTCTCTCTGGTGAATTGGGTACGATAAAAAAAAAAAAAAAAACAGTGCTTTTTTGTGGAAACACTACAACTATTAAGTTTACCAAAAATCCAGTTGAGCAACAACGAGGGTTGTAATTCAACTGGTCAAGTCCTGAGTTTACTTTCTAAAAATCACCAATTCGATTCCCACAAACCTCAAAGCCACTGAAGGCTTACATGGTCGCTAACTTCAGGACCCGTAAGATTAGTTGAGATACGCGTAAGTTAGTCCAGACACCCACGTTAATCTAAAAAAAAAATTCATGATCAACCAAGCATATTGAACTTAACAAGAGTTCAAGTTCAACATCAAAGATAATCTAGATTTTGGTGTCTGGTTAAGATTTCTTGTTACTAAGAGAGCTCGTTAATATAATAACTCATGTTATTACTAGTGGTCTTTTTCATATATCACTATCGAAGTTGAGCATGTGTGATTTAAGATAGAGAGTTAAAGTATATTCGTTGTATACAACTATCAATTGGTTAGCTGATTGTTTTCAATTAATTGGGTGATTTTTAGCCTAACTTTTAGATCCAGGATTGTAGCCTATTCAATTGTATAGTTGACTTACCTAAATGATTGATATTTGTCCAATATAAATACCCCTTGGTGATATGAATAAAATTATCCAGCCTAATTCTATTCTTCAATTGAAAACATTAGAATTCCCTAATGTCACAACACCTAACAAAAAGATTTAGAAAGGTATACTTAAAAATCGGGAGAATCTGAATTATTTTGACAAATCTATAACCACGTTAATCTCATATAAAAAAATAAAAAGAAGTAAATTACAAACTAAATTCTTAACAATCTCAATTTTAAAAGATAAAATTAACAAAAATATATTTTAAAAAAAATTAACAAAAATTAAAAAATAAAAAAGAAAGCAAAACATTGTGAATTACTATTGTAATCCATGGTGTAATAGGTGTTAGGTGGGCAGTGGTTTTCCCCGCATCCTTTAATTTTTGTTATTTTATAAAATTTAATACAATGATTTTTCTTTAAAAATCCACGGTATCTTGTTTAAAAAGCTATAACGCTTTCCCACGTCATTTATTTTTTTTTCGTAATAATAATAATGAAATCCAGTAGCTTAGATGGAGTGTATGCATTGAAGAAAGAGGGAATCAACTCTCACATGTCAGATAATTGGAACTTACCAATCTGGAACTTCTACTTGAAAACCTTTTAACAACTCGAACACCACTTTTGAGAGGTTTTCTATCTGCAGATGAAGCATTTCTACATCTGCCCATGTCATGAATTATATTGAGAGGTTTTCTAATAATTGTCTCCTTCGGAATTTTTTCTTTATTCTTCAAACATGAACGACACAACCATTCATCAACCGGTATTCTTTTTACACGAGGATTGCAGCAAGATACATGAAATGAATCTTCACAATTATCACAAATTAGCATCTTTACCAGGGATTCTGCATGAAAACATTTTTTCCAAGAACTACTGCTATCACTACCACTACCATCACCAATTCTTTTAGCAGAAGCACAGAAATGAATGCTCATGTGACCATTGATTAAAGGTTTCTAGATTTTGTACTGCTACTCTTCTTCTTTACCTGAAATGTTATCTGTAACAAAATTTCCACTCGAAGAATCCAAACTTCGTGTACATTGAAGATCCATCGTAACAAATTCTCTTATTGCCGAAAGAAAAAAATCATAGTATATTTGCTACATTCATTGACCATAACACAAATTTCAATTTCTGGTCCACCGTATACAGTTTCTATCTAAAATACTTCTTAGATTTTATCTGAGTTTTGAAAGAAACTGATGAGAAGAGATTGTACGGTCGAAAGTGTAAAATCAAATCTACTAATCATGAAAGCTTTGCTCCTAGATCCCTCATAAAGTGTTGAAGCAATGCTGATGAACCAGCACATTCCTCTGCCTGAATTCCCACAGATGATGAAGGTACTTGATTATCTCGCAAGTCTTACATCAAGACAACTGGAAGCAAGAAAGTATGAAATATTGTTTTGGTAGTCTAGTTGTTTGTTGCCTGTTGAACCAGTGGCCTGTGAGGTTTTGGAGCTGAAAAAAGGAAGTTATTATCGAGGGTCCAGTGAAGACAAATTCAATTAAAGATATGATGTTACTGTCTAAACTTTTCAGTGCTTAGCATATAATACTCGTAGGACTGTATAGATAAGCAAACAAGGTAGATGCATCCCCAACCCCACCCATGCGACATGTTGGATTGATGAATGTGCATTGCATAATGCTAAAGCTGACCTCAATATAATAATGGTGCATGGGTGGGTGGGTGTCCCAGTGGTTATCTCTCTTCCAAGAGGAGAAATGAGGTGAAAGTACATCATTTTTAATAATTTCTTACAGATCTTCACAGTTCAGGGAATCGCCAACATCAAAGCATGCAAGAGATTATGACTGCAATACGCATCATATAATCAAATAATAATTGATAAGAGGGTGTGCAAAGTGCTAGTCATTTCAGACTCCGAAGTTGGTTTTGTCATAATAATTACTAGAAGACATTCAAAAAAATTGCCTTCCATTCATTTCACAAAATTCCAGTTCATGTGCCCATATGCATCATGTATGGCTGTAGCTGGGCAATCGAGTTCATACCATTGGGGTTCCCTTGTTCATAGAAACGTCGTAGAAGAGAGACTGCTTCAAGTGCCATTATTCCTCCAGTACATTTGAAATCTTTCCTTTGTGCAATGTCCCCACTGACAAAATGTGGAACATATTGTGCATGAATTCAATTGCACAATTCCCTAATAAATGGAAGATGTTTCTAAAAGAGAATCTCTACCAAATAATTTAAGGACCTTGCACTGGGAACCAGACAAGCAGGGTATCACAAAGCAATAACCTAAAACTTCTACCATGAGTAGTCCATAACAAATTATACTTTTTGTTTGTAATAACAATCTGAAAGCAGAGGTTTGATATTTAAATCCAAACCATAAAACACCCAAGTGACCCTAAGCATCATATTCCATCATCTGAACTATTCAGAATGAAAACTCTCTTTTAATTTTTCTTGATGTCAAGTGGCAGTAAGGTTCATATTCCATCATCATATTCATATTAGCTACTTTCTCTTTGGTATATGAATTTGTATCCTCCATTTCATCACATTATTCATTTGTGCAAAATGCACAAATAAGGCATATTTTTGAGGTCTGGTATGCATTATCCACTTATGAATGATCATGAACTAACTGAAATATGGTACATAGATATGTACCTGTTAGGTAGTTTAGAGCTGCTACAATGCAATGACAATATTGATCCACAACCTCCAAATTTATCATTTGCGCATCCATAATATACTTCTTTTATACCTAAGTCAGGGGAACAGATTCAGCAGTAACTGATCAGACTAGCTGTAAATAAGAAAGATAGCAATGATTGGAGTCTTGCCATTAAAGGAGAACCAACATACCAAGTATTGACAAAGCTGCAGCACACATTATACATGGTTCACATGTAACATAGAGACTGCATGTTGAAATTTTTTCAGCAACTTCTGACACTGAAAGTCCACTTTTTTGCCACTGTTCAAGAAGAACATCAATTGCTTCCATCTCTGCGTGTCTTGTAGCCTGCCATAAGAAATTAAGGGAAGTGCCACCTTATTAATGAATGCATGCTACAAAAGCTCCCCCATCTCAACCCCAACACAAACCTACAAGGAGAGTACAAGAATACAGAGAAGGTAGATTTGATGTCTTTAATGCCTTCATATATATACTGTCTCCAATTCTTGTCCAAATCACATCAACCCTTTTTTTCTTCTTTTTGGAATAACACCAACCCAATTTACAACCACAAGTTATTAAGCTGAAATATAGGGCAATGTCCTAACTCACGACAGAGACTGGCTGATTGACCTCCAGATCCTAGTGGTGAACTTATTTAACACTAAGGAAAAAGAATTCAGCTTTCAAGAAACACTAATGAGGCCAAAGTAGTAAAAGCTAAACATATCCTGATATTTGGTTTGCTTGAGCCAGTGTTTGTCAAGAGGCGCTGAGGCGCTCACCTAGGTACTCTAGGAGAGGCGAGACCCCGTGCCTTTTATTTTTCCAGGCGAGGCAATTTAACTAGGCACTCACCTGGAGTGCAAGCACCAGGCGCTGAAGCGAGTGCCTGGTCAAAATATATGTTCTATTTCCCCTTTTTTTAATTGATATGTGTTTTGACCTATTTGCCCATATTCTTTCTATTCACCACCAAAAATAATTTAAGGATGCCATTGTAAAAGTAAAGAATAGGATTTAAAAAGACAAAAAAAGATCATCAAAATAGAGTTGAGGCACATTTGGCAGCCACACTTTTCCAAAGAATCAGTTACATTTTTTGTTTGTTTCTTCATTTATTTTATCTCTTCTTTTTCTTTTTTCACTTATGTAGTCTCTCTCTCCATCTTATTTCTTCTTTACCTGTCTTCTTCTCTTTTCTTTAAATATCCACGTGTTATGCTGCCGAAATTTTTACTTCTTTTTTTTTTTTAATAAAAGAACATTTTTTTCAAATCTCAAGTTCATCACTCATCAAACTTCACAATTGATTTTTTTTCTTGCCATGTTTATTGTGTCTGAAACTTCAGTTTATTCTCTTTTTTTTATTTATTCAACTTAGTTTATTCCAAACTTTAGCATTTTAAGTTTAACTATTTTAATGCACTTGCTCTTTTAATTTTTTTAATTTTGTTTTTAAGGGTGAATAGTATAACTTTTTATGACTATGTTAAAACATTTTGAGTTTCACTTCGATTTTATTATCTTAATTTTTAACATATATATATATATATATATATATATATATATATATATATTTGTGATTTATATAGTATAATATTATACACATATTTTTTTTGAATTTATAGCATAGTGCCTTGTTTTATTCAGGCGTGCGCCTGGCGCTTCAGGGGCTTGAGCTTTGGCTTAACTATGCAACATGGATATCTCAAAGTTTAGCTCAAATTTCAATTAAATTTGGGATCAGAAGCATTCCTAAGACCAATTAGACTGAGTTGCACATTTGCACTTGAATAGAAAGAAAGGACAGTTAAAAATGTTCAAGCAACTAAACTATTAAATAATACAACTAAAGGACAATGTATGAGTTAAACCAAGCAAAAAGTTGATCAATTGGTAAGCTTACATTTCTTGTCTCCGTTGTTCGATTTCTCCCAGATGAAATGACCTTCCCATCTTCAACAATAACACAACTGGACGAACATAACAATTTTACATAAGGTTTCATTCAATAACCCCACTGACTCTAAATGGAAAAACAAAATTGTAACTTGGTTGCATCATTACAGACCAGCTGGTAGAAATATAAAGCGTGATACTTTAACCAGTAGATGGTACAACAAGGTCAGCTTAGTTGGATCAACATTTGGGATTGCAGCATGCTTAATTGCTTGGAGGCATTCACACAGGTCATTTGATATAAATGCAAGAAAAATAATATAAGCCTATTACTCAATTTAGTTAATAGTCATGGATTTATTGAATATTTTCAAGCAAATTCTGCTTAGATATTTTGTAAATTTTCCTTACATGATGCTTGCACTTCCTTATTTTTGAGTTTTTCCCACTTACCTTCTTAGGTTTTGGGTTTCCGATTTTTATGATCCAGTTATCCATATGATCAATGTGCTGAGATTGGGATTGTGGGATCTGAAACAAGGTCAAGCTGGGGAATAAGGTGACAGACTACCAAGTGCCAAACTTGACATTAATCGAGGGAACCTTGGCCTAACAATTATGTCACCAAGAGTTTTACGAGAGAAGACAAACAATCCAGCAGATTCCTGGCATGCTTTGTGCTCACATAATTGAGCTCAAATTTGAAGATGGGTAGAGATGAACTCAGGGTGCTAACTCTGTATACAAAGTCAGGCATGGGCCCAGCCCAACACGGCCTCACTTCATAATTTTGTCAAACTTAATCATTACTCAACTCCATCCAATGTCACAAAGGACATCATAATGTTTTTCATAGAACAAGACCTGACTATGAAACATTCCCAACTGATTAGAAGAAAACACTTTTAGCCATAGAATCCCAACAGTTAAATTGGACACCACATTGAAAGGAACATCAAGCAGTGAAAACAATGCTGTATAAGGTTACTGACCGAAAATAGCATTCGGGATAGCTCAATAATTAAAATGGCCAACCTAAAAGGCTAAGGTTTCAGAGTTGCTCAGTGGCAAATCTTCAGTTGGTGATAGCTCAATAATTAAAATGGCCAACCTAAAAGGCTAAGGTTTCAGAGTTGCTCAGTGGCAAATCTTCAGTTGGTGAATCACATTACGATTGTTAAAGCTTAAAACTCTGTCAACGTTCAGATAAAATATAAAAAACACAAATACAATAACCTGAACTTTTTCTTATCCTACATTTTAGTCACTTATAAGGTTGAGTTCATGTCTAGGTCATTGAAAATAAACATACAAAAGCAAAAGGCAAGTATGGTAGCCACATTTTATACTATGTCATAAGAACTTATTATACAAGGTATCACTGCATTCACTAGCAAAGATGCAAAAGCTCATAAAATAAAATTTTAACTCATTGAACGAGTGATCTGGCTCCACAAATCCAATGATAGAGATTACTCAAGAAAGTATTTTGAAAGATTAACATTATTACTAGAAAAATAATCATAGGATAAAGCTTACCCGACTGGCACTTCAAGGCTGTTCAGAGCATCTTCCGCCTGTTGCACCAAAAATAAGAAATAAATTAAACCCAGAAATGTAAACAAAAATCTAAATTGAAAGCAATAAAGAAGCATTCCCTGGTTACCCTTTTGCCTAATATAATCATCTCAGTTAACACAAAGGTTTGCATGGATTACCTGTTCTATAGCAAGCTCCATGAATGCCAAAGTCTCAGAAGAACACCCTTCTTCCACATGAGAATCCATCTATGAAATACTCAGATAGAGAAATCACCAAAAGAATCAATAAGAACTCAAGTCTGTTGGTTTTTCAGTGATGTGTTTAACTTGTTTGTTAAAATGCCTAAACAAAATTACAAGCTTTGAAGCTTCCAGTTTGGCTAGTGCAAGTGGTTGTTGTTAGCATCTCAGTGAGGTGTTTCTTTATGAGGATTTAGAATGGTCTATAACCTTGAATTTAATAACAAGAAAAATATATGATAATTAAATAAAGCAAAATTGAGAATAACAAGAAAAATACCAAAAAAGATTGAAACTTTAGTGAGAATTTCTGGTCTATAACCTTGAATTCAAGTGGGATTTTCAATCCAACAAATATAAGATAATTAAACAAAGTAAAAATTGAGAATTCCAAAGACAAAAATTAAAAAAAATCAGCACTAGTAACTAGGGAATTCAAAGAAAATCCTGGAATTTGGAGGAAACCGTGTAGAATTAGGTGAACTGCTAGAAAAGCTAAAAGATTCCACCTTTTTGGTGATGTAATTGTGAAGTAACAAAAACCCTAAAACCCTAAAAAGTACAACAAGCGAGAAAAGTATCACTTATTTCTGTAGAGGAAAAGGAGAAAAGGCCAAGAGTAAAAAGAATATTTTACAAAAGAGGAGGAACCTAGAACCATATAAAAAAAATCCCTTAATAAAATCAAACCCCATTTTACTAATCTTAAAGAGAATAAAGATAATCCTGATGGATTGAGAGCAACATATAACCCTTGTAACCTAAACAATTATGAAGGAAGAAAAGGTGCCTAAAAGAAAATGGAAATAACCATCTATGTATAATGCAAACGAAAACAGATTATCATGAATGGTTATGCAAGGACAATATGTTTATGCATGGGCATTCCAATAGTCTGATTACAAGTTCACACACAACAGATCTACCACAATGAACATCAACAGTTTATGGGGGAAAAAAAGTCCAAAGCAAACTCTTCTGGTTCCTGTAAAAGCTTCTAAAGGATAAACACTTGGAAAGATAGCACTGTCAAATTGATGCTTCACACTGGACTCGGCAAAATTAAGAAATGGGCTCCACAACATGTTATGACATGCATTGTACTTATCCATAAACATGTATTGGTTACAGAGGCAAATAAGACTTGGAATTGGAGTGGTTCTAGAAACAAGCAATAAAAATTAGGCTCACTGCGATAAAAAGAAGATTTTCAAGCAATGAAAATTCCATTAATCTATTTCCAATAGTCTGATCACAAATTCACACACAACAGTTTATGTCCGTGACAAGAACAACAATCAGGCTGTGTGAAGCGTTCTTGCATAAAAAATCATTCTTTTCTTTCTTGTATATGCCTAAGAAGAAGAAAACAAATGAAATGAAATATAAAATTGCAGTTTACTTATGATTTATGCGGTATTTGACATTGAGGTTAAACCTGGTTTTCGTCAAATGTTTTTAAAAAAATTGCTTTGATATACTAATATAAAAATGAATTTTAAAAATTAAAAAATAAAAACACTATTTTAATATATTTTCAAGTAAAAAACATTTATACTCCACCCCACTCTCAAACACCCTCTCAGAGCTATAGGTCAAGAGCTGGTTTGTCTAGGTCTGCGTATACAGAAACAGAGAGACAACCAGAGCAAGTTTCAATAACATACTCCTGCAAACACGTTTCAAAATTGAATTTCAATAAGCTAAACAGTGAAAAGAAATCAACTCAAACAAAAATAAAGACAAACCATTACCATCATAATTACAAGGTCTCCTAATTTGGTATAAAAGATCAATAAATAAACCAACCAAAACCCAGTTTTAAACACATACGTAGCATTCAAAAGGTAAACCTTTCATCCAAGAAGGACCACCTCCTTTTACCTCTCTCTCACTTGCTCCGCAAAAAAAATGGATATTTTAAACCTGCCCAAGTCAATTATATTCTACAAGCAGAAAAAAAAACTTCCATGTGCAGCACTTCTTTTTGAAAAGCAAAGCATGACTAATCAGGCAATTGGCCCATTTGGCAAATAATCATGTGATAGAAAGGACAATGTGCTAACTAATGTTTGCAATTCAATTTTGAAAGTAAATTTTGGGACTGACCTAAGCGAGAGGGGTGGTTGCTGGCTGCGCTGCGCGAGATAGAGGGAGGAGGGTGGTGCCGTGATTTTACGAGTTAACTCCCGATTTTGACACCAATGCTCACGACAGTTTCTCTCTCCTCTCAGTGCATGTTCTTGTTGATTTCGGCCTCCGCCACCACCCTTAGCCACCACAAACGAGGTCCAAGCGTAAAAACTATATATTTCAAGCTTGAATTGAAGGTTCGTTCAAGAAGAAGAAGCAAATTGGGTGAAATGAAGAAGGCATTGGTGGAATTAGGGATTCGATTTCTACGGGATTTCTCTTTTTTTCTTTCAAATTCTTCTCTTCTTACTTATCCCCGACTTTCCGAGCGTAGTTTGTAGTCTGAACATTTCAATACAACCTCGTGGTTGCCTGTCTTGGGAACCGATGATTTTTACCCCTGTTCAAAACGACGTCGTTAATAAAAAAAAGGTTCATCCTTGGGTCAACCGCTGGTCACCTAGGTTTGACCATGCGAATTTCCTAGGAGCTATTCTAATGAACCCGAAACGGTCTAGAACCCGGGTCTACTAGTTCTTGGGTTGACCCACTGGTAGGTGCAAGTTTTAAAACACTGAATAAGACTACCCATGATATAATTGTGAGGTGTTTTTTTTAGGTCTGCTCTTTATTGAAAACCTAAGAAATTAAGAAAGGACAAATATATTCCCTTTAAAAAGTATTTATATTTTATTAAATTATTTCTCACGGAGGATAAATAATGCCTTATTAAACTATTCACGTTAGTATTTATAAGGAATTTTGACAACTGTTATTTTCCATGAAAAAATCTATGGATTTATTTATCATTAAATCAATAAATTCTTAAAACGGGTGACGAAGATGTCACTCTACGAGTTTATAATGAAAATAATCATCTTGAAATAACTAATGATGGTAGATAATTTGACAAGTCATCAGCTCCTTGGCTCCAACTTTTTAAAAAAAAAAATTAGATAAGTGTTTGGAAACGTAGTTATATTTGTGTTTTTAAAAAGTTTAAATTTTTTTATGTTTTGAATTGTTTTGATGAGTTGATTTTCAAAATAATTTTTAAAAAATAAAAATAATATTATTTTAATATATTTTAATATAAAAATACTTTAAAAAACAATTATAACCACACACTCAAACATGACACAAAAAAATCATGGCTTCCTTGTTTTCATAATGGAAGAGTAAAGCCAGCATATTGAATAATCTTGGTGCATACACATGAACTTCGATTACGAACTCAAATTGATGAGCCAACTGAGACGAAATTAGGTGCCGATAAGAGCATTAATGGGAGTAGATTGCGTTTTTTCTCATGATATTCATGTGATTTTGCACATGATTTTGGTTATTTCGAACGGCAATGCCTTGTGCTCTATATATTTTGATCTTATTTTTTTTTATAACAAGAACTTTTATGAAAGTGGAATTACAATAATTTTAAAATGTTTTTTATTTAAAAATATATTAAAATAATATTTTTTTTATTTTTAAAAAAAATATTTTTGATATTAATATATCAAAATAATTTAAAAACACTATAAAAATTGTTTTGAAGAATATAAAAAATAAAAAAATAATAAATTTTTTAAAAATACTTTTAAAACACAAAACAAACAAACTTAGGCTACATTTGTTTTCTGCAAGTTTTTGTGTTTGCGGTGAAACAAACGTAGCAAGGTGTTTGGTAACAAATCAAATCGTATTTTATGCTGCGGGATCCACTAAAAAATTGAGTTTGAAACGTAGTTTTTATGCAGAAGTTTTTATATGTTTTTTTAACTGAGTTTTGTAAAAATTCCTAGAATCTTGTTTGTTTTTGCGTTTCAAAAATGCTTTTGAAAAAATTTAAATTTTTTTTATTTTTTTCTTTGCTTCAAATTAATATTTTTAGTGTTTTTAGATCATTTTGATGCGCTGATATCAAAAATAATTTAAAAAAAATAAAAATATATATTATTTTAATACATTTCCAAATAAAAAATACTTTAAAAAACAACCACACTCCCAAACACAAATAACTACCAAACATTTTATACATATATTTTACTACACATGAAACTTTAACCACATTTATCTTAGCACAAACTCACGTTCAAGAACAGAAAATTGGTTCCTCTCTCTCTCTCTCTCTTGCTTAGTTTGTATTAAGAGGATGTTTGGCAGTGTAGTAGCGGTTGCTTTTCAAATAACTTTTGTGCCGAAATACATGCTAATGATGTTTTTTTATTTTTTAAAAATCATTTTTGACATCAGCACATCAAAACGATCCAAAACGTACAAACCATATTAAATTTTAACAAAAAATAAAATTTTTAAATTTTTTGGGAACACAGTTTGCACCGCGTTCCTAAACATTTCTAAGTTCTTAATCATAACTAAAAGAATTGAAAAAGAAAAGAGAGTTAATTTGTACTTTGTATTAATATTGAACCATCAAGAGCCTCTTAGCTGGTAAATGATGCTATCGATAACTTTCTTGAACCAAAAAAAAAAAAAAACTCAAGCAGCATCTTTCCAAAAACTAGAAAATATAGAGCCTAGGCGAAAAAAACTCGTCGGCGAATACTTCTATATCCTCCTCTCCCTAACCAGCCTCCATCTCCTCGGGTTTTAGCGTAGAATTAGATGAAAAGAAAGCAAGTAAATAATGCAAAACAAAAGATACCATCATCAAAGTAGTGATGATGATGATGATGATGATGATGTTCACAGCTTCTTCTTCTTCTCTTGTTCATCACTTCTTGGATTCGGCCTTCTCACAAATCTTCCCTGTAACGTTACAAGAATCATAAATTAGAGTAGAGAAGAAGGTTCAAGCTACTCTTTTATTTTTTGTAAATTCAATAAAAGGGCTAATTTCTTGCAGAATAACAAAAGAACTAGCAAATATTTTTTAGGGGTTAGGGGCAAGTGCACCCCCAAACTTTGAAAAATCTTATAGTTTAATTCTAAGATCTTGAATTTCTTTAATCATTTCCTTCATTTTAAAGTTTATTTTATATGAAATATATGTTTTGCATCCCAAAAGTTACACTAAAATATGATAAACTATTTGAATAATTTATCATAGACTTATTTATCATCATATATTCTTACAAGTTCTCTTTATTGTTTTTTAAAATAATTTTTATATATGAAAATATATTAAAATAATAATTTTTTATATTTTTAAAATAAAAAAACAAAAAAAAAAACAAGCTAGAAGTAATATAGAAGATATACCACCAACCTCCCACTTTCCACTCTTCAGGGTATAATTAACTGAAATCACCAAGAGTGATCTCAGCAAAAAGAAAGTACATAACATGGAGTAAGGAAAAGAAAAAACGTGTACCTTCATTCTGGGCCGTTGATCAGCGTTGACTTTTCTGACCTGGTATCTGATCTTCTTAGAGAAAAGGCGTGTACGCCGCTTTTCTTTGTAGCGCAGGACGCTAGCTTCTCTCATTCCATTCTCTGAGAATAAATCAATCTGTGCCAGCCTGGCCTGCCGCAAAAATAAATAAATAAAAACAAATTAGAACCTTCAAAACCCATGGGAATAAATTGAATAATCCCACAGCAATTATTGCGAGAAAATTAATTTTGAACAAATTAAAATAGTTAATATATATAGTTATACAATAATGCCACCGCAATATGCCTCGACCTAAATGCCACGCAAGCAAAAACAAATCTTTGGTCAACAAATTGAATTGCCTGATCGGCAAACTTGAGTTTGATTGTTTCAAAAAATAAAAACAAAGCAAACGTTAAAAAAAGGCTACTACTTTATCACACGTAATCAAGGCCAGCACCATTAAAAAAAAAAGGAGTTGATTAGAGCAATAATATTCAAAAATAATAAATAAAAAAATAATCATATTTAAAGCTTCTCAAAAAAGAAAAAAAGAAGAAGAATAATTAAGGTCCCACTAATTAACAAAAGGTCGTAGCATTAGCACCGTTGGCTGGATTATTATTGGTAATGGTAGGTAGCTCTTTCCGAAAAAAATTATTTATGCCTTTTTATTTTCTTAAAATCTCAAAAAAAATAAAATACTCAAAAAAATCAAAACGGATGTAAAATATCAACTTAAAAGATTAAAATTAAAACTATATATTAAAAATTGGCGCCACCTTAATGGCATGTAGCGAAAACTACAACTATTTTACTAAACACATTTATAACCTAACCAATTAATCTATTAAAGTCTGAAACTTTTTTTTTCATGTGAAATTCATTTCCCGGCAGGAGATGAGAAACATACAGAGACATCATTTCCTTCAGCACACCCCATACTTTCGTCGGAAAAGGGCGAGCCACGGTCGGACCACTCGCTCAAGACATGGTCGTAATTCAATTTCAATATCAACCCTTGACTGGATTGTGGAATAGAATTCTCCTTGACTGGATTTTCATCTTTCAACTCCACATTCTTCTCTTCCATCACAGCTGGTTTCTCTACTTTCTTTTTCTTCTTTTCGCTGCTCGAATTGGGTTTCAATTTCAACTTTGGTTTTGGCTTTGGCTTTGGAATTGAATTGCATTCTGGACCATTGTTGCTATTGGCATTTGCGGTGGCGGCCACGGTGGTGGTGAGTCTTGGAGAGATTTGTAACATATCAACAATTGGAAAATCCCACCAATTTCCTTCATCAACATGCCTCAAAGCTCTAACACCTCTTCTCATTGCAATCCCATGACCATATTGTGATTTCCCGCCAAAATTATATCCCATTGAACTCCCATACCAAGAATTCATTTGACCACCAAAACTAGAACTAATGCCATTAGGCACCTCGTCAACCATTTCATTGCCTATACTTGAATGCCCCATAATACTATCAATACCCTCCTCAAATTCCTCATCAAGAATGGATTCCGCGTCGAAATCCTCATCGAGTCCATCACACAATTCCACTGAATTCCCGTGGAAATCAACTTCCCCGCTGCTCTGGCAAGAGGACTTATCTGTAAAATTCGCAAATCTCGACTCGTTTCCATAACTGGGCTTTCCTTGGATTGGTTGGTGAATTAGGAATCCAGAGTTGTCGAAGACGCGAAAAGGCAATAACAAGTCGGAGGATTGGTCAAGGAGGAGGCTGTTGTCCTGGGGTTTGGTGAATTTGCTAGATTTTGTGAGGTGTTTGGTGGAGAAAATGTTTGGATAGGCAGTGGAAAGAAGAGCAGCTGCTTCATTGTAAGTTTGATTAGGCCTTTTACGAGGAGTTCTTGATTTTCTTGTTGAGATTGCTAACGGGGAATTGCTAGATTCAGAGATAGTTGAAGATGGCGAAGATGTGTGTGATGTTCTTGTTGAGGAAGTAGATGAGGATTTGACTATTTCTAAATCAAATCCATAGGTTCTACCACCTCCACTTATACATGGAGAAGACATTTTAAAGGCGACAATAACAAGAAAAATACCAAAAAAGATTGAAACTTTATTGAGAATTTCAGGTCTGTAGCCTTGAATCCAAGTGGGATTTCAATCCAACAAATATAAGATCATTAAATAAAGTAAAACTGAGAATTCCAAAGACTAAAAAAAAGATTAGTACTAGTAACTAGGGAATTCAAGGGAAAACCTGGAATTTTGGAGGAACCCGTGTAGAATTAGGTGAACTGCTAGAAAAAGCTAAAAGATTCCACCTTTTTGATGATGTACTTGTGAAGTAACAAAAACCCTAAAAAGTACAACGAACTAGAAAAAGTATCAATTATTTCTGTAGCTTAAGAAAAGGCCAAGAATGTTATACAAAAGAGGAAGAACCTAGAACCATATTTTTTTTTTGGTTGAAACCTAGAACCATATTAAAACAAAAGGAAATCCCTTTTTAAAATCAAACCCCATTTTTAAAAACCCATATGAAGGAAAAAGAAAAAGAAAAGAAGAAAATAGTAAAAGAGCTCAGCTTTTCTTATTCTCTGACTAAAAAACAAGGGGTTCCTAAAACCCCATGAAAAACCCAGAATCGGTAGCTAACATGAGAGTTGGTTAAGGAAAAGATCGCATAAGAAAGGAAAGCTAACCAATAAGTGAAGAAAAAACTGCAGTCCAGAAACTGATAAATTTAGGATATAAAGAGAATAAAAATGAATAAAACAAGAAAAGGGAAGAGATTTTAATTTGTGGGCACAGCCGGAGCCAAGTTGCTAGCAAGAAGGTCACGAGTAGAGGCAGATAGAAAGAAAAAGATCTGCTGATACATGGCAAGAGCACAGAGAGACAGAATGCCACCCTCTGGGCTGGACTGAGAAGTTAAGGGATGAGATTACAAGAGAACAGGGGTAGAGACAATGCTAGTTCCCGCTGCGGGACCATTCCTTTTGGTCTGCTCTCTCTCTTTCCAATTATTTTGTCATGCTTATTTACATCATTGGCCCTCTCCTTATTTGTTGGCTTAAAATTAATTATTCCCTATTTCACAACCAAGATCTAAACTACTACTTATTAATCTTACAATCAGAGAAAAATAATCATGGTAGTTGTGATCTTCCAACGCACTAACTCATATGACTTACTTTCTTTTTCTTTTTTTAATTGTTTTTTTGAAGGTTTTAAAGTAAGAAAGTACAAGTATATTTGTATGGTATACCTAATTTTTTTTTTAAAAGAAAAAATTAAAAAGAATTTGATGGTAAGAAACCAATTTCCCCCCTCCTAAAAGTGATTTTAGCATACAAGAATCCCATTTTACTATGTACTAAATTCAAAGGGTATACGAAGAAGTTAAAAAGAAGATCACAAGGGATATGATAATAAATGCGTTTATTTTTGTATTTTAAAAAGTTTTTTTTTAAAATTTAATTTTTTTTATTTTATTTACTTTTATATTATTTTAATATATTTCTATTCAAAATTACTTTAAAAAATATCTATTCTCAACTCCAATTTGCACCTCGCCATGAGAATAGATTAATTTACGTGGGATTTTACGGGGCAGATTTCTTATCTGCTGAGATGGCAGGATCTCATTGGATATCTTAGATTTTTCAGTGCTTAGATGGCAAGAAGTTTAATGGTTAGAGGATCGTCACGTGTATCAAGGCAGAGATCGGGTTTCTTTTGGATCTCACGCACACGGGAGCGAGAGGTAGAGGCAGAGCCGCAGAGAGCAATGATTTGAACCTTTTTGGTTTCTTTTGCATTCCTCTGTGTGGCGGATGGGGAGCACACGTTGGGCTTGCTAGCATCGTTAATTTCTTGTTCCTTTTCTTTTTCTATAATAATAATAATTTTTTTTTAAAAAAAGAATGATCGTTGTCCGTTGAGATTGTTTGGAAAAAGGCAATAGAAATCTTAATTTCCTTAAATATCTAAAACAAGGAAAATAATTTATGCACGTAAATGGGCTAAAACTTTATAACATAAGAGATTGATGTAACTTGAATATATAACAATCGATAAACTATGGATTTCATAAATCTTAATATAGTATAGAATATAGTATTTATTGTTTTATTTAGTACAAAATAGAACGCTAATGTTTTGTTTTTATAAAAACAAAGTCATTGTATTCTGCTCTTTTAAGGTTTTAGGCCGAGGCGTTTCCTTTTCGTGATATTTTCTCCAGATATCCCAATCATCCGCAACATAGACACTTATGCCACCGTAAATATCTGGTCTGTCTTTAAACACATGTCACATTCACCGGAATAACCTGGATCTTGTCTTCTTCCCCCCCTCTCCCTCGCCAGTAACTCCCAATATAGATTATCTATTGTTGCCGTGTGGTGTTGGTTTTTTTAAAATTATTATTATTTTTTTAAAATTAATTTATATTTTTTATATTATTTTAATATGTTGATATTAAAAATAAATTTATTGTTAAGATATAATAGCATGAAGGAAAATTTCTCATGTATTCTCGTTTTCATGTCGATTAATATAGAAATTGATTTAAAGTTATTCCTCATTTAAAAAAAAACAAAAATAGAGAGAATGTTTTTTCTTAACTACACTTAAATTGGATTTTCTTTTTCTTTATATACTCTTAAACTCAAATACTGAATGAATAATAACGTGATAAAAAGTAGCTCAATGGCCGGCGGTCCATTACTATTAACAAAAATACTAAAATGATGATATTTTTATTGTGTATTATCTCATAAAATATTATTGATTTCAATAATTTTTTTTATTTTTTTATTTTTATTTTTATTTTATCTTTTAATTTTTTATTTATTATGAATTGAGTTTCATAATTTGTTTCAATTTATTTTTTTAGGATTATCATAACCTCGTAACTCAAGTCATTTTTTTCATTTTTAAAAATTAATTTTTTTAATTTGATCATTTAACATTGGATTAATTAAGAATTGTGTTTCATAATTTGCTTGATTTGTCTTCTATTATGTTATCTCAGCCTTATGACCTGATTAATCATGAGTTTAGTAGATTAACATGAGTAAACTCTAATTATTATTTTTATTTACTTTCTATAAGGTTATACAAGTCTTATGACCCGAGTCACGGGTTTAGGGAGTTCACTTGAGTTGACTCGAGTTATTTTTTTGTGTTATTTTTTAATTGATTTTAAAAAAAAAATTCATACTTCGACATTGAGTTGTTTGAGAATCGAGTTTCATAATTTATTTTGATTTTTTTATGAAGTTATCCCGGTCTCATGACACTGATCACGGGTTTGACAGATTAATTCGGATTGACTCATGTTTTGTTTTTTAATTGAATTATTTTTCTACTTCATCCTTCAACATTGAGTTAATTAGGAATTATACAATTTGTTTCGATTTATTTTCTACAGGGTTATCATGATCTCATTACTAGAGTTGTGGATTTGACAGATCAACTCGGGTCAATTCAACATGTTGGTGTCTCAGTGTTTAAAAAAATATTATCTTAGATTTTTTAATTTAAATTAAACTATATTTTTACTGATTATTTATATTTTCTTTCAACCAATCAAATTGAATGAAATCAAAGATACTTTGAATTTTATTTTTTTTGTGCAAGATAAAAACATTAGTAAATCCCGAGTATTTTTTTTTAACCTTTTAAAAAACTTATCCGAACTGTAAAGGAGCGCAGGGCAGGACACTAGTCTCTAAGAATAAGGGTTTGAATTGATAACTAGTTGGCAATCGGGCATTGATCACTTTTGGCAGCAAAAGTACATCCTCTAGTTGCAGCCTGAATACGGAGGCAAAAGACAAAATGTGACAGTACCTTATCCTTCCAAGGGTGAGTTGGAAATCCCATAGCCTTTAAAATCAGATAACCTCTAGCACAAGGGTTTGTGATCACTGTAGAAATTTCATGATGCATGTGACCAAGTTTCGGTGCTGCAAATATTAGCCAGCTTCGTATGTTATCTTGTTCATCATGGGATCGACACGTACGATAGAGGAAGAAACAGAATACATGGTACTAGATCTTCAAGATCATGTCTTTTTCATAATCATTCGTGTCATTGTTTACTCGCAATCTAAGGAACCCGATGGTTTCAGGGTATCTGTAACTTATCTTCTTAGACTAGTTCTACAGGAAAAAAGAATGGTAAAAACCAGGTATTGAGAGTAAAAAAACTGGGTTATAGGTGTTTTATAACCATGTTTTTGAAGGCCTTAATATGATGATATTGGTTGGACTTCTGATACAGGTTATGATGGTTTTGAAAACTTATTTCCAAATAAATTCTAGCTAGTTTGTATCACCAAACGGATCAGGGAAATTTAATTTCAGATCTGAATTGGCAATTTAGGAAAATCACAAACTTATTCAAAGTTGCTTAAGCCTTGAGTGCTTTATCATACACAGGTGTTTCTGAAATTTGCTTCTTTCTCATTGCTTGGTGATGTCCGGTTATATATAAAGAAAGGAAAGAAAGAAGAGAGAGAGAGAGAGAGAGAGAGAGAGAGAGAGAGAGAGAGAGAGAAAGAACTGGCTTGCAGAAGCAAAAAAAAAAAAATAATACCACAAAGCACAAAAAGACAACATAATGGTTAAAATAGAGTTATCACAATAAAACCCTAAATCATAATTTTATTTCTAATATAAAGTAAGATAAGTACTCGTTTTATAAGATGTTTACATTACTTTTAAATATGTCAGAAAACTACCATTCCAAGGCAGAAAAAAATCAGAATTCTAAAACAAAAAGGAAAGATAACTAAAACTATAAAAATAATATAAAATCAATAAAAAACAACAAAACTAACTCAAATAACATCTTCACGGCCTAAATTTTGAGGTCTTTCAAGACTTGGCTTGTTCCAGCAAGCCAAATTTATTACGGAACTAGACATTAAAAATCATTTAAAAAATTTTGAACTCAATCCAATAATTGAATTAAATGTTATTAATATATTAGTCTAGCACAACCAGACCTCTCACTATCTATGAATATGTTATCCGCATGATATTTTAATGGAAGATCCTCGTAAAACTGTAGCAAAACTCCATCTAATTGAACTCCATCTAATTGCTCATAACCTTTATTTTTTGCTAGCTCAAGTACGTCAGAAAGGCAGACTGCTAGATCACCACACCAAGAGGCAAGCCTTGCTGAGATTAATTCAATGAAGCCAAATAATACCACCATAATACGGTGGCCTCCTACACACGCCAAACAATTTCCCTTTCATTTCCCATTGAGATTCTCCATTCTTTAAAAATTCTCAATTGAGTTCCTAGTTTAGCCCAAGCAGGAAGAGAGAAGGAGAAAAATGAAAAAAGGACCCAATTAACTAGGCTCAACAAGTAGCTAGAGCCTAACCGAACCAAGCAAATAAAAAGAAAGAGAAAAAGAGAAGAAATATTGGCATGTCAAATAATATTTAAGCATGTTCATGCAACCGTAATCACCTAGCTACCAGTATTCTTTGTTCTACACTATGCCCACCTGATTATTCATTTTACAAGCTATTCACGGCGACAATTCCCGGGTGGTGTCTCATAAATTGATAATGCAGTGTCTACATGAACAACTTGTTGTACATGTTACGTTAGAGGTAAAAATAATTATTCTGTATTATTATTTCTGTATGATATGTCTACGATTCCATTCTCTACAAAAGACAAATTCATGTAACTTGGAGTGTATAAAATACCTAAGGTTACTAGGTAAAAACAAAAGATAAATCCACACAATAACACATAACCACACACATAGGAATAATAAAATACATTCCTTTTAAATTCTAGTTCTTTTTACTATATATATTATTTTTCTTTTATGTATTTACTAACTTAGATTTCAGAGAATCCCCTATCTCGTATAAAAAATTTATTTTGTAAGAGTACATGAATAATCGGCCCAACCCAGCATAAAAAAATAATTCAAAACCCGTAATTGTATACCATGACTTCTTTATTGGAGGAAACATGATGAAATTAATGCTATTTATTTTAGAATATCCATCGAATTATTTCTTAAAATAATATCAAGGGGGTGTCTTGCGATACCTATGAATCAACTCTATCTCATGGCACCATGAAATGAAAGATGGTGTGAAAGATTGTCCCATAATGATCCCATGCAGCGTGGATTAATGAAAGACTGTGACATCCATGCTAGTTGCAGGTTAGCCATGGAAAACTCCAAGAGGAGAAGAAATGACCCTTGGCTATCGAAGATGGACAGATACAGATGTAGGGCTATCCGGGCTAGCTGCCCATTAAGCCTGCCATGCAAAAGAAACTGAACCATTTTCTTCAATTGTGCAGAGTCTGCAGACTTTATATATGCCTTAGCCCTAGTACCATCACGACCAGCTAGAGCAAAACAGGCTGCTCATATCAGCCATGAACTTACCGAATGTATATTAATTGGAGGACCGTGTGCCCCGTCCTTTTCAAAATTGGAGAGTGATAAAGAATTAACATGCTGTTTCAGGTTCATGCCAAAATCTTCATGAAGTTCATTTTTAATTATAGAAAGACTTTTTGTCTTGTGAAGGCAGATGTAAGTAGATATACTCACAAAGATTACAGAGAGAATATACTTCAGTTTTATAGACCTTCATACGTGTGTGTGGGTGAGATTTTCCAATATATCTTTGAATTGCATTTGTTTATTATTTTTTCCCCCGTAAATTATCTAAATTAAAACATTTTTTAATAAAGTATATATTTAACTTAATGAAGTTATAACTCTTTTATTTGAAAAGGCATTACATATAAAAAAATTTAAAACTCATATGAAATGCAATAACTACTTAACTTTAGAGATGATTTTCAGTCAAAGCTTACACTCCTCCTAGTTATGCCTTTGACGGTGCGAGGGAGAGAGAGAGTATGTGTTTAACGAGGAAGATGGCTGCAATTTCTTGGTAAATTTATAGGTTTAGAGGAGGTAGAGATTCGTGGTGATCGACTTCCCAACATGTCCACACTGCTCACATAGTGCTCCATTGATGGGACAATGCTGAACTCTTTCCACATGGACTTAGAGAGCAACATTCCCTTGTTGATAACACCCAAGACATTACAAGTAGAGAACACCCCAACAAAAATTTGTGCTTAAGGTTTCAGTCCTCCATGTTTAGATTGATTAAACAGATCAATGGCATCCTCCCCAAATCCATTCTTAGTGAGCCATGTTATCATGATATACCATTAAGTCAAATTGCATTCTTGCATATTGTCAAATACGATACATATTTTTAGTACATTTCTAAGATCTTATTAAGCTAGCCAACATCCAGAGGAGATTGTGATCTTACAATGCAGTCATATCAACAAGTGAACTGGATATAAGGTATTTTGGTTTGTCTGAAGCTATAAGTCCTGTTGATCTTAGTAGTTTGTCATTTCTTCAGGGTGTAGCCCGAAACCCGGCCAATTTAATGTCAAAATGCTTCTTTTAAAGATGTATATAACTTATTTGTTAAAATACTTCTTCCAAGCACCGTATTATTTTGATGATTTAAGGCTATTTAGTTATTAAAATAAAAATAATCAAATATTTCATATATTCGAAACTCTAGCGGAGCCACGATAAGTGTGAAAGAAAGCGTGGGATCACCCGATCAGGTAATTGTGGAGATAAAAGGAACCTCATTGCAGGTTCAGACAGCTCAACAACTGATTCAGGTATCACATTTCTCGGCATATATCTCAATTGCCTAAGGTCTTGTAGTCTTGTAGAGTATTTGGGATGGATACTGATTTTCATAGATAATCTTCCGTTCGTTTTAACTATTGTTTTTTGTCCAGTTGAAGTGAGCTTTTGTAGATAAGTTAGAGGGAAAAGCACTGTGGAGAATGGAAAAGCATATCCTGTGACAAGTTGGGACAAAAATGTGGGAACAAGTGGAGCTTTGTGAACATGCTTCTCCCTCTAGAGCATAGACATAACAATACGTGTGCAGACATAATATTTGTTTTATTGTCCGAATAGGTCTTTGGTTGGAGCATGTAGTTATGGCAATAATAGTTCCCTGCTTTTCTATATATGCATAGAATATTTATGAATGGCAATTTCTCACAGGAAAACATTTTTTTCAATATTGATGATCCGGTTTTGCTTATAGAATGCTGAACGCTCATCCATGCTATGAATTCTCTTCTGTTTCCTGCAGGAATGTTTAAGCAATGCCAGCCATATAGTCACCAGAAGCTACGAGAAGTATGAAAGCGGTGTGCGATCTGTGTACAACGACGAGACATCTTATCCTGTAAGTTCAGCGGTGGGACGACTCTACGGTGATTATGGATCTTCTGCTCTAGGAGGCTATAGTGGTTATAGGATTTGAGCGGGCAACTCGTGACAAAATATGGTCTGAACTCTTTCTGACTTTGAGACTACTATTCAGGGAAGGAAATCCTCTTGGGACGTAGTTTTTGTAGGGTCTTGGAAATGTCCACCTCTGCTTATCTGCCATCATCAGCTAAATAGTTGTAAGTTTTGAGTTTGGCGGAAAAAACACAAGCAAATGCGATGAAATATTTGCAGTTTACCAATTTCTTTTTTTTCGGAATTCATATGGCAGCTGCACTTTTCCTATTGCCATATAATTATATAGCGAAAATAAATAAACAAAAAAAGAACGAATTTCTCTATGAAAAACCCAGATGTTTTTTGAATTGAAATGATGTCTGTCCCAAGTATTCTCATACTATATATATGGAAACTAAATGATTCTTTCATAATCAGTTTGAGGTATCTTTGGATTACCTCGTGCTTGTCAAAATTCAAACTTTTTATTTCTTTTATCCTTGGATTATCTTGTCGTGCTCCTTCTATTATCCGAACTAAATATTTCCCAAATTCTAGGTATAATATTCATAATCGAGCTGAAGGACGGTCATTTTCAATATCTAATTCTTAATTAATATTTATTACCATATTTTTTTTGAAAATTAAGTGGGTCGTATAAAAATCGAGCACTGTCCATTTCTTTTTTTTTTCTTTTTTTGAGCCTTGATTTATTATTTTCCTCCAATCCCAGAAAAGCTCCCTTCTAGTAGTTTAGGAAGGAAGCGTTATCTATCTCCAAACCTATTCCCATCCATCCATTCATACAACAAAGAAAGGTCTTAGCCAACATAGCCCCTTCCCCTTCCCCTTCCCACCAGAAAGAAGAAGAAATGCCAACCTTGAATCTCTTCACAAACATACCAGTTGATGCTGTTACAACCTCCGATATTCTCAAAGATGCCACCAAGGCTCTTTCTAAAATCATTGGCAAACCTGAATCTGTTAAGTACCCTGTTTAACCACTTTCCTTTATAACTAATTGTGTCTTTGCTTCAGTTTTCTGTCCTTGTTTTTCTTGTAAAACTTTAAATGACTGCGTTCTGTTTGATGAAATTACTCTGTGACACATCAAAATTAGTGTTCGGTACACAGGGTTGGACAGCTGTGCTTGCACTGATGTTTTGTGTGTCCCACGTGAATTTTTATCTTTCTTCTTGTCGTAGGATAACCTTGTTTACTCTTCTCCAGTCTAGGCGTGCACATCAAATGCGTCTTTCTTTTCATGTGTTTAGTTTAGTTTTTATTTTTTTCTTTTTTCATGAAGCTATTGAATGCTGGACTTGTATGAAGATGGAATTGACATTGATGTGTCATGACGGAATATTGCTGTATTTTTCAGTATGTGATGGTTGTGATGCATGGAGGGGTACCTATTGTATTTGCGGGAACAGAAGCACCAGCTGCGTTTGCTGAAGTAATCTCCATTGGTGGACTTGGGCAAAGTGTTAACGCAAAACTGAGTTCAACTATTGCAGATATTCTTCAAACTAAGCTCTCCATTGATAGCTCCCGTTTTTATATAAAGTTTTTCGATTCCCCGGTAAGTTAATTGGTTCTGCTCTGGTTTTGGCTTTGGCCTCATTTACATTTAGTTTTGCTTCTATTGTTTTATAAGGCTTTGTGGGTTAGAATTAAGAGAGTTTTTTTTTTAATATGAATTGATATGAAATAGGCAAAGCTGCTAGCATTCCAGTCAACTGGAACTTGATTCACTATTACTTACTCCACTGGCTTAGTATTTTTGGCTTGAAATCAAGAGGGGTTTATGAATATGTATTTATAAGGGAAATGGGCAAAGCTGCTAGCATTTCACTGTCAATAAACTTGATTAAACTGCCATGTGTTTGTCACTTACTTACATCACTAGGTTAGTCTTTCAGTCTCAAAGCAATTGCTTGCTGGAAAAAGTGACAAAAAAAAAATGATAATCTATCTCGGTTTATTTCAAGTGGGAAAACTTGGAGGAAATTCTATATCATGCACTATTTAATGCAGTGACAAACGTAGTTTAAAAAGGGTGAGTCTTTGTCATGCTATGAAAAATATCCTTGTACATTCAAATATATACTGCTTGGCTGGTTATAGCATTCCAGATGGGAAACTTGTTTTTTGAAACCTATCTTGATCTTTGTTTTTTTCTTTTGTCTCCAGCGCCCGTTCTTCGGCTTTAACGGCACAACTTTCTGATGATCTCCAAATCTAGTTAATTCAAATCTATAGGTAAGCCTGTATATGGCCAATGTAGCATGTTGAAGCCATGTTTGGATTTCAACCTGGTGATTGTTTATTCTAAAGTTATTGTTTTCTCAAAGGCAGTGCTCCATAAATCCTTTTATACCTAAGATTAAAATGTTCAGCATTTCTTTCCTTCTCCTTTTCTTTCATTTTCCTGATGCTATGCTGCCTTCTGATGTTTGTGGATGGAAACTCTCCAGAGTACAAGACTAAATTCTAAATTTTTTGGTCCATGAAGTACATTTCCCTCTTGTGTAACATTCATGTAAGTTTTTCTTCCAAGTTTTGCATAAATGTGAATAGTTAGACCACTTTGCTTGTGTCATTGACTAATTTCTGCCTAAGATTTACAAAATGAGAACGGTGTTTCGCAAAAAGATAGATCAGAAAAGAAGAATATTTATATGTGAAATTTCAGAGTTTCACTGTAAGCTTTTCCGCATCTCCTACCTAGAAGCAAATGCAGTACAGAGCAGTACAAGGACTGAGATACAAAGTAATGAAAAGTTTTCATCTAGAAGGTTTATTCACCATGAGAGTGCAATTACTTTTTTCTTTCTTTCTTTCCAAGAAAATCAATGAACTTGCCTTTGGGGATGATTTAGTATTTTCACATGATACATTTTTTATTATGAAATTCACCGGGGACAACTCGGTTTTTAGCTATTTTTTAGCACAACGCAATTATTGAATTACCCTTAAAAATAAAAAATAAAATAAAATTCCACCCATGACCATTTTCGTTCTTTTGTTTCGGCTAGCACAATGCAGTGACAAAAATACCTTTCGGAACTTACTTTCAGGGGTTATTTCATCTACAAGGTTGAGTGGAAAACATAATCTGCACATTTTAAAAGCTCAATATTCCTTATTTGATGTCATTTGCATCTTCGAAGACCTTCAACTTTAGAAGAATCAATAACAAGACAGTAGTTTGCTCTAAGTGAAACCAATACTATAAATTATCTTATTTTTTCACTATAAATATTATAAATCATAAGCATTATTTGCATTTCTTATAGTTTCTTCAATACCTAAACTTTTAAAACAACAATTCATCTCAAAATCTAATAAAATGATTTTCACTGTTCTTATCAATAACTTCCAAGTATTAGATTAACACTCATTGCACTTGCATAAAAAAGAAATTCTATTTATATTAAAGCTTGTTATTCATACAAAAATCCTAAAAAGCAAATGGACTTCATCCCTTGATGATGGGTTTTTTTTTTTTTTTTTTAATTTGCAAGCCTTTATATATCTAACTTGCATGATTAAATGGATTTTCTTTCCCAGACTGACTACCCAAAAAAAAATATTAGGCAACAATTCTAAAAAACAAAAAACAAAACTAGAGCAAACCGAGATACAATATTTTTTCCTCATAAATACATTAAAATAATATTTTTTTTATTTTTAAAATATATTTTTAATATCAGCATATCATCCAAAAATATAAAAATATTAATTTTAAAAAAATAATTTTTTATTTGAGCAGCGTGGGCTGCATTCTCAAACTGCTCCGTAGTCTCATGTAGGGGTGTTCACGGTCCGGTTCGGTTCGGTTTTAACTTAAAAATTCAACCGAACCGGAAAATAATATTCCTTATCAATATGACCCGGACCGAACCGAGAACCGGTTCAGACCGAACTAATTTTGTGCGGTTTGGGTCGGTTTTTTAGTATTAAAAACCGGAAAAACCAGAAACCAATTAAATAGGCTTTTTTTTTTACTGCTGTCGTTATACCAAAGCCCTGTAATTCCTTCATTTCACAATGAATCAAAGATCAAAGAGATGCTTATGGAGCCATTATAACCACCAAAAAAGGTGCAATCCCTGCTCTTCCAACACCAGATAAAGTCCACAAACACAAATTTCTATTACTTTCCACTCAATAAAAAAGGACTCCATTCATATGAAAAGATCTAGATCGAGCTTGAAAAACTGAAACCGGTTCTTGATGTGTGGGTTGTTGTCGGTGGTTGTTGATTGGAGAAAAGTGAAGGTTGTGGACGACACTGCTATATGGAAGACGATCTAGATCGGGCCTGAAAAACTGAAACCGGTTCTTGATGTGTGGGTTGTTGTCTGTGGTTGATGATAGGAGTACAATGAAGGTTGTGGATGACGCTACCATATGAAAGACCAGAGAATGATGGTAAGAGGAGGTGAGAAGCTCTGGTGTAAAAATTCAAAAAGAGGATTTAATGTTAGGTTAACAGGAGAGAAAATGAGAGAGAGGAGAAGAGAGGAGAGGAAGGCGGCTGGAAAGTGATGAAATGAATTAGAGTTAGGGATGTTTGCTTTTATACCTTGTTTTTTAAGTTTTTCAGATTCAATTGAACCGGTCCGGTTCGGTCCGGTTCAATCAGCTTTAGCTTTTTGAAACCGAAACCGAACCGGACCGAGTGGTTTTGAGTATTTTTTAATCGGTTTATTCGGTTTTTTCTATCGGTTCAGTATTTTCGGTTAATTTTTTCTCGGTTTTTTCGGTTTAATCGGTTTTTTTGATCACCCCTAGTCTCATGCATGCTGCTGCCTCTCTTTTTTCCCATGAGCAGAATCAGATGCTATTAAGTTCATCGTCACCTTGAGACATTCTAAAACAGTGCTAGCATAATTACACTACTAGTAAGTTATAACCATCAGCATGGCTCTTTGCGGGACGAATGAAAAAAAGAAAAGTGCAGTGAAAATAATAGCAAAAACACAATAACATCTGAGGGGAGCCAACATCAGCTGTTTGATACCAGAAAAATGGAAATCATCTCAAAATCACCATCCATACTTGGCATGTGTTTCAGCTTTAGTGAGAAACCCTTTGGAACGCCGCTCTGTCAATTCTGTCTCCTTCTGCTTCATATCAAAGTACAAAGTACCAATTTGATGCTTCCTCTTGTGCAGTTTCGATGGCTTCCCTTTCGATGAAGCAGGCTACAGAAGACAAATATATGTTATCACATAGAGAAATGAAATTGAACATTAACTAGACAAACTTAAAAGAACTCGTAAATTAAGCCAGGCATGTGCTAACAAAACAAGTTCAATAAACCATGGATTTTAACTAATCAAATTCTTTCGGTCATGTCAGATTCTTGCTCAACAACATCTAATCAAAATTCAGATTCTTGCCCAACAAAGTCTAATCAAAATTAGCAATTTATCACACTATAGAGATATTTAACTAGGCCATTAAGTTCAAGTCACTGGTAACTGGAAGAGCTCTCCCCAGGTTGTGCCAGACATGAAACAACATTTAGGAGAAACAGACCATGATGACTTTTGACTTCCCATACTCTCCATGATATGATTAATTAACCAAAAATGAAAAACTTTATGGAGACCAGCCAAAGTATAGTTAAGTTCCTAATTGTTAGTGTCGGCATGGATCACTTCTCTCAGGCCCTGCCTCCAGTCTTGCACTGAACAGCCAAACTCTAACCAATTCACTGGAAAATAGCCTCTACCAGGTTTACAACCTTTGTAATCTACCAAAATGAAACAGTTACCAAGGATTTTCCACCTAAAGACTAAAATTTGAATTTATCATCTCAAATTAATAGACGTTTTCCTCCAGTAACTATTCTGGTGACAAGGAATTGGAATTGGAATTGACTTTCAACTTATTGATAGCTAATATCACCTGAATTTATAGTATCATAAATACAAAGAAAGTCATCTGTTCTTCATAAAATTTGAATTTGTGGAATTTCTCAGACCTACAGTTACAGACTTTTTTTTCTTTATTTATTTTTTTATTTCTAAGAGACAACAAGACAATTATTCCAGGTAGGGTCCTATTCTTCAGAATTTTGCATTAAGTGTCTACTCTCATAATGACTTGCCAATGCTCTTATTCTGACCAGTGCACTGGAAATGGCTCCTTTCTTGTTTCCAACCTTAATAATCTACCAAATTGAAACATATAACAAGGTTTTGACTTTAAATGACTAAAGATCTTGAGGTTTTATCACAGACAAACTGATGATTTTCTCCAGTATGCATTAAAATGATCTTCGACTTAATGATATCAGATGTCATCTGAATTTAAAGCAGTACGTTCCTATGAGGAAACACTTGTGATACTCAAACTCCTGCCTTACTCATTGACTCACACCCAATAGCTTTCTATAGTACAGCAATGGTAACCGCCCCCTTCATTCTAGAGCCACAGAGGGATCGTTTGAACACCAGATGCCTTTCACATCCAAATATAACAATACACATTGAATGCTAAGATTACACATTGAATTTTCATGAAATATAAAACAATCATCATTCAAATTGAAATTGAAATTCGAATTTACACATTGAATTTTCATGAAATATAAAACAATCATCATTCAAATTGAAATTGAAATTCGAATTTTGAGTCACCAACATGCTGATTCTTGTCCAGTTCCAGTAGAAGCAAACTTTTCATGGTTTTACAGGTCAGACCATAGTAGTCTATTCTTAAATTCTTAAAACATTATATGATTTATGTGTTCTGCACTTGAAATAGTAGTAAAATTATTTTTGTAATTTAGTCTGAGTAGAATCTCTAGGGATTCGAGTGTGTACTTGATGTGGAAAGAAAAGGCATTTTGAAGTGTACTTGAAAATATTCATGGAGAACTGCCCATTTTCAGAATTTGTTTTTAAGTCCTTTCTACTTTTTCTATGAGTCCCCCATGAAGATGAACAAAATGAGAACAATACAGTTTATGATTCTTGGGGATTCTAGAATCTAGAGCTTCTCATCCTATACTCCAAACAAGAGCATTTTGCAGTCCTCACAGAAAGCCCACTAGGGAAGACATCAGAAAGAGATCCTCCATTTTAGTTGGAGATTCTCACTGCTCCTCAAATAGCCAAAACACCAATACACACTATCTCATGTCACTAGATTATGTAGGAAAAATGACTCTTTATGTACAAAATGTTAAGACGCAGACCCAGACCAGGGTTCAAGTACTATGCCTTGCAAGGCCTTGTCACTTACAGTAGTTCGGTAGTGTTTTCTTATTAAGAACCAACTTCAAATAAAAGTCTTAGCCTTGGATGGAATTAAGCTTCACAGATATGATTGACCAGAGGGAAACAGATACAGGAATAGAACTCTAGCTTAACTACACTAATAGATAGTTTCAAAAAACACAAGTAACCATTTTGATACATCAATAGCATGTTTGCAAAAGTTGAATTATCAATCCATGCGTTTGTTTCTCAATGTAGAACTGCAATTCCTAAAGCATTTGATACATAAAATAAAAACCTCATATCCCTCTTCAGCAAACAATTGTAACAGCACTAAAGCAGTCAAGGCATTGCATTGGCATGGTCAAAGCAAACATTGATGAGATGAAACAGGACAGTATAGCTCATTGAGAGCGGACACGTTATAATTCAGAAAGCAATATAAGTTTTGCCATATATGTATAATAAACTCATTATCAATTGAAAAGCACCAATCAATGCAATATTACATAAGTTCCCCAACTACAAATAAACCACAAATCAAAATCTCCACACAAGTAAAATCATCTTCAACAAACAAACTGAAAGAACCACGCACATAAACAAAAAGTAATAAATGCAATACCTGATAAGCTGGGCCAAAAGCGATTCCAGTTGACTTAACCTGGTCCTCCCTTGGTCGATTCTTAATCAACTCATCCTGCTTCACCTCAATAATTTCAGTTGGTATCTCATTCCTTCTTCTCTTCCCCATCATTCTCAATGCACTTTCAGCTGCCCCTCCACTTCCAGTCTCAGCCACTGCTGCCACTGACCGATCATCCCAATTACTCCCATACTGCCCAGAATCTCCATAACCACCATAACTCTCATACCCTCCATAACTAACACCATCACCACCAACATTTTGAGCAACACTTTGATCAGCCCCAGATTCATAACTACCATAATTCACATAATCCCCTCCATTGTGATCAAAACCTACATGACCACCATCATAACTCACATGTCCCTCACTACTTTGATCAACCCCAGATTCGTTTTCTGCTCCAACACCGCCAGAACTTGAAGTGGGCCCCTCAGATTCAATCACAGACCTCCTTCCAGACCCAGAACCCAAAGAACCAACCCCTAAAGTAGATGAATTTCTTGGTGCAGGTATACTAGACAAGAAACCCTTCACTGAAGAAGAATCAGATTGCAACAAAGACTCAGTCTTTTTTCTTTTTCTCTCCTTCTCCTTCTTCTCCTCCTCGTCTTCATCCTCCTCGTCTAAAATTGAAGGCCTGTTAATGGGAGGCTTAAATTGAACAACCCTTTTGGGATTACTGTCTACAGGCGTTAAATTTGATGTGGGCTGCTGTAAAGTTTCGGTTTTTGGCTGTGGTAAAGAAGAGAAAAGAGAGGTTGTAGATTTGAAGGTTGGCCTTTTATCTTCTTCTTTGAAATTAGCAATTCTAAGGTTGTTGTTTTGGGGTATAACTTGGGGTTCTGAGGTGGGTTCTTGTTTGGGTTGTGGAAGAGAAGAGAAGAGAGAAGAAGAAGATTTGGGCTGCGGAAGAGAAGAGAAAAGAGAGGGTTTTCCTGGAGGAGAGGCTGGAGTTTGGTGCCGTTGCTGGGGCTGGGGCTGGTCTTTTTCTTCTTCATCTGAAGAAGCATAGCTGGCTATCAAGTCCATGGCAGAGAAAGAGAGGGAGGAATTGATTGAGGTTAGAGAGAGAGAAGGTGTGCGTGAAGAATGTTCAATGAAGCCTTTGCTCAATGGATCGGTCACAATGTTGAGGCTCTGCCTTGCTCAACTGATGACTCGATTGAAATATAGGTTGTAGCATAAGGACTAATTTGATGATAAGCAAACAAATTGAAACTACAAGGTTGACGGTGATAATTTTTAAACATTAAGGGCCGAGGTGAAATACTGAAAAATTGTACGAATCGGATGCTCTCTGTAGTTTCTCCAAATAGGTAAAAATGCATATGATGCAATACCCGAGATCAGATCATTCTCAAAATTGAATCTCTATAGTTTGAACTTTTTAAATAAAAACAGCACTTTTTCCATGTCTTTAATAACTCCATGAAAATCTCTATATCAAAATCTTCATGTATTCATTAATTTTTTTCATGTCTCCATGAAAATATCTTTATATCTCCATTAAATTTTTCATTTCTCCAAATATAACTCTCTAAAAAATTTCTTCGGTAAGATATCTATGTCTTTATTAAAATCCCCATTAGAAAGCTATGTTTAAATTTCTACATCTTCATACAACATCTCCTTACATGATACCTTTTATAATAATAAAGTATTTTTTATTTTCTAAATAATAATATTCTCTACTAGAACTTGATAAAACATCGTATCTCTTGTAGAAAAAACTCTCATACTAACAAAAATCATAACAAAAATCATAAAAGACAAACATTCTTTTCTTATAAAAGCATGGCCACAAATGTAACATATTTCATACAAATATAGCCACAAAGGTAATGTTTATACACTCTCTCCATTACTTTTTCTAGTCAAAGTCTTCTAAATATATTTGTTTAAAATTATTAAGGAAGTGGGGAATGATAATACATAATTTTTTTAAAAAAAAATTATGTCTATACAGATAAAATTCTAACCCAAATTCCACTCCAAACAGCTTAAATCTCACTTCAACACCAACACCAATCTCGGTCTATCCAATCTTATTTTAACACTTCATTCTATTTATTTCTTGAGTTCTAATAAACCGTACATATAAACTTTTCATGCATATAATTTTTTCTACTTCACAAGTTTTTCTATGCAAAGCAAATATTATTTTCTATATCATAACATTACTCATCACCAACATTTCTACCATTAACATGCATGACACCATAATCATGACATGACATGACACAACAACTAATGAGCCACCATGGATAGCCAAAAGTAGTCTACTAATTTTTCTATCAATGATGCATCTCTTCCATGAAGAAATTCCAAGATCTAAGTGTATAAACCTAGTCACCAGATCGATCCTTAGCCAAACAAAGCTCCATTTAGCAATCGAAAGTTAGGCCTGGCAACATACATTCACATTTTGGCCATAAAAACCAGTTATGTTATAAAAGTCAATCATGCCATTCTTGTCATTCATGTCATTTTAGATCATAAAAGTCAATCATGTCATTTTAAATTTGAACCAAAAACTCTTTCTCTTTATACATTTTTCTTCGTGTATTTTTTTATGCACTACACTCTTCTTCCACTTTATGACTTAAGCATTGAAGGGTATTCTATTCCAACAAAAAACTTATATTTTTAGGTAAACGTCCAACCTCTAAGTCAAGTCCATCAGAGACTAGAGACCAGTTCAGTCACTCTATCAGTCTAGCCAGGATACAGCCATGAAAAGTCCATATTCTATTTGGAAATTTTCCACTAACTTCTTCATCAAAGATCATGTAAAGAGTATTTATGCTATAGCAGTAGATGTTGTGTTAAGCATCGATGACATCCTTCATATGGAATGCAATATTATCTGAAGTGAAACAAAGAAGAAAATATTAGTGTGGAACAATTGACTACTATTTATGCATTCATTTGATTGGTGCTTCTGATACACTTCACGCTTCACACTTCTGCATTTATGAGAGATTTTCACCTAGGTTAGGTTTTCTTCTGTTTAATTAAAGGCATTTCGCTTTTTCAGGCCTCTTCAAGTTTTTTCTTCTTCTTCTTAATTCTCACGTGTTATTTTCTCGTGGTTTATGAATGGAAGAGTATGGTCAGATATGTTGTATAATATAATCTATAAAAAAGAATTTTACAAAAGGATATTAATAAAAAATAAAATAAATAAGAGTATAGTTGCAAAAGGTGTTGTTTATCTAAAAACTTTATTAATTTTTTTAAAATATAAGTCAATATAAAACATGCAACCTTAAAATAAAAAAAAAGAATATGATAATTTTGAGTCACACGTAAACTAGTTGAATAAAAAAAAAGAAGAATAATTGTAACCACTTCCAAAATTTTTATAAAGAAATTGGCTTAAAAATGGGCTAATAATGATATTTGCCTTGAACAAGACGGGCCGCTTTTTCTTTTTTTAGGAATGATGGCCTTTTAGCCTATTGTACAGATAGCCCAACCCACCTTTTCTTTTTTCTTCTTCTTAATTCTCATGTTTATTTTTCCTGTCCGAAGCCTCTGAAATACCAGGAAGCAGGGTGGGGGAGACTGAAGCCAAGGATTCATGAACTCATCAACACAAGTCTCCCTATCAACACTTGATTGAACTCAGATTTTATCCATGTTTCTTTCACTGTCATTATAGAATCGAGAATCATCCTCATCATCTTCTTATAGCTGTGGACTGGAATTCTTCATACCATAATCAATGGTTTCAAATTCTGAATAGTGTGGATCATCCAATTCCTGAATTTTTATCTGGTAGTCCTTTCCATTGAACTGCAGAATAATGTTTCTTTAATTACCCTTGTAAATCGCGTTCTTATCAGAAATTTCAGAGTATCCGTTGTATTGAAACGAAGAATGATTCTATAAGAACTGATAACCCTTCCGTACTTTGACAGAATGTTCCTTATACAAGATACATTCCAAGGCATAACTGGGAGGTCATATATAGTAATCTAGGCGAGCCCGAGTTTATCCATGGTCTTAATTCTTCAAAATAATTAGGCCAAACTTAAATGTCCGATTCAATTGCCTCCATCATTGAATCGGAAAATTCGAGTGATATTAAGGCCTGAGAGGCACCCATGAATCGAAAATCGTGAAATTGCACGCCACAATCAATCAAATCCATTTTGATTTTCTGATAGTTTACCCCTTCTGTAATGCAACCCAACCAAGCTATTCTTCATCCAAACATAAATGTCCTTCTTGTTTCGCCTTTTTGATACGAAGAGATGAATCACGTGGCCAAACCTGGTAAAAGATTTCCTAAGGGTCTGGTAGTCAAGCCAGGTAGGAAATCTCTCAAAATAAATCCTGGTCTCTGTAGAAAAACCAACAGAGTTACTCCGTTGGGGCTGTGAAGGATAAAGATTTGGTTTTTTGGTGACAAGTGTTTGTGTTGGAGGGATAAAGGGTAGGTTTTTTTGTAGCTGGTTAGTTGTGATGGAAGAACAAACTGGTTAGATTGCAGATGACGGACGTAAAGGTTGGATTTGGAAGGATTAGGGTTGAGGTTTTGGTGGGGTTTGGAATGGGGGAGACGAGAAGTCATGGCGCCTAGATTTTCACCGTTGAAGTGAACAAATTCTTAATTCCACTAGACGAAACATAGAATCTTTTGATACTTCGCTGTTTATTCTTATTTTATATTTTTGTTTAGAGTAATAAATTAAGAAAAGAAAACAATTAAAAAGATTACATCTTTACATGACAGCAAGTGGTCGGAGATTGGAAACTCAATTGTGGTCGGAGATTTGGATTAGGTTTGATCTCTCTTTTTCACCTGCCAGAAATTAAAGACAAATAGGTAATCTTTTTCAGAAAATATGATTTCTGCTGTTATAATCGTTGCTGATAAATTCTATAGTGCATAGAATAATTAGCGGCGTCCCTGTATATTCTCAAGTCACCCCGAGAAAATCATTCCTTGAATATACTCGAGGCTTTGCTTTGTTTTTGTTTTGAGCTGAAAAGTCGTAACTTAGAAGAAATATACCAGGAAGGCACAATTATTATTTGATGGTCGCTTCACTTAGCTACAGAAGGAGAAAAGTCCAGGAGAAAGAAGAAGAAGAAGAAGAAAACTACAGACTCTTCATCAAGGAAACAAGGATGGAAAAACCTCAACAAAGAGGAAAAAACAATGGCTGCAAAGTGATATGTATTGTGCATGGATGTCACGTTAGTTACATGCTCATAGGACTTAGAGGATCATTAAGAGCTGCGATAGCTGTTTCAATTCTTGTCTTCAAATTATCCTTCTCTTCTTCATCTGCCTGCAAGACAAATTTGGCAAATGCTTTATCATGGAAAAAATATATATTATTCATTAAATAAACCGATATCAGTCTTTTATTTCACCAAAACTCAAATGTGCAAATCCAGGACGATCTTTTGCTTTCATTAATCCCTTAAGCCAATGCTATTTCGCAGGAGGAAGATGGAGATTAGTGCGTTACCCTTGCGTCACTTAAGGGGGCGACCATTATTTATTATAATCTTATTAGAGATCACTTAAGGGGACAATGGAGTATAGATTAACCCTACATAGCATAAGCCCGCCGTGGAACAGGGGCCACACTGTTCGAACACTAGTAGGGTTTTTAAATGTAAATTAAGAACAAAGAACAGTTGATTAAATAATTCAAAAAATTATATAGACGACAAAATGTTGATGAACTCTAGTTTTCCAAAAGATCATGCTATACCTATCACACATTAATTAAAGCAGAATCCAGCTAATTAAATACTTTATATTCTTTCCTTCTTAACATATACTAAAAATATGCCATGCTGTCCGCATAATCCAACCGTTTATTGTGGAGGAGTTAATTTTATGTCGAGCTAATAACAAAATATAGGCATCAATTCACGAATTAAAGATCATATGGGCCCTAAACATCATCTTGTGAGGCTATCAAAACATTAAAAAAATATACTAATGGCAAATATTGAAGAGCTCACGCTGGGAATACAAATAAAATCTAATGGGAGTATTAATTATAATCCAGCTAGTAGGCACAAACGTCATCTAGCTAGTCATAATCGTAATTCAAAATATATTTAATTAATCATGAGAGCACTGTGCTCGAAAAACAGGTTGACGTGATGCACAAAATCATCTCTAACTAGTTGAATGATGGCAAAAAAAATGAGAAAATTAGATCTTGCAATCTCAGCCGATAAAGACTTGCAACCAAGATAATAATAACAAATGATACCTGCAATTTCTATATCTTTATGTCAACAAGAGCTTGGGATTTAAAAAAATGCTGGTTAGTTTTATATGATCATGTGATCCAACAAGATTGGAGAAAAACAAGATCAAAATAAAGAATAAAAAAATGATCCATAAATTAAACAGCTGCACAACAGAATGTGACTACAGCACTGTCTGGTTTTAGAGATTTCCAATGGCAGTGGTGGTGGTGTTAACTGTTAACTTCTGAAAGCGCAGAGCTTTTTGAATGAAGGAACTTTTGAGACCATGGAAAAAGAAAGAGAAAAAGAGAGAGGAAATGTTAGATTAAAAATGTGTTCGTTTAATTTGCATGGTTAAAATTAAGGTTAAATATAATTTAATTATGTATAAAACTCAATTATAAGAGCTAGTTTTTTTTATGAGTTTTATACACAAACCTTACTTGTAGAAACAAACACACATTAAAATAGAACTGTTCATGAAATGCCCATCTTAGCTTTTTGGATTTTGGCTTTGTTTACAAAGATGGAAGGTTTCTGTTTGGAGGTTTCTGTATACAAAGATGGAAGGTAAAAACACGGTTTGAAACACACACAGAGAACGAACAACACGGCTTATAAGAATTGGAAACACGGTTTATTGCATCTGTTCCCATCTCATATCCTTTTATGCCACGAGATTTGTCTGCTTTTGCTTCTCCATATTTGAAAATACGGGGAACACGCCTTATTTTTAGGTAAGCAATATACATTGTAAACTCTTTTTTCAGCTAATTTATTGCGGTTCCATTACGTTTCACTGTTGTAAGTATAATTTAGTTGTGTTTGTTGAAAATGTTGTAAGAAATAGAAAAATCTAGATGTCTTTTTCAAACATAATAGCCATCGAAATTGAGTTTTAGGGGTGTTAAGATCGATTTCAAAAAAAATTTAATTAGAAATATATTAAAATAATTTTTGAGATGAATACATTAAAATTATATGAAAACACAAATAAAATATTAATTTAAAACAAATAAAAAAATAAAAAACTATAATTTTTTTTAAAATACTCTTGAAACATAAAAATAAATAGGATATTAATGTTGTAAAATGATAATAGACATAATCAACCCCTCCTTCTTATTGATGATTGAGTTTTACATTTGGTTTAGTTGGTTTTTGCGTGCCTAACACAGTTCATGATGTAATAATGAGTTACAGGACCCCTTTTTTAAGTGATCTTAGTTTCTTGTTTGTGGAAATTTAGTGGGCAAACATCTTGATCAAACAAGGAAAGATACCACTTGCCACATAAACAATTGTAGATTATCACAAAAAAGAAAAAAAAAAAAAAAAAAAAAGAGGGAGGGGAAGATTATTTATGGTTG
>Ga0307515_10000436_pt1 | contig 100131 bp, 96 predicted proteins | sample 17_EM_MG_FD_194513 | JGI IMG/M metagenome (GOLD analysis project Ga0307515, IMG submission 194513) | Populus trichocarpa ectomycorrhiza microbial communities from riparian zone in the Pacific Northwest, United States - 17_EM | ecosystem: Host-associated > Plants > Roots > Unclassified | place...
CGTGGCATGGCTACCCGGTACGACAAGTTAGCCGTCCGTTACGAAGCAACAGTCACCGTCACCGCGATCAACGAATGGCTCTGACCCTTTTGAAACACGCCCTAGGTCCACGTTGGGGTGACGTGTGGCCCCGGCGGTGTACAGGTGGGTGCCGTGTCCAGGTCGGCCGGGACGCCGAGGCCTGCATGCCGTACGCCCCCGACCTCAACCCCGGAATGACCCTCGACCCCGAGCTCCCGTAACGACCCGAACCTCAGCCTTTCAACCTCTGTAGCCAAGCCGTAGGCGTCGCAGGAGGATGACCGCAACCAGGGCGGAGAGGATTTCGCCCAGGGCCAGTGCGGTCCAGACGCCTGTTGCTCCGATATGAGCCAAGGCGATTACCAGGGGGGCCTTGACGACGACCAGGGTTCCGATGGAGATGGCGTAGGAGATCGCTGGCCGGCCAAGCGATTGGCTGTATGCCGATATCAACGGTGTGACCCCGGCAGCGACGAATCCGATGGCGATGATGCGCAGGGCGTGCTGAGTGGTCGTCGCGGCGTCGCCGTCGGGCAGAAACAGCGCCACGAGCGGGCCTACGCCCACGATAACCGCGCCTGCTGCCAAGGCGCCGTAGATGACGGTGGCGCCCAGAGACAAGGTCCGGGCACGTGCGACTCGGTGGTAAAGGCCGCGTCCGGCGTTGTATCCGACGATGGGTTGCAAGCCTTGGCTGATGCCCAACTGCGGCATCATGACGAACGTCTGGATCCGAGCGCAAACGGCGTAAGCGGCCAGCGCGGTGGCGCCGCCGACATGCGACAGGGTGTTGTTGACCAATACGGCGACCAGGGTGGCACCAAAGCCGGCGAGAAAGGAAGGGGCGCCGACACCGATCAGGGCATGTAGGGTCGGGCCGTGGGGGCGCAGGTCGGCTCGGGTGATCCGGTAGGGCCGGTCGCGTTGCAGGAAGAAGAACCAGATGCTCATCGCCGCGGAGACGGCTTGTCCGCCGACGGTGCCGAGCGCCGCGCCGCGTACGCCCCAGCCCAGTCCGAAGATCAGCAGTGGGTCGAGGGCGATCTGGACCAGGACCGGGACCACCCACAGCATGGTGGAGAACCGCAGACGGCCTTCGGCGCGGACCAGGCTGGAGAAGCCGGTCGAGACGATTGCCCCGCAGAGCAGCACGATCGTGTAGTCGCGGGTGAGGCCGCGGGTTGCGGGATCGGCGCCGAGCGCGGTAAGCAGCGGCTCGATGGCGAGCAGTCCGGTGACAGTGATCAGTGCGGCGGCCAGCCAGAAGACGGCGAAGGCGTTGCCGGTGGCGCGGGCCGCGCCCGCAGGATCGTCGGCGCCGAGTCGCCGGGAGACCAGGGACGCACCGCCGGCGCCGACGGTGGTGGAGACGGCGCCGAGGATGAGCAGGACCGGGGCGGCGAGGTTGACGGCGGCCATGGCGTCGGCGCCGACGCCGCGGGCGACGAACCAGGCGTTGGTGAGGGCGTAGATGCCGTAGACGCCGACCGACAGTGTGGTCTGGGAGCAGGTGTGCCACAGCAGCCGCCCGATCGGGCGGCTGCCGAGCATTGCCGTGGTCTCGGCCGAGGGGCGGCGGGTGGTGCGGCTCAGCGGGATTCCTTGCCGAACAAAGCCATGATCTCGTGCAGGCGTTCGCTGGCCCAGTCGTACTGCTCGGTGTCGGTGTGGCCGCGGTAGTCAGTCTCGATGATCATGATGAGGGTCAGGTAGAGGGTGTAGAGCTTGCGGCGCTGCCGTTCGGTGGCGGTAAGTTCGGCGTGGCCGTATCCGCGCATGAACGCCGCAGGGTCGCCGAACGCGGGCAGGTCGATGGCGGTGAAGCCGGCCTCCATGAGCGGGTCGCCGTAGAATGCGCGTTCGTGGTCGATGATCGCGATGATCTTCCCGTCGCGGATCATGACGTTGCTGTCCCACAGGTCCCATTCGACGAACCGGGGTTCCGTCACCTCGTCAAGGCAGTCCTGGTGTTCGGCGAGCACCTCGCGGATCAGGTGGTAGTCGTAGCCGATGTCGACGGATCGGCGTTGCCCGTCGGTCAGGACGTCGCCGATCATGCGGGTGAAGCAAGCCCGCCAGGTCGGGTCGCCAGGCCCGGCGAGCGGGCCGAAAGCCGCACCGCGGATGCTGTTGAGATCAGAATTCGCCGCGCCGAGCGCCTCGTTGTACGCGTCGCGTTCGGCGGCGGTCAGACTGTCCTTGACGATGCCGAAGTTGTCCGCGTCGATGTAGGGCATGAAGAAGTAGTCGGCGTCGCACAGTTCGTGGCTGCGGTCGGCATAGTCGACGTGCGGGACCGGCACGCTGGTGCGATCGGCGATGAGCTGCAGCGATGCCAACTCGATCCCCATCGCCCCTTGCTCGTAGGTCATCACCTCGACATGCGGCGGCGGAGCTATCTTGAGCACCACCTCGGCGCCGTCACGTAGCCGGATCCGGTAGGCCACGTTGAACCAGCCGTGTCCCATCTCCTGCACCCAGTCGCCGTTTTCGGGGACCTGGTTCGGACCATAGGCCCGGCTGATCATCGCCCGCAGGACGCCGTGCGGCTGGCGGTTCTTGGTGATGCTTTCCATCGATGCCTCAACTCGTACGAAGGATGAGCCGTCGACATGGCCCCGGCATCCTCGACGAAGGGACACCGGGAGCTGAGCATGCCTGCCCTGATGCCGCCCCGCGGGCTTGTCGCCCCGGGCAAGAAGCGAAGCAGCACAGCACAGACCTGCCGACGCCGGTACTGACCTGGGCCTCCAAGACGCCAGCACACCATGTCCGCGTCGCACGGTACGGGCGAGAGCGCTCTCATCACCAGCACCGATACCAGGAGATCTCCCAGCACCTACTTGACGGCGGATGGACTTGCGGGTGCCGAGAACGTCATCCATCCTGGTCATAGCCATATCGATCACCGAGGTGTGGGAGCTGGTACCGGCGCGGATCCTCTCGGCTGAATCACAACAGGCTCTCCCACGTCGAGCACTGCGCAACGATGGGGTGTGCTGTTTCGACTGGCGTACCTCGGCGTGTCCAACACTCTCGCCCTGCTGCTGCGGCTGCCGATGAGTGACCGCGACAAGGACGCCGAGATCCTCGCGCTGCGGCACCAGATCATGCACGCCCGGCGTTTCCGGCCCCGCACGGTCGGGCGGCCACGAACCGTCCGGTCGATCCGCCGGCTGGTCCTGCGCCTGGCCTCGGAGAACAGCACCTGGGGATACCGCAGAATCCACGGCGAACTGCTCGTCCTAGGAGTGAAGGTCGCCGCGTCCACCGTCTGGGAGATCCTGAAGGACGCCGGTGTCGAGCCGGCACCGGAGCGCACAAGCAGCACGTGGGTGGCGTTCCTGCGCTCCCAGGCCCACGCGATCATCGCCGCCGACTTCTTCGAAACGACCACACTGACCGGCGCCAAGCTGTGCGTCCTGGCCGTCATCGAACACACCACCCGCCGGGTCCGGATCCTCGGCGTCACCGCGCATCCGACCGCCGCCTGGGTGACCCAGACCGCCCGGAATCTGGTGATGGACCTCGAAGACACCGGCTGCCAGGTCAAATATCTGATCCGCGACTCCACCACGTCGACGGGTTCGGTGGCATGCAGGCCGCGCAGCGTGTCGTACACCCGGTCTGCGTATCCGGCCCCGACGGGGCGAGATATTGATCGTCGGCCCGCGCGGCGGCCATCGGGGTGCGCGCCGTGCCGACGCTGACGCTCCTCCTGGCCTGCGGAAGTGCCTCCGATGTAGACCACACGCATCAGCTAGCCCCGTGGTGCGTTCGCGCGGCCACCTGCATGAAAGTGGACGTGGTCTGAGCGGACACCATCACAACGCACTGTCAAGAACGTTCGTCGATGGTGGATGCGTGATTCTGGCCCGGTTGATTGGCAGGCCGGACAGGCCCGGCCTGATCGCCACCGGGACACGCTCGCCGGCTCCTCTCAGGACGCCGGGTTGCGCGGCTATGCCAGAGTCACGGCCATCTATGGGCGCCGGGTCGTCAGGCCCGGCTGACGGGAGGGCCTGCATGCGCCTGAGAAAACTGCCCACTGCCCTGCTCGCCGTGGGGACGGCAACCGCGCTCGCCGCGGTCGCGCCCACCGCGGCGTCCGCGGCATCCGGTCCGAAAGCGCCTCTCGGCCGGATCGCCAAGGCATCCACCAGCATCACCCTGATCACCGGTGACCGGGTGATTGTCGCACCGGACGGCCGGACCAGCATCGAACGCGCACCCGGACGAACGGGAACGCGGTTCGTCAGCCGCAAGGCCGGCGGGCACCACTACGTCATCCCGGTGGACGCGCTGCCGCTGGTCCAGGGCGGCCGACTCGACCAGCGGTTGTTCGACCTGACCGCGCTGCGCGACTTCGGCTACACCGGCGAGACCGAGCTGCCGTTGCTCCTCGCGTACCCCAGGTCCGGAAACCGCAAGGGACCGGCGGGCGCCCGGGCGGCGACCGGCGCGACGGCCCGCGTCGCCCGCGACCTGAGCGGGGTGGGCGCGCTCGCGGTGCGCGCGCAACGCACCGCACGGACCAAGCTCTGGACCTCCCTGACCACGGGTACGGCCGCGGCCCGCGCGCTGCGCCCGGGGATCGAGCGGATCTACCTGGACGGCAAGCGCAAGGTCGACCTGGACGTGAGCGTGCCGCAGATCGGCGCGCCCGCGGCCTGGCAGGCGGGCCTGGACGGCACCGGCGTGACGGTGGCGATCCTGGACACCGGCATCGACGCCACCCACCAGGACTTCGCCGGGAAGATCGTGGCGAACGAGAACTTCACCGCCGACGCGAACGCCGACGACGTCGTGGGCCACGGTACGCACGTCGCCTCGATCATCGCAGGCAGCGGCGCGGAGTCCGGCGGCAAGTACAAGGGCGTGGCGCCCGGTGCGAAGCTGGCGATCGGCAAGGTGTGTGAGACCGAGTTCTGCGACGAGTCGGCGATCCTGGCCGGCATGCAGTGGGCGGCAACGGCCGCCCCCGTGATCAACATGAGCCTGGGCGGTGGTGACGCGCCGAGCATCGACCCGCTGGAGCAGGCCGTCAACGACCTCACTGCGGCGCACGGGTCCCTCTTCGTGATCGCGGCCGGCAACGCCGGCGGCACCGCGACGGTCGGCTCGCCCGGCAGCGCCGACTCGGCGCTCACCGTCGGCGCGGTGGACGACAAGGACCAACTGGCGGACTTCTCCAGTCGCGGCCCCCGGGTCGGCGACGACGCGATCAAGCCGGACATCACCGCGCCGGGCGTGGACATCGTCGCGGCCGGCGCCGCGAACGGTCAGATCGGCTCCCCGGCCGCGGAGGGCTACGTGAGCCTCTCCGGCACCTCGATGGCCACCCCGCACGTCGCCGGCGCGGCGGCGATCGTCACTCAGCAGCACCCCGGATGGTCCCCGAAGCAGCGCAAGACCCTGCTGATGGGAGCCGCGAAACCGGCCGGGGGCGTGGACGTCTTCGGCCAGGGCGCGGGCCGCGTCGACGTGGCCCGCGTGGTGCGTCAGGCAGTGTCCGTGGACGAGGGCAGCGTCAGCTTCGGCCGGCAGGAGTGGCCACACGGCGACGACGTACCGGTCACCAAGACCGTCACCTACCGCAACGGTGGCACCGGGCCGATCACCCTGTCGTTGTCGCTGACCGACGACTCCGACACGTTCTCGCTGAAGGCGACCAGCGTCACCGTGCCGGCCGGCGGCACCGCCACGACCACGGTCACGGCGGACACCAGCGGAGCCGGCACCGACGGCTTCAAGACCGGGCGGCTCGTCGCGACCGGCCCCGGCGACGTCCGGGTGGAGACCCCGGTCGCGGTGAACCGCGAGGTGGAGAGCTACGACATCACCCTGGCGCACCTCGGCCGGGACGGGCAGCCCGCCGAGCACTACACGTCATTCAACCAGCTGGATGCCCTCGCGTTCTACGACGTCTTCAGCTCCGAGCCGACCGACAAGCTGCGGCTGCCCAGGGGCGAGTACGGCATGTTCACCTGGATCTATGGTGAAGAGGACCTGTCGATGCTGGTCCAGCCGAAACTCGTGGTCGACGGCCCGGCGACCGTGCGGCTGGATGCTCGCCGCGGCAAGCCGGTGAAGATCACCGTGCCCCGCAAGGACGCGACCCCGGCCCTGGTCTCGATCAACGCCGACTGGGTCAGCGAGACGTACGGGGCCAGCGCCTCCGCGCTGTCCGACAGCGGCGACGACACGTTCGTAGCGCAGGTCGGCCCGCGCGCCAAGCAGGCTGGCTTCTTCGGGTCGGTCAACTCGGCCTTCGCGAAGTTCGACGAGGCTGGGGAGACCTTCGAGGACACCCCCTTCGTCTACAACCTCGCGTACCTGCAGGAGGGCGCCTTCTACAACGGCTTCACCAAGCACGTCCGGGCCGGCGATCTGGCCACGGTGAAGTCCAAGTTCGCCCGCGAGGCCGAGGGCGTCACCGCCCTTAAGTTCAACTGGCCCAACCTGGGGCCGAACATCGGCGGGTGGGCGGCGGGCCTCCCGTTCCGGCTGCCTTCGGAACGCACCGAGTGGTTGAGCACCGAGGGCGGCACCACCTGGGCCGGCGAGTTCGACCAGGAGCTGCCGAGCAGCGACCCGGACAGTTTCCCCGAGTTGGTCAGCCTCGCCTTCGCGCCGGACAAGCGGTACCAGCCGGGCCGGACCTACCGGGAGGACTGGAACCGTGCGGTGTTCGCACCCTCGGTCGCCGGTGACATCAACGCGGCGCTGCGGATCGAGAACCTGATCGCGGCCGGCGTCCCGCTGTTCGGCGACGGCGACGGGCACTGGGGCGACGCACGCCCCGAGACCGCGCGGACCGCGCTCTATGCCGGCCGCACGCTGATCGGCGAGCAGCCATCCGGCTACGCCGAGTTCGAGGTGCCGCCGGGCAACGCGACGTACCGGCTGGAGCAGTCCGCCACCCGCGGCGCACCGTTCCGGCTGTCGACATCGGTCAGTGCCGCCTGGACGTTCCGTTCGGCAGCGGCGGGAGAAACCCCGATCCGCCTGCCATTGTCCACCGTGCGGTTCAGCCCGCGAGTGGACGAGCAGAACGTGGCATCGGCCGGCCGCGCGTTCGTCATCCCCGTCACCGTGGAGCGGACGACCGGTTCAGCGGCCAGGCCCAACCGCACGCTAACCGTCGAGTTCTCGACCGACGACGGGCACACGTGGCGGCGGGCCACGGTGCGCGGAACGGGCGACCGGCGGACGGCGCAGGTGACCAACCCCGCCGGAGACGGATTCGTGTCGCTGCGCGCCAACGCCACTGACGCCGCGGGCAACACCGCGGCGGTGACGGTGCTGCGGGCCTACGCGGTCGGATAGGGACTAAGGAAGACGGGGGCGGTGGGCCGAGATGGCCACCGCCCCATCTCCTTCCACAGTCCCGATCGCCACGTCGATCCCCGACGCCGCGGAGCCTGTGCCGCTCGAAAATACGGTTTGGCTACGCCGCCTGCGAGTATTCGTTGATCAATCCGTCGAGGACTCATGCTCTGCTCACCGCCGAGCGGCACACCCCCGAAGTGGTCAACCGGTCGGCAGTACGCGAGCTCGTCGCCAGCCTGGTCATCGCCCCCACTGCCATACCGGCCACTCTTCGCAGTCTGGCAACGCGGATCGGGGTGCACTGAGGTCTGCCTGGTCACTACCCGCCGCGCCGCAATGAGACAGGCGCGGCGCGAGCCGTGATCGCCGCCGGCGCCATACCTGGGGAGGGCTCAGAGCGGTGTCAGGTGGTCATGGCGATCTTGAGCCATTGCAGCAGCGCGTCGCCCTGGAAACGTTAAAGCGCGCGGACCGTCGGGAGCGCAGATACCGGTGGTTGGCGGCAGGTGTGCTGGAAGTAGCCGGTGAATCCGGCGATGACGGCGTGTGCGGCGTCGCGGTCGAGGCCGGCCAGTACCCGATCACCGTCGCCACCATGGACGATCACGTTGACGGCCAGGAATACGGTGTCGAGCCAAGCCGGACCGGTGCAGCCCCATGGCCAGTCCACGATGACGATCCGACCATCGGTGCGGATGAGCATGTTGTCGGCGCGGATGTCGGTATGGGCCAACGTGTCGCCGTGTGCGAGCGCGGCCGTCCCGCGTTGTGCCGCAGCGGTGAGCAGATCGAGGTGTGTGACCGCCCAGGGGTCCAGATCTGGCGGAGGCGTAGCGGCTAGCCGATCCCAGCCGGCGAAGTCCGCTGCCAGGCTCTCGGCTGCGGTCGGCACGCGCAGGCCTGGGCCGGCGTCAGCGTGGCGGCCAGGTCCCGCAGCGCCGTCCTGGCCGCGTCGGCGGTGTAGGCGTTCCAGGACCGCCAGTCCAAGGGGACACCCTCGTAGGTTTCGGTATGCCCGGGGTACAGGAGCAGGTCCAAGGCGGCGCGGGCGCCGGTGTGCGGCCAATCATCGTCGGCGCGCCAGGTAATCGCGATCCACGCCGGGACCGGGTGCGGAATGCACCAGTCCACCCAGCGCGGCGGCACCGTCAGCACGTCGGCGACCGCGCCGACGGTGCTCTGCGCGTACCCGCCGAAGGTGATGTCATCGACGCGAGGCTGCCCGTCCTAGAGGGAGATGGTGGTGATGATGACGGTCGCTGACGGCAGTGCGGCGATCGGCAGGCACGCGATGATCCCGGCCGCCGGGTGTGAGCTGATCAATCCACGTCCTGGGCAGCCTAGGCGCTGTGCACTCTCCGGACTTTGATGATCTTGAATGTTTGCATGGGGCATCTTCTGCGCCGGCGGCAGGCGGCAGGCGGCAGGCGGCAGGCGGTGAATCCGGAGCATGGTTCCGGGCCGGTTCTGCTTCAAGCGGTGTCCCAGCAACTGAACCGGGTCAACGGCCCGGCATTCACGCTCGTCCCGGCTTCCTCATAGTCGACCTCGGCGACCGGCAGCGCCATGGTTTGAAATGTATGCTTCATCGCCATGCTCAAGCTGCCCGAAGACGGAGTGGCTCTTCAACGGCTGCGTCGTCTCAGCGTTTCGGCCCAGGACTGTGTAGAGACCCTCGCTGCCCGACCGGATCCGAACCATCATCCCGTCCTTTGGGGCCACCTCGAACGTTGCCATCACGCTCTCACATCGGAGATGGGGATAGGTCTGCCAGCTTCCGGCTACAAAGGCTTTCCCGCCCTGTCCCTCGAATCCGGTCCCGTCGGCATGCATCTATACGTCTGGCTCTACCTGTCTGTACTCCCGGACGTCCGTCGTTTTCACGTCAGCCGAGACATCGCCGACGAGACTTCATGGGTCACCCTCTCCGATCTCGGACGAGGGATGCAAGAACACCGAGCAATCCATGGCACGAGCGGCATTGGACGGTTCGGCCAGTGGTGCCCGCCGCTACGCTTCCGCGGCACGGAATACAGTCTCGGCAGGCTGGCATACGACCGCGGGCGCGGTGAACTCCCCAACGGTGACACAGGCCAACTTCTCACCATCCATATCCCATCCGGGGATCCATTAACTACCGACTCGTGCGAGAGCTCGTTTCGGCAGGCGCTTGACTTCTTCGAGCGGCACTTCCCGGACGAACCTGTGGCCGCCTTCGTCTGTCACTCGTGGCTCTTGGATCCACAGCTCGGAGAGTACCTTCCGGCTGACTCGAACATCATGCGGTTCCAGCGACGGTTTGAGCTGGGGCCACTCAACCCGTCCGCCGTCCACGACTTCTGCGATACGGATGTCCTCGAGTACGTCTTCGGCAAGGCAATCGACGAATCTAAAAGAGCCGACGACCTACTCGACTCCCTGCCACAGGACACCACGATGCGACGCGCATTCACGACACACCTACGATCCGGTCGACATTGGCATGCACGCACCGGCTGGATCTCGTTCGGACGTGTCGTCGGCAGCACCGGCTGACGGCAAGACGCGGGATTGGCTTGGACCGGTTCGCAGGCCGGGTAGGCCGAGGGATGTCGATCCTGGGTGGTTGCGGACGGCGCGGTCGAGGCCCACAAGCTTCTTCTCCGCCGCGGTGAGGCTGATGGTCAGTCCCTCGACCTCGCCGTGCCAGCCGTTGTCCTTGGCTTCCCCGATTCGCTCTGCGAGGTTGCGGATGATCTCGATGAGGCGCTGCCGCTGTCGGGGATCGACGCGCAACATCGGGCGTGTCGCGAGTCCAGTGCAGCCAGTCTTTGAGAGCGGCGTAGTCAGCGTCGGTGAGACCCAGACGGGGGTCGACTCGATGAAGCAGGGCGTGTCCTGGGTGATGTACTGACACCCAGGCTCGGTCGGTGTCGGTGATTTCGTCGTCGACCCAGGCGAATGGGCGGCCTGCGGCCCAGTCGACGAGGGCGCGGGTCTTCCAGTGCAGTCCGTTCCGCTCGTCGTGCTCGTCGGTGTCGGTTGGCTCCGGCCAGATCACCACTGCCAGCTGCGGGAGACCGATCCGCGGCGCGATGGTCTCGTTTGCGTCGTCCATCCAGGTCGTGGCCCAGACCAGATCGCACGGTAACGCCGCCAACCGGGGTCGGAACCGCTCCTCGATCTCCTGCGCAGAGCACCCCTTGCTCCTAGCCTGGCCAGACCGCATGAGGAACGCCTGGGTCAGCTCACCGACCTCTTCCTGAAGCTTCAGCATAAACCAGGTCGAATCGCGGTTGATCCCGTGCCGGCGAGCATAGCCCTGCGAGATTTCCTCGACCTCTTCAGTAAGCCACGCCAGATTCACCGGCCAGACTAGAAGAGTCACGTCCGCCGATCACATCCAGCGTGACCTCGTTTCACGGCCATCGGGCCTCGGAAGTTGACGACAGCAGGTTCTGCTGTCAACGGTTCCTCAAAACTGGCACTGGCCCACTTTCCGCGATTTAGCACCGCGAACGTGCCGCAGGCGTCGACGCCGGTGCGGGTTCATGCAGCCCGCAGCCGTGATCATCAGGCGCGGGCAGTCGACGTCCGGGGCGGTTTCACGGACAGTGGGTCAGTACCACTTCCTCTTGACCCTTGACAGCGGGCGCAGGGCAAACTCGGCCCGCCGCAGGCGCGTCATCCAGGCGATTCATGCCGCACCCAGCAGCCACGCCTGCTCGACCACCTCCACGCGGCGCAGGCCCAGCCTGACCGCGGAACCTGGTCCGGTCGCGGTCAGCCGGGCAACGTTGTAGGCCGACCTCGCAAACGCACACGGCCGGATCGGCTTCGCCGATCGCGACCAAGAGCTGACACCGCACGCGCCGCCAACCCGCGAGCTGATCGCACACTCGAACCGACGCCGACGCCCCGCAAGCTTTCGTGAAGCTTGCGTGGGTGTGGTTCATGCCCGGACCGGTGCGACATCAGTTCAACATTAACGGCTCGCCCTCCGTTTCGTGCCGGCGGTCAGCGAACGGTTGTGAATGCAATGCCCTGAGTGGGTGTTGTTTCCAGCCCGGATAGGAGGGCGGGCTGAAGCCGGCTCGGTGATCGTTGCTCACCCACCTGGGCAGCTTCGTATCGGCATAAAGGGGCAGCCATAGGCAGAGAGGTGGACGGACAGGGCAATTACATGACTCGGTTGCATTGTCAAGATCCAAGTTCCGGGCTGTCGTCGTGCTTTATGGTCCGTCGGATTTCACCGTCGGTTCTGGGAGGAACGGCCTTGTCTGTGTTCGAGAGTCGTTCGCGTGCTGCTACGGCGTTGTGGCGGGGGTGGCTGCTGCCGTGGTCGCGGCGGCTGGCGTTGACGCTGCCAACGACATGGCACGGACCATCGTCCAGGGCAGCACCACCACGACCAACACCCTGGATGTGATGATCAACAGGTTCGCCGGACATAGCACCACCACTGGGGCAACCACCGCCAACCGGACGAACCACTACAGCGACGACGGCGACAACCCCAGCTGGATCGCCGACGACACCGGGTACACCCGCATCATCGGCGGCCTGGCCAACAGCGCCGCCCAGTACACCAGTCTCGCCGCTCAGTTGCAGTGGCAGATCAGGGATCTGCACGGCGACATCGTCGCCACGGCATTGGCCGGAGTCGCAGGACTGTCCGCCACCTACGCGTACGACGAATACGGCGTCATCGTCTCCGGCACGCCCGGCAGGTACGGGTACCTCGGCGGCGAGCAACGCAGCGCCGACAACGCCGCCGGCCTGATCACCATGGGCGTCCGGCTCTTCAACCCGGCCACCGCGCGCTTCCTCAGCGTCGACCCCATCTACGGCGGGAACGCCAACCCGTACGAATACTGCAACGGCGACCCCGTCAACTGCACCGACATCAGCGGCATGATCCTTGGCCTCCCCAAACTCACCAAGATTGAGAAGTACCGCTGTAAGTGGCATCCATGGCAGTGCAGTGTCTGGGCCTCAGTAAGTGCCTGGGCCGCGACCAAAGCCAACCAGTCTTACCCTGAGGGCGGCCGGCAAAACGCCTTCCGGCACTGCATCTGGTCGGCGGTGCTGAGCTACCGACTCGGGAACTTCCGGGCCGCGCAATGGAACGAAGCGCACGAGATGGGCGGATACGAGCACGACAACGACGTGGACCGGCACAACAACCACTGGGGCCGAGGCGCGGGCGACTGGGCACGGATCTACTACCCTCACTATTGGCAGCGAGGGAGCGCGTTGGCGTGGATCTGCAAGCGGTGCAAGGAACTCCTCCGCGACGGCTACCTCGACCTGACCGGTGGCAACTGATGGACGCCGATGGCCACGCAGGCATCGCTGGACGGACCATCGTCGCGCTGATCGGGCTCGCCCTCTCAGCCGGTGTCCTGACGGCCTGCTCCGCGGGGACAGCCCGTAGTTGCGACGAGCAGGCAACGCTGGCCAACGCCCTCGCCGATGACGAGGTGTTCAGCCGAATTTCCGTGTCCTCGCGATCCACCGAGGAATACACGAATTATCCCTGCCAAGACAACAGCGGCGGGTCACTCGTCACCGCGGGCAAGAGGTACGGACTGCAGCGGTCCCTGACGTTCGAGGGCCTGCGAGACCTGGCGACCCGATCAGCCAGCTCGGCGCGCTGGAGGCCGATTGCCGAGATACGGCCAACGGATCCAGGGTCGGGCAACGACGCCCACCTCTGTTACCGGTCGGCCACAGGCGAAGAACCTCAGTACCTGAGGTTCCACACCACCCAATCCGAGCCCTTCTACCTCTACGTAGAGGTCTCGCAGGCCGAGAACGAGGTGGAAATGTGCCCGAAGCCCGGGTGAGCGGGGAGCCTCCAGATCAGGATCCGGAACCCACGTACACCCGACCGACTGGCGCCTACCGTTCGTCCTTGCACCACAGGTGTGGTGATCGATAGGGCCGCCGACGGCATCACCTGAGCCTGGATCCACCGATGAATGTCGGATGGGTGGCGAGCCGGAGATAGAAGATGCCCTCTGAGCTGGAAGGATAGGAGTTCTTCAGGCTTCTATTCCGCCGCTCGAGAGGGCACCTCGCAGGTGAGATTACGCCATGACGCGCCGGTGGTCCGCGCAACCTTTGATGATCCGAATCTGGTGTCGTGTGCCGGTCTGGTGCCGGTGATGCGCCTGGCCCAGCAGGTGGGTCTGCATGACGCGGTCACCGACCGGGTTCGGCTGCCGACCGACAAGGGCGCGAACCCGGCAGGCAAGGTGGCCACGATCGTGGCCGGGATGCTGGCCGGCGCGGACAGCATCGACGACCTCGACATCGCCCGGCACGGCGGGATGCCGTCGCTGTTCACCAGCGTGTACGCCCCGTCAACGATCGGCTCATTCCTGCGCACCTTCACCCACGGTCACGTGCGGCAGTTGCAGGCCGCCGCCCGCGACACCTTGATCGGCCTGGCCGGGCGGGTACCGATCCTTGCCGGTGCCGACGTTCTGACCTTTGTGGACATCGGCTCGATGCTGCGCCGGGTCTACGGCAAACAGAAGCAGGGCATCGGGTTCGGCCATGCGAAGGTCGGCGGTTATGACGTCTGGCTGCGTGGCTACAACCCACTGATCGCCACGCTATCCACACCACTGTCGGCACCGGTGATCGCCGCAACGAGGCTACGGGCGGGTAACGCCGGCTCCGCGCGGGGCGCCGCGAGCATGATCGCCGAGGCGATCACGACCGCCCGCGCGTGCGGCGCGTCGGGGGAGATCGTGGTGCGGGCCGACTCGGCGTTCTACGCCAAGACCGTGATCACCGCATGTCGGCGACGCAACGTGCGGTTCTCGGTCACCTGCCGGATCGACGCGAAGATCCGCACGGCGTGCGAGAGCATCAGCGAACACGAGTGGATCGACATCAAGTATCCGCAGGCCGTGTGGGATGAGGACGCCGGCAGGTGGATCTCCGATGCGCAGATCGCCGAAACCACCTACACCGCGTTCGCCGGCACCCGCTACCAGGTGACCGCACGGCTGATCGTGCGTCGGATCCGCCGTGACGACCCCGCCCAGCACCCCGACCAGGGCGAACTGATGCCGTCTTATCGGTATCACGCGGTGCTCACCGACTCGCCGTTCGTGCTCGCCCAGGCCGAAGCGCAGCACCGCGGCCACGCGATCATCGAGCAGATCAACGCGGATCTGATCGCCGGGCCCCTGGCGCACCTGCCCTCGGGCCGGTTCAGCGCGAACGACGCCTGGCTTGCCTGCGCCGCGATCGCCCACAACCTCACCCGCGCCGCCGGTCATCTTGCCGCGGGCGCCTGGTCCACCGCCCGGCCGGCGACCATCCGGACCCGGATCATCAACGTCGCCGCCCGGATCGCGCACCGGCCCGCACCATCCACCTGCACCTACCCGACAGCTGGCCTTGGCAGACAGCGTTCGAGAACATCTACACCGCCACCGCACCAGGCTAAAAGCACCCTTACCGGACCGGAACAGGCGGCCGTCGCAGGCCACACCACCAACCCAACCATCCCGAAAACCACACCCCGGAGCGAGCCGACCACGAGATCGGCGGATTCCCCACACCCACCGAAACGGCGAACCGCCCGACATCGAAACAATCAATCAGGGATCAGCGCCAACTGCGTCGGTGGATCCAGGCTGAGCAGAGCCCCGGGGATATCCCCGGGGCCGCCTGTGCGACTGCCTTGCAAACCCAGTGCTAACGGACACTGAAAAATGGCTCTGCACGAAGTTGGTGAAAACCGGTTCGCGGTCGTCAACGACGACGCTATACGGGCGCTCAACGGCATCGGCAACTCAGCCGGCTCGGGCGTCCTGCCCTGGCAGCACTCAGCAGGCGCGACGGGGCCCGGCCGGGTGGTGTTGTCCGCCCGGCCGGAACCCCTCCAGTGTTTCTAGCCGCCGAAGAAGATCGCTCCGTTGCCTCCGTGCTTGTAGTTGTCGAGGATTGGGAACGCGGCGTCCGAGGCACCGGTGCTGGCCATTTCCCAGAAGACCACCGGGGTGTAGCCGCGCAGCTGTGAGGCGGCCGAACCCTTACGGTCGATCAGGGAGCGCCAGCCGCCCGCCAGGACCGCCGGGTCCCGCTCGCTCGGCGAATCGACCAAGCGCACGATGCCGAAGTCGGCGTCCTGCGTCGACCTGTCGAGGATCTCCGGGCGGCCGTCGGTCCAGTTCGGCGACAGCGGGTCGAGGTGGTTGACCAGTCGATTGAGGGCGTTCACCGTCTTGCCCCAGGCCCAGTGCATGTGGACACATTCGCCGCAACCCGGGGTGAACTTGAACGGGTTGGGCCCCGTCGTTGCCGACCGCGGCGACTGGTGGATGCTGTCCCAGTCACCGCGCCGTCCGCCGACGATAGCCTCGTCCACATCCTCGTACTTCATCGAACCGTGCGAGCCCTTGGTGTCGACGACCAGATTGGAAACGCCGTTGACCGACTCGATCTTGTTGCGATCGTAGTAGGCGTCGATGGCGCCGTTCGCCGCGTCGTCGGGCCGAAACTCCATGCGCTGCACCGTGCGCACGCCCGCGAACATCGGGCCGCACCGCACCGGCCGTCCCGCCTGCCCGGCACACGCCGTCGGACCGGCGTATGCGTACTTCAGGCTCGGCCAGAACCGGGCGCAGGACAGCTTCTCCGACGGCTCACACGGGTGGGCGGCGTCGATGCCGCGGAACCGGTATTCCTGCGTCACCGTCAGATAGCTCGGCGCCTTGCCGCCGTACACGAAGTCGTTGACCGCGTACGTGGCCCGGGCATAGATGTCATCGCTACCGGATCCCACGCACTCCAGCTTCAGCAGCGAGCTCCCGACGATCGCCTGACCGCCGATCCTGACTGTGTTGGCCTTCGCTGGGTCGGCCGTCAACTCCAGCCGCCGGACGTGCCGCAGCCGAGGATTACGTGACGTGTCATCGGTCCACAGGCCGTCCAGGTACGGGACGCTCATGGCCTTGCTGAAGACCCGGCCCTCGAACGACGACTCGTCCAGGACCAGGCCGTCGTTGTCGGAGACATGCGCCCGGAACTTCCAGCCGCCCGCACCGCTGCCGGCGCAGGCCTGACCGCCACCCGCGGCCTGCTGCAGCGCAGCGGCCAGATCACCCGGCGAGGTGGCCGGGATGTAGCTGCCGCCGGTGTACTCGGCGGCGCATGTCAGGTCGGCGGCGGCCGCGTCTGTCACCGCCAGGCCCACCGTGTACATCGTCAGCTGCAGCCCGGCGGGAAGATTCTGTTTCACGTAGTCGCAGATGCTAACGCCGCACTGGGTGTCGCCGTCGGTCAGCAGCACCAGGCGCCGGGAACCGGTGGTGTCGAACGCCGCCAGGTCGTCGAAGCCGCGGCCGAGCGCGGCCGTGGTCGGCGTCCCGCCGCCCGCCACCAGGGCGTCGGCGGCCGCGTCGATACCGGCGTCGTTGCCGGCGGCGATCGGCACGACGGCCTGCACGCCACTCTGATCACACGAGTCGGCGTAGCTGCGCAGCCCGAGCGCGGTGCTGTCCGGCACCGCGGCCGCGGTGTCCTTGATGGCCGCCACCGCCGACGACAGCCGCTCCCCCGCCATGGAACCCGACACGTCAACCACGAAATGAATCACCGGCGTCGTACTGGCAGCATTCGCCGGCAGGATGCTCGGTAGAGAAGCGGCCAGCGCCGCCAGAGCGACTAATCCGAATCCTATTCTGGTACGCACATCTGCCCCTCGTCTGCCGGAATTCAGGCGAACGTAGCAACAGCAAAGGACGCTTTCCTAGAGCTGAAACCCCGAGCTGACCCCAGACACCGCGGACTACGACGCGTCGGCCATTTCCAGCCGCCCGGATGATGTACCTCGAATTGATGAACGGCCGACGCTTTCCGGGTACGACATGCGACCACCGCCAGCGCGACGCAGTCCCCGCCCCCGATCACGGGCGGCCGGCGGACGGCCGGTTCGCCACCGGCCGGGACCCCGGCGGCCAGCCCATCCGCGGCCGCCGATGCGCGGATACAGTGACAAACCATGAGTCACCTCACCGCCGCCGCCGCCGCCGGCAATCCGGCGCTCATGACCGGGCCGCTACCGAAGGGCGAGATCGGCTATCGAGGCCACGACGACGTGGTACTACGCGGTGCGCTGTACGAGGTGTGGAACAGCATCTGCGTCAGCTGCGGACTGCCACAGAAGTTCACAGACACGCATATCGACCACCTGATCCCGCGGACCGTCACCGGCGCCGGCCTGCTCGACCTGGTCCGCTTCCACACCCTGCCCACCGACTTCCATATCCACCGGCCCGCCAACCTCGCGCTGATCTGTCAGACCTGTAACACCAAGAAGGGCAACCGGCTGCTCAAGACCCTGTCGATGACCCTCACCCTCGGCACCGCCCGCAGCCACGCAACCGAGGTGGTCCGGCTCGTCCAGGAACACGTCACCGCCCGCAAGGTCGCCCGCTGGCTCACCGAAGCCGCCCGCGCGGACCTGAGCGACCCGAATACCCGCCGCGAATTCGAGCAGCACGCCCCGGCCATCACCCAGACACTGGCCCTGCTCGACGAGGACAAGGCAGACTTCCTCGCCGAGCGCAGTTTCGAGCTCGACGGATACGACGTCACGGTGCCGCTGTCGCTGAACGCGCGCGGCCGTACCGCCCAGGCCATCATCGAATCGGTCTGCGGCGACACCCTGACCGCATCGCTCGGCGACGGCCTCACCCGCCTGCTCGCCGAGCTCAAGGAAGCCGTCGGCGCCCGCTTCCACCGCAAAGGCTCCGAAGACGCCGACTGGATGCCGGTCGAGACCGACCGCCTGGACATCACCCTGGAGTTCGCCGACTTCGCCCGCCGCGGTGACGACCTGCACGTCGACTTCACCGGCCTGGTGTACGCCCAGTTCACCGCCACCGCAGCGCAAAGCGATGACCTCGGCGACGGACTGGTCCTGCTGGACGCGTGGGCCTACCAGGACGGCTCCTTCCGCCTGTCGCTGCGGTGGGATCTCACCGAGAGCCCGGACCCGCAGCGCGAGGTCGCGGTGACGTTCTCCAGTTCCTACAGCGACTACTCCGTCACCCGGGCCTAACTACTCCGCCCGCCCTGGAGCGGCGGGACGCCGTGCGCGCGAACCCGGCGCGGGGTCCCGCGCGGATCCCGGTGCCGGCCATCGAAGGCGTCCACGCGCGAGGCGGACGGCAATGGCACATTCCCCGTGTCGTCCAGGGTGCGTCACCTGCTCGACGCGCGCTCCGAACCACGGATGATCCACCACCGGTGGCGGTGGGTGATCTCAATCCAACGAAACGGTGAACCGCGTTTCCGCAGGTCACCGGTCACATTTTGTCCGGCTGACAGGATTTGAACCTGCGACCCCTTGACCCCCGGTTTTCGCACCGTGCGGCAAGTGGCGGCAACGCGACAGAGCCGTTCGGCCCGGCCCCGTAGCCTCTGCTGATGATCCGCCTGGTCGCGTGGTGCCACTGGCTCATCCCGCTGGCCGGCGCGTGGTGGAGCCCGCTCGCGGATCGCGGCGAGTGGCGCTGGTGGATGGTGCTGCCGTTCGTCGCGTCCTGGGCGGCGCTGCAGATGATCGCGACCCAGCGGACCCTGACCGTCATCATGGTGATGCAGGGGACCGCCCAGCGGGACCGCACCTGGCGGCGGTGGTCGCCGTATCCGACGTGTCTGCTCGCCACCGTCGTGGTCTGGCTGCTCGCGCGGCCGCTGACGGCGGGGGCGAGCCATGGCGGTGCGGTGACGGTCGCGCTGGTGGCCGCCGCGGTGCTCCCGGCGCTCTGGGGAGCCGTCGAGGTGCCGGTCGCCCTGGTCGTCACCAGCGCCTTCCTGGCCGTCAGCCCGACGATGTTCGTGGTGCTCGCGGTGCCGGCCGCCGGGGCGGTCCTGGCCGGGCTCGCCCTCGCCGTGCTGGCCGAGACCGGGCAGGAGCGGGCGACGCAGGCAGCGAACGCCGGGGCGCTGCGGCAAGCGAGGAAGCGTGCGCTGGCGTTGCTGCCGGTGGTTCCGCTGCGGGGGCCGAGTCAGCAGGCGGAGATCCTGCAACTGGCCGGCACGCTGCTGTGGCGCACCGGATCGGCCGGCCGCGCGGTGGGGGCGGTGCGCCTGGTGACCGTCATCCGCGGGCTGCAGGGTGCCGTCCGCTATCAGCTCAACAGCCTGGTCAACGTCGCGATGTTCCAGTACGTCGCGGCGCGCTACCCGGCCGCGCACCGCAACCTCGGCAGGGCCCGTGCCGTCCTGGACCGGCGCCTGCCCCGGTATCTGGCGAAAGTGGAGCGGCTCCCGGCCGAACAGGTCGAGGTGGAGATCGCCGCTTACCGGGCGGAACTCGCGGTGGAGACCGTGCAGATCTATGTGGCGACCGGCGATGTGTCCCGCGCCGGCGCGGTGGCAACGCGGGCGCTGGCCGCTTTCGATGCCGACGACCCGGCCGGGACGCATGGTGCGGCGGCCGGTTCCGAGGTGCTCGCCCGGCTGCACGCGGCCTACCGGAGCCTGGTCTTCGCCCAGGCCGACGTCGCGGGCGCCTACCTGCACGACGAGGCCCGGGCCGAGGTGCTCTACGAGGGGCTGATCGCCCGGACGCACCGATTCGACGACGCGGTGGCCACCGAGTCGAGGCTGCTGGCCGAGATCCGCCTGTCCACCGTGCTGGCCCGGCAGGGCCGTTACGACGAGGCGGCGGCGAAGCTCGAGCGGGTGGGCGATGATCCGGCGGCAGCCACCGTGTTCGGGTCCTCCTCCCCCGTCGTGACGAACCTGGCCAACCTCGCCCGGCTGCGGGGTGATCACGTCACCGCCGAGCGGCTGTACCGGCAGGTGCTGCCGCTGCTGCCCCTGCAGATCAATCCCAGCATGTCGGTCGGTGTGCTGAGCGGGCTCGGTGCGGTCGTCGCCGCGCAGGGTCGGCTCGGCGAGGGACGCGAGCTGGCCGGCACCGCGGTGCGGCGGGCGGAGGAGCTCGGGGCCGAGATGCAGCTCCGGTCCAGCAGCCTCATCCTGGGCCGGATCTGTGAGCAGGCCGGCGACGACGACGCCGCGGTGCGGTGCTACCGCCGCGCGGCCGAGGTCCTGGAGTCCACGAGGTCCCTGCTCGTCGGCGATCAGGACCGGGTCGGCTACACCGGCGGCGAGCGGCGGCTGGAAGCGTACGAGCGGCTGGTGTCGCTGCACCTGCGGCGCGGGGAGGTGGCCGAGGCGTTCGGGTTTGCCGAACGGGCCAAGGCGCGGGCGCTGCTCGACCGGCTCGGCGAGACAGCCGCGGCCACGGCGCCGCGGTGGCGCGCGCCGCTGACCGCCGCGCAGGTCCGGGGCTCGCTGACCGGCGCCGGCCGGCCGGTGCTGCTCGTCGAATACTTCATCGGCGACGGTCAGCTGACCGCCTTCGGCGTGCGCGCCGACGGCGACGTCGAAGCCCGGGTCATTCCGGTCGATCTGGTGGAGGTGCGCCGGTTCGCCCAGGCCAATTTCGGTACGGCCGGGCAGGTGCGGGAGATGACCGCCGCCGGCCTGGACGAGCTGTGGCACAGCTTCGATGTGATCGTCGAGCCGGTGGCCGCCTGGTCCCGGCCGGGCGACGTCGTCGTCTTCGTGCCGCACGCGATCCTGCACTATCTGCCGTTGCACGCGTTGCGGGTCGACGGGCAGTACCTCATCGCGCGGAACCCGGTCGGCTATGCGCCGAGTGCGTCGGTGCTGGCCCACGCCCGCGCCGCGCGGACGTCGCGGGAGGGCCGGATGGCGGTGTTCGGTGACCCCGGGGACGACCTTCCGCATGCCCGGGCCGAGGCGCTTTCGGTCGCCGGCCTGTTCAGCACCACCCCGCTGCTGGGTGCCGCCGTCACCACCGACGCGTTCGTCCGGGAGACCGCCGGTGCGTCGTTGGTCCACTATGCCGGCCACGCGTCGTTCGACAGCGTCGACTCCGGCGCATCGGGCCTGCACCTGGCCGGCGACCAGCGGCTCGCCGCCCGGCAGATCCAGACCCTGCCGCGGCTGCGGCCCCGGGTGGTGACGCTCAGCGGCTGCGAGACCGGGATCAGCCGCCGCCGGCCCGGCGAGGAGCTGATCGGGCTGACCCGGTCCTTCCTGTTCGCGGGCGCCGCCACGGTGGTGGCCTCGCTGTGGCGGGTCGCGGACGAATCGACCACCGAGCTGATGCGGACCTTCTACTCCTGCCTCGTCCGCGGCGATCCGGCGGTCGACGCCCTGCGAACCGCCATGCTCACCACCGCGCAACACCGACCGTGGTCACCGCTTTACCATTGGGCACCCTTCATCCTCGTCGGCGATTGGGAGTAGACAGATGGACGAGTTCATCGACGCCGAACTCGATCTCGACGAGGACGGTGTCGCCGCGGAACGCGGGCCCGCCGCCGCCGCCGAGATCATCGACGACCTGGACCTCCGGGTCCTGCTGCGCCAGAACCGGATCGCCCTGGCCAAGGGCCCGGTGACCCGGATCCCGGCGCCGGAGCAGGGCGGCACCGCGTACGACATTCCGCTCTCGACCGTCGTGCACGCCCACCCGCGGTGCGCGATCCAGTGGTCGCGGCTGCTGATCGACCTGTCCCCGACGGCGGGCGCCCGGATCAGCGACATGTCGCCGCGGGAGGTCGCCGACGACCGCCCGGTCGAGTTGACCACCACCGTCGGTGTCGGCCTGAAGTTCGAGGTCCTCGCCAAGGTTCTCAGCGCCGAGGTGAAGCCGGAGATCTCCCGCAAGAGCACGGTCTACTTCCCGCAGATCGTCTCGTCCGGTCCCGGGTTCGCCCGCGGATACTGGGACTTCCTCGCCGCCCAGGGGCGCTACCTGCACGTCGACCGGCAGCTGCGGATGCTCGTGACGGCACCGGCCGACCTTCCGCTGACCGCCCGGCTGACGTTTCGCGCCCAGGTGACCGTCCGCGGGATCGCCCGGGCGATCCCGCTCATCGCCCGCGGAAAGGAGATCGACAAGGTGCACACCCTGGCCCCGGCCGAGCTCAACCCGGCAGCCGGCGCACCTTGACCGTGCTGTCCGTACGGTGCACCGGCTTGCCGTCCGGCCCGTTCTGCAGCCGGTCGTGCGTGGCGGCGCGCAGCACCTGCCACTCCCCCTCGCCCAGCCGCAGGCCGGCGATCACCTCGTCGGGCTCGGGGAAGGCGATGTCGCCGTGGGCGTGGTGCTGCTCGGCGAAGGGCCCGAAGTCCTGGTGTCCCTCGATCAGCAGGACGCCGCCGGGGGCGACCGCGGCCGCGGCGGCCAGCAGGATCCGCTCCCGGGGCACCTCGCCGCGGGGGTAGAGGAACTGGGCCGACACCAGGTCGTAGCTGCCGGCCGGGAACGAGGTGCCCAGGTCGTGACACTGGAAGTCCACGCTGACCCCGGCCCGCACGGCGTGCGCGGCAGCCTTGGCCAGCGCCACGGCCGAGATGTCGGCGGCGGTGACCCGCCAGCCCTGCGCGGCCAGCCAGATCGCGTCGCCGCCCTCGCCGCAGCCGAGATCGAGCGCGGTGCCCGGCGTCAGGTCGCTCACCTCGTGCCGGAGGGCGACGTTGACGTCGCCGCTCCAGACGGCGGTGCTCTCGGCGTAGCGGGTATCCCAGTAGGTCGCGTCAGTCATGCCGTCAGCCTGCGCCTGCCCGGCGCCGAACGACAACATCTGTTGCCGATCCGGCAACAGATCAGCGGCTCACGTCATCGCGCCGCTGCTCAGCCGGCACGGCGGCGGGCGCGGCGGGCCGCGAGCTCGTCTCCGGCGGCGGGCTGCTCGGGCACACCGGTGCCGACCGGCTGCGGCCCGGCGGCCGGCTCGGCGGGCAGGTGCGACAGCGAACCCTGGATCTCCTTGAAGGCGCCGCCGATGGCGATGCCGAAGACACCCTGGCCGCCCTGGAGCAGATCCACGACCTCCTCCGGCGAACGGCACTCGTACACCGTGGTGCCGTCGGAGATCAGGGTGATGCCCGCCAGGTCCTCGACGCCGCGCGAGCGCAGCGTCTCGATGGCCTTGCGGATGTTCTGCAGGGAGACGCCCGCGTCGAGCAGGCGCTTGACCACCTTCAGCACGACCAGGTCGCGGAACGAGTACAACCGCTGCGTGCCGGACCCGGTCGCATCCCGGACACTGGGCACCACCAGCGTCGTCCGTGCCCAGTAGTCGAGCTGGCGGTAGCTGATGCCGACCGCCTGACACGCTGTCACTCCGCGATACCCGGTATCGCCGTCCTCGCCGACAAGCGGACCCTCTGCAGAGTCTGACTCGTGCACGCGACTACCTCCCCGCTGCGCGGTGCCGCTTCACCTGGACTTCACGAGCCTATAACCCAGCGCGCCACGAAACAGGGAGGTAATGCTGCGACACGCCGCGTACGGACGACCGGACCGAAGGCGGCCGTCGATGCCTGACTCAGCCGGCGAAGTCCTCCGGGCGCACCTGGTCGAGGAACTCGCGGAACTTCTCCACCTCGTCCTCCTGCTCGTCCGGGATGACGATGCCCGCCTCCGTCAGCACCTGATCGGCGCACCGGATCGGCGCTCCCACCCGCAGGGCCAGGGCGATCGAGTCGCTCGGCCGCGCGGACACCCGCAGGTCGTCGCCGATCAGCAGGTCCGCGTAGAACACATTCTCCTTCAACTCCGTGATCTCGACGGCCTTCAGCGGCGCCTCGAGCGCCGCGAGGATGTCCCGTAACAGATCATGGGTCAACGGTCGGGCGGGCTTGACGCCCTGCTGCTCGTACGCGATGGCAGTTGCCTCCACCGCGCCGATCCAGATCGGCAGGTACCGATCGCCGTCGACCTCCCTGAGCAGGACGATCGGCTGGTTACTGGGCAGCTCCACCCGAACCCCGACCACGCTCAGCTCGCGCACCGCCCGCCTCCGTGTCGCACGTCGTAGCCGCCCCGTAAGGCCGACGCCGCCCCCGCAGGGCAACGCGACCATCAGGCTGTTTCCTGCCTATCCTGCACGGTACACGGACGCTCGGAACCGAGCGCCACACGATGCCCGTGTCTGTGGGTTACCCGGACCGTCCCCGGCAAACCGGGACCAGCGCCTCAGCGCCGCTCAGCGCCCGAGGGTGTCCCGGAGCCCCGCCCGTACCAGCGCGGCATGCAGCCGCTGAGACAGCGCCTGCAGCTCCCGCGCCGTCTCAGCGGCCCGGGCCCGGGCCGCGGGGTCGTGCTGGCGCATCAGCGGCGTCAGCAGCTGAGCGAACAGCCCGACCTCCCGCTCCGCGCTTGTCCGGAACGCGCGCAGGTGCCGCAGCTCCAGGCCGTGCCGGACCAGGCCCACCACGGCCTCGACGATCACCACGGCGTCGCCGTCGTACCAGCCCGGCGGCCGCGAGGTCACCAGGGAGAGCTGCTCCAGCTCGGTGAGCATCTGCTCGGCGATGCCGGTGCGCTCCACCAGGTCGGCCCGCGACACCCGGGAGTCGGCGGTCGTCTCCGCCGGCGCCTCGGCCTCCGAGCCGACCGCGACCAGCGACGGCCGCCGGTGTGCCAGCGTGTCGTCACCGCGCTCCTGGGCCTCGAGCTGCTCGCGGATGACGCGCAGCGGGAGGTACTGGTCCCGCTGCGCGGTCAGGACGAAGCGCAGCCGCGCCACGTCGTTCCACGAATACTTCCGGTAACCGGAGGCGGTGCGCTGCGGGTCCACCAGCCCCTCCGCCTCCAGGAACCGGAGCTTGGAGATCGTGGTGTCCGGGAACTCGGTTCGCAGCTGGGCCAGCACCTCCCCGATGCTCATCAGCGCAGCGTCACGACCGCCCGGGGCACGGTTGCCCTGGGCGCTCATGCCGTGGTCGCGCGCGGCCGCCCCCGACGGGTTCACGCCCCGCTTCCCTCGCCCTCCGGCCGGGGACCGGCGATGAAGACCAGCCGGAACTTGCCGATCTGGACCTCGTCCCCGTTGCTCAGGGTTGCCGACTCGACCCGCTCCCGGTTCACATACGTGCCGTTGAGCGAACCCACGTCGCGGACCGTGAAGGTGCCCCCGTCGCGGTGGAACTCGGCGTGCCGGCGCGAGACCGTCACGTCGTCCAGGAAAATGTCACTGTCAGGATGGCGGCCACTCGTGGTCACGTCATGGTCCAGCAGGAACCGCGCACCCGCGTTGGGGCCGCGGCGCACGACCAGCAGCGCCATCCCGGGGGGCAGCGAGCCGGACATCCGGCTCGGCACCACGTCGGTCTCGGGGCCCTCGAGCACCTCGTCGAGCGCACCGAGGTTCAGCGTGGACGTGACGTCGAGTGGGGGGAACTCGTCGTCTGGGCGCGTCATCGGACCACCTCACGGATCTGTTTCGGTCGCCGCCCGACGACACGAGGTGAGCGAGCCGGACCCAGGTCCGGAGCGCAGCGCCCCCCGCCGCTGCCCGGAGGTCCGGACGGCACGACTATCGGTTTCGAAGTAATAACAGTTCTTCACGTGCTCCGCGAGCCTAGTCAGCGCCGAAATGGCGGGCAACCGGACGCGCGGACGATCAGCTTTTGGTCAACGCCTGGTAGGCCGCGGCGTCGAGCAGCCCGGCGAGGACCGCCGGATCCGCCGGAGCGATCTCCACGAGCCAACCGGCCGCGTACGGCTCGGCATTGATCAGCTCCGGCTCGTCGGCGAGGTTGACATTGCACGCGACCACAGTCCCCGCGAACGGCGCATAGAACTCCGAGACGCTCTTCGTCGACTCGATCTCGCCGAGCGCCTCGCCGGACTGCACCACCGCGCCGACGTCCGGCAACTGGACGAAGACGATGTCGCCGAGCGCGTCCTGCGCGAAGTGGGTGATGCCCACCCGCACAGGCTCGGTGCCGTCACCGGACACCCACTCGTGCTCGGCCGTATACCGCAGGTCCTCAGGAATCACGCATTCCTCCGTTGACAAGCGCGCCCGCTCACGAGACCGGACGCGCGTACTGCAGGCTGGTGGGCTGACGCACCGCGGTCACCTCGACCGTGCTGCGTTGCTCCATGGTCACGTTACCGCCGGCCTGGCTCACCGAAGCGACCACCCCACCGGGGATCTGCAGCGCCGTCTGCATCGTCGACGGCACCCCGATCACCCACAACGTGTAGGGACCGCTCAACTCCTTGCCGTCGACGATGACCTGACCACCGGCGGCATCGACAAAATAGGACGAGGCCACGATCCGCACGGCGACGCCGTTGTCCCCGATGATCTCCATCACCTCACCGCCGGCGCCGCGCAGCTCCTGCACGGCGTTCAGCAGGGCGGAAGCCTTGATCGGCTGGCCCTTCGGGTCGATGGTGATCTCCAGGCCGGGCCCCCGCGCGGGCAGCGTGCCGGACAGCAGGCCCAGCTCGTCGGCCCGCTTGTTGGCCTCGGCGAGGGCGGCCTGGCGCCCGGCGACCCCGGAGGTCAGCTGCCGCTGGCTCTCCTCCAGGGCGTTGATCTCCTGCTGCAGCCGCTGGTCCCGCGCCTCAAGATCACTGAGAATCCCGACGAGATCCTCCTGGCGCGCGGAGGCCAGCCCGCCGTCGTCATCGTTGCTGCGCAACTGCACGACCATGGTGAACCCGAGCAGAGCGAGCAACACCCAGATCAACGCACCCGCCGAGGAGAGCCGCCGCCGGGCCGCCGGTTTCTCCGGCACGGCCTTCTCCGGTACGGCCACAGCAGCGTCCGCAGCGCCGCCCGAGGTGCCATCCGAGGTGCTGGCCGCACCGGTGGCCGTCACCGCATCGGGTGACACCACCGGCGCGCCGGACCGGGACTCGCCGCTGTCGGTCACCGGCTCCCGGGCACCGGGCCGCTCGCGGGCGGCTGACGCGGGGCCTGCCACGTCGCGGTCCTGCCGTCGCTCCGAGTCGGCGGTGGAGTTCGCCCATCGATCCTGGTCCGCCCCCGCCCGGTCGAACGGTGTCTGGCCGACCTGCGACCAGGCGTCCAGGTCAGGCGAGGCGAGGCCAGCCGACGGGTCAGCTCCCCGATCGAACGGTGTCTGGCCAGCCTGCGACCTCGCCTCCCGGTCAGACGAGACGAGGCCAGCCGACGGCTCAGCTCCCCGATCGAACGGTGTCTGGCCGACCTGCGACCTGGCATCCCGGTCAGGCGAGGCGAGGCCAGCCGATGGCTCAGCTCCCCGGTCGAGCGGTGTGAGACCGCGCTGCGGCTCGTCCGCCCGGTCAGGCGGCGCGGCACCGGCCGGCGGTCCGGCCGGTGTGTCGTTCCGGACGTCCGGACTGTCCGTGGCCGGTTCCGGACGCCGCGTCCTGGTCGTGTCCGGCGCGAAGAACGGCGGCTGTAGCCGCATCGTCTCGCCGCCGTCGACCGACCGCGGCTCGGCGGCCGGCCGGGTCGGCTCCTCGGCCGGGGACTCGGCCACCTCAGCGGGCGCCGGTGGCGGCGTCAGCAACGTGGTGAGCTCGTCGTCACGCCCGGCCGGGAGGGAGACCACGGTGGGCTCGTCCCCGGCCGCCACGGGCTCGTCAGCCGAGTCGCTCCCGCTCTCGGTCGGGACGTCCGGACCCGCGGGTGAAGCGCCGTCGCCGGGCACAGTCATGGCCGAGGCGAGACGAACCGTGGGGCCATCCGCGGACAACGGCGCATACGGATCCAGCCGAGCATCCATCTCAGGTTCGGCCGACACAGCCGCGGCCGGATCGACAGCGCTCGGCTCGACGGCTTTGGCCGCCGGTCGGCGACCGGCGGCGGGCATCCCCGGATCGCCGAGCATCGAAGCCCGATCGGCGCCGCGCCCCTCGGCGGCCTGCCGTTCGCCCGGCTCCGATCCCGTCGCAGGCCGGTCAGGCTCCGATCCCGTCGCAGGCCGGTCAGGCTCCGATCCCGTCGCAGGCCGGTCGGGGTGCTGGTCGTCGGTCATCGGCGTCTACGCCCGGAACAGGTGCCGGCGGATCGCGGCCACGTTGCCGAAGATCCGGACGCCGAGCACCACCACGACGCCGATGGAGAGCTGGCTGCCCACGCCGAGCTGGTCGCCCAGGTAGACGATGATGCCCGCGACCAGCACGTTCGAGATGAACGACACGACGAACTGCTTGTCGTCGAAGATGCCGTCGAGCTTGGCGCGCACGCCGCCGAAGACCGCGTCCAGCGCGGCCACCACCGCGATAGGCAGGTACGGCAGCAGCGCCGGCGGCACCGTCGGATCGAGCACCAGGCCGAGCACGACGCCGGCGATCAGGGCGAGTACGGCGATCATCAGCCGCCTTTCGACGCTTTGCTGGACGGGGTCGGTGCACTGGACGGCGGGGCCGGGGGCACCGCGTGGCGCAGGTTCGGCGAGGCGGCGGCGTCGAGGGTGACGTTACCGACCTCGGCCACGTCGTACGAGATGCCGAACTTGGCGTTCAGCGCCCGGAAGAAGCGGCCTGCCGGGCCCCCGCGGAACGTCTCGGCGAGGTTGTCCGGCCCGATCGCCACCACCTGGTACGGCGTGGTCACCGGCCGGAAGTCGACCAGGATGGCCTCGCCCGCCTGGCGGATCGTCGACGTGGCGGTCAGCCGCTGGCCGTTGACCGCGATGGCCTCCGCGCCGGCCGCCCACAGCGCGTTCGTCGCCACCTGCAGGTCGGTGTCGCGGACCCGGGCCTCGCTCTTGCGCTGGCCGGTCAGCGGGTCGACCGGCATCGGGCCGTCGCCGACGCTGACCCGGGCGCCGGAGCCGCGCACCGGCGCCAGCCCGGTCTCGGCCTCGAGGTCGCGCAGCCGGGCCACGGCCGCGCCGCCGAGCTGCTTCTCCCGCAGGTCGGCGACCTCGGCGCGGAGCAGCTCCGCGCGCTTCTGCAGCTCGGTGGTCTCGCTGCGGCGGCTCTGCACCTGGTCGATGAGGGTGGCGCGGGCCTGGCTGCGGGCCGGCTCGTCGGCCATCGTCTGCTGGTAGGCCACCACCAGCAGAAAGCCCAGGGCGACCAGGGTCAGCGCGCTGACCCCGCTGACGACCCGCTTCGCGGTGCCGGTGCGGCCCTCGCCGCGGGCCTTGCGGGCCGCCGCGTCGGCGTAGCCGGGGTCCAGCGGGTTCTGGAACAGCTCGGTCAGGAAGTCCGGGGCGAACCGGCGCTGCCCGTCGCCGCCGTCGGGCGAGGTCATCCGGCCGCTGCCCCGGCCCGGTCGGCGCGCAGCATGGCGCGGGTCTGCGCCAGGTAGAGCACCGCGGCCGCCCAGTAGAGGCCGAGGGCCCACCAGGCCAGGGCCCAGCCGATCGGCGAGGCGACGTCGTGGATCGACGGGACCGCCTCGGCGAGCAGGAGCACCGGGAACGCGCCGAGCAGCAGGAACGTGCCGGTCTTGCCGACGTAGTGCACCGGCGGTGGCCCGTACCCGTGCCGGCGCAGGACCAGCAGCGCGACCGCGAGCACCGCCTCGCGCAGCACCAGGGCCGCGGTGAGCCACCAGGGCACGACCTCGCGCAGGGTGAAACCGAGCAGGGTGGCCAGGATGTAGAGCCGGTCCGCGAACGGGTCGAGCAGCTCGCCGAGGCGGCTGACGGAATTCATCCGGCGGGCCACGTAGCCGTCGACCCAGTCGGTGGTGCCGCCCACCGTCAGCACGATCACCGCGGCGACGTCGTGCTGCGGGCCGAGCAGCAGATAGAGGAAGAGCGGCACGCCGAGCAGCCGGAGGAAGCTGATGACGTTCGGGATGGTCCAGATCCGGTCGGAGGCGGTGATCGGCGGCGGCACCCGTCCGGGCGTCGGCGATCCGGGCGTCACCCGCGCAGGCTGCTGCGACATCGCGCCCCCTCTCCCCCTTGCCAACCCCGGGACCCCACCCAGGGACGTCGGACCGCCACCCCGGCGGCATCGTCCGTCGCCGACCCCCCGGTCGGCGCGCCGGACACGCCGGGGCTGGTCACTCGCGGAGCCACTATAACCAGCCTCGTCGTTGTCCCGGTCCATCCCGGGGCCGGAGCGCGCGAAGAGCGTCGTGCGGGACACACCCCGTAGAGCGTCCTAGGAAGGAGGTGCCCCGCACTTTGCTCAGCGTTTGCCGCGGCGGCTGCGGACGTAGTCGTCGACCACGTAGCGGCCCAGCTCCGTCACGTCCGGGCTGAACACCCGGCCGCCGCTGCGCTGGGCCACCGCGTCGACGAAGCGTCGTAGGCCCGGGTCCTCCCCCAGCATGAACACGTTGAGCGTCGCGCCGTACCGGGTGAGCAGGTCCACCTCGCGCACGGTGAGCTGGACCGTCTCCGGCAGGGTCGGCCAGGTGAAGGACGCCTGGCCGTCGTCGCCCAGGTGGGCCGTCGGCTCGCCGTCGGTCACCACCAGCACGACCGGCTCCGCGCCCGGGTGCCGGCGCAGGTGCCGGCCGGCCAGCTTCAGCGCGTGCTGCAGGTTGGTGCCCTGCACCATGTCCGGCTCGATCGCCGCCAGCTCGCCCTGCGACAGGCTCATCGCATACCGGCCGAAGCCGATGATCTGCAGCGAGTCCTGCGGGAACTGGGTCGCCACCAGGTGCGACAGCGCCAGCGCGGTCTGCTTCATCGGGCCCCAGCGGCCGTCGGCGAACATCGAATACGACAGGTCGACGCAGAGCGCCACCACCGCCGAGGCGCGGCGTTCGGTCTCGGCGACCTCGAAGTCCTCCGGCTCCAGGCGCACCGGCACCGTGCCCACGCCCCCGCCGGCGCGCCGGCGGATCGCGTTGCCGATGGTGCGGACCGCGTCGATCGGCTGCTCGTCGCCGAACCGCCAGCGCCGCGACGACCCGATCAGGTCGCCGGCCGCGCCGGCGTCCCGCAGGTCGTGCGAGCCGCGTTTGCGGCCGGACAGATCCGAGAAGACCTGGGCCAGCGCGGTGCGGCCGAGCCGGCGCAGCGCCTTCGGCGACAGGGTCAGCCCGTCGTCGTCGCGGGTGACCCAGCCCTGGCGGCGCAGCTCGCGCTCGAGCTCGCGCAGCCGGCGCACGTCGTCGGCGGCGCCGCGGCCGAGCTGGCGCTCCACCGCCTCCACGTCGACGTCGTCCAGCGTCGCACCGGGATGTTCCTGACCGAGCTGTTCCAGCAGGTCGTCGAGCTCGCCCAGCTCGCCGAGGGCCGCCGTGGCGTCGCCGTAGCCCAGATCCTCGTTGCCGCGCATCCGCTCGCCGCGGTTCCAATTCAGCTCGGGCCGCAACGCCCGCAGGTTGTCGGTCAGCTCCGCCAGCCGGCCGCGCAGCGGGCCGTCGCCGAGCGCCTGCTCCATGAGCTGGGCCAGCTCCTCGCGCTGCTGCGGGCTCAGCGAGCGCATCAGCCGCTCGGCCGCCGCGGCTCGCCGGGCCAGGGAGTCGACCAGCTCGTCGATGGTCTGCGGATTCTCCGGGAAGAACTCGCCGTGCTTGGCCATGAACTGCTGGAAGGCGTCGTCGGTGTCCTCGCCGCGGGCGTGCTTGCCGAGCAGGTCGTTGAGGTCGCCGACCATCTCCGCGACCCGGGCGTCGGTGGCCGGGTCGCGGCCCTGCAGCGCGTCCCTCATGCCGGCGAAGCGCTGCTCGACCACGTCGCGCCGCAGCTGGTCGAGGATCTGCTGGTAGGTCGCGCGGGCCTCGGCGCTGGCCCAGTCGTAGTCGGCCAGCTCCCGCACCGCCTGGGCGGTGGAGCGCGGCAGGTTGTCCAGCACCGCCTCCTGGAAGCGGGCGTCGTCGCCCTCGCGGCCGCGCAGCTCGTCGCGCTCGGCCGCCACGGCCTGGTCGAGCAGCTGCTGGGCCCGGGTGACCGCGCCGTCGAGGTTGCCGCGGCGCAGCGCCTCGCGGCGCAGCCGGCGGGCCCGGGCCTCGAGGTCGTCGAGGCCGCGGCCGTCGCGGGGGCCGCGGCGCAGCAGGTCACGCAGCGCGTCGCGGAGGCTGTCGCCGCCGAGCACCCGCTCGCCGACCTCGTCCACGGCCGCCCGCACGTCGTACGGCGGCGCGAGCGGGTCGGGCCCGTCCCGCCACGCGCCATAACGAAAACGATTGCCAGACATGGACGATCAGCTCCCGTAGAGGGTGCGGCCGTCGTCGGTCAGCTCCTTGGCCAGCCGGCGGGTGAGGTGCAGCCCCTCCAGAACGAACTCGATGCCGGAAGCAGCCTGCCCGGGGCTCGGAGCGTCGCCGAGCCCGAGCCGGTCGAGGACTTTGGCCAGGCCCGGCACGGTGCCGAGCTGGCCGAGCAGCTCCTCGGCCGAGACCAGGTCGCCGGTCTCGATGATGGCGCCCTCGGCGACCAGGTCGGTGAAGCCGGACAGGTCGAGCCCGGTCAGCCGGGCCCGGAACGTCTCGGCGGTGGCCAGCCGCAGCAGGTGGGCGAGGATCTCGGTCTCGCGCCCCTCCTCGCCGCTCTCGAACTCCACCTTGCCGCGCAGCGTGCTGGTCACCGAGACGGTGTCGCAGATCCGGGCGACCGCCTCGCGCTCGTTGCGGAGCCCGGAGCGGCGCAGCGCGGACGCGGCGACGGTCTCGGCCGCCGCGATGGCGAACCGGGCCGAGATGCCCGAGCGGGAGTCGACGGCCGGCGACTCGCGGACCGCCCGGGCGTAGCGGGCCAGGACGTCGATCAGGTGGTCGGGCACGTCCGCGGCCAGTGCCGCCTCCTGCCGGATCAGCGCCGTCTCCAGCTCGATGTCGAGCGGGTAGTGGGTGCGGATCTCGGCGCCGAAGCGGTCCTTGAGCGGGGTGATGATGCGGCCGCGGTTGGTGTAGTCCTCCGGGTTGGCCGAGGCCACCAGCAGCAGGTCCAGCGGCAGGCGCAGCTGGTAGCCGCGGACCTGGATGTCGCGCTCCTCCAGCACGTTGAGCAGCGAAACCTGGATGCGCTCGGCCAGGTCGGGCAGCTCGTTGACGGCGAAGATGCCGCGGTTGGTGCGCGGGACCAGGCCGAAGTGAATGGTGTCCGGGTCGCCCAGGGCGCGGCCCTCGGCCACCTTGATCGGGTCCACGTCGCCGATCAGGTCGCCGACGCTGGTGTCCGGGGTGGCGAGCTTCTCGCCGTACCGCTCGGAGCGGTGCAGCCAGGAGACGCCCAGCAGGTCGCCGCTCTCGGCGGCGAGCCGCCGGGTGGCCGGGATGATCGGCCGGTACGGATGTTCGTGCAGCTCGGAGCCGGTGATGAACGGCGTCCACTCGTCGAGCAGGTCGACCAGGCCGCGGATCAGCCGGGTCTTGCCCTGGCCCCGCTCGCCGAGCAGGACCATGTCGTGGCCGGCGAGCAGCGCCCGCTCGACCTCGGGCAGCACGGTGTCGTCGTAGCCGACGATGCCGGGGAAACGCGGCGCGCCGCGGCGCAGCCGGTCGAGCAGGTTGTCGCGCAGCTCCTCCTTGACCGTGCGGAATTCGTGGCCGGAGGCGCGGAGCTCGCCCAGGGTGCGGGGAAGATCGGTCGGAGGTACGGGGACGAGCTGTGTGGAAGCTTCAGTCACTCCGGAAACGCTACTCCGCACCTGTGACAAGTGATGAAGGCCGCAGCCAGCGCCGGAGCATTGGCTCTGGCCCTGGACAAGCCGGGACGGGACGCTGGGGGCATGAGCGACATCGAGATCCTGCGTTACGCGGCGTTCAGCGCGGACCCGGCCGGCGGCAACCCGGCCGGAGTGGTCCTGGACGCGAGCACGCTGTCCGACGCCGAGATGCTGACCATCGCGGCGGAGGTCGGCTATTCGGAGACGGCCTTCCTGACCGAGGACCGGGGCGCGGGCGCCTACCGGGTGCGCTACTTCAGCCCGCTGGCCGAGGTGCCGTTCTGCGGGCACGCGACCGTGGGGGCCGCCGTGGCGCTGGCCGACCGGCGCGGTCCGGGGACCTTCGTGTTCGTCACCAACGCCGGCGAGGTCCCGGTGACCGTCGACGATCGGCGCCGCGCGACCCTGACCAGCGTCGGCGCCCGAGTGGCGGAGCTGCCCGGCGACGACCTGAGCGCCCTGCTGGCGGCGCTGCGGTGGGACGCGGCCGACCTCGATCCCGCCCTGCCGCCCCGGGTCGGGTACGCCGGGGCGTACCACCCGGTGATCGCCGCCGCGAGCCGGCAGCGGCTCGCCGACCTGGACTACGACGTGCCGGTCCTGAAGGCCCTGATGGAGGCGAGGGGCTGGACCACGATCCAGCTCGTCTGGCGCGCGGGCGCGGACCGGTTCGACGTGCGCGACCCGTTCCCGGTCGGCGGTGTCTACGAGGACCCGGCCACCGGTGCCGCCGCGGCCGCGTTCGGCGGCTACCTGCGCGAGTTGGCGCTGGTGCCGGGCGATGCCGTGGTGCAGCTGTCCCAGGGTGACGACCTCGGCCGGCCCGGCCGGCTGACCGTCACGCTGACCCCCGGCGAGGCCGGCGTGCGGGTCAGCGGCACGGCGGTGCCGATGGCGGGGTAGGGCGACGATAGAGTCGGGCCCCGATGAGCGCCACGATGATCGTCCGGGACCTCGCCGCGGGGCACGGCGACCGCACCCTGTTCAGCTCCCTCGACCTGGTGGTCGCCCCCGGGGACGCGATCGGCCTGGTCGGCGTGAACGGGGCCGGCAAGACCACGCTGCTGCGTACCCTGGCCGGCCTGCTGCCGGTCGAGGCCGGCGCGGTCACGCTGAGCCCGCCCACCGCGAACGTCGGCTATCTGCCGCAGGAGCGTGAGCGGCGCGCCGGCGAGACCGTCCGGGACTTCCTGGCCCGGCGCACCGGCGTCGGGCCGGCCCAGGTCGCGATGGACGCGGCCGCCGAGGCCCTGGCCACCGGCCTGCCCGGCGCGGACGAGACCTACACGACCGCGCTGGAGCGCTGGCTCGACCTGGGCGGGGCCGACCTGGACGAGCGCGCCGGGGCCGTCGCGTCGGAGCTGGGGCTGGGCGTCGCGCTCGACCATCCGATGACCGCGCTCTCCGGCGGCCAGGCGGCCCGGGCCGGGATGGCGTCGCTGCTGCTCAGCCGCTACGACATCTTCCTGCTCGACGAGCCCACCAACGATCTGGACCTGGCCGGGCTGGCCCGGCTGGAGGAGTTCGTCACCTCGCTGCGCGCGGGCACGCTGCTGGTCAGCCACGACCGCGAGTTCCTCACCCGCACGGTCACCGCGGTGCTGGAGCTGGACCTGGCCCAACAGCAGGTCCGGCTCTACGGCGGAGGCTACGGGGCCTACCTGGAGGAGCGCGACCGGGCCCGGCGGCACGCGCGCGAGGACTTCGAGGAGTACGCCGACCGCAAGGGCGCGCTGCAGGACCGGGCGCAGATGCAGCGCGGCTGGCTGGAGCACGGCGTGCGCAACGCGCGCCGCAAGGCCAAGGACAACGACAAGATCGGCCGCAACGTCCGGGCCGAGTCGACCGAGAAGCAGGCCGCCAAGGCCCGGCAGACCCAGCGGATGATCGAGCGGCTGGAGGTCGTGGAGGAGCCGCGCAAGGAGTGGGAGCTGCGGATGGAGATCGCCGCCGCGCCCCGCGCCGGCGCCGTCGTGGCGACCCTGCGCGACGCGGTCGTCCGCCGCGATGGTTTCACGCTGGGCCCGGTGACCCTGCAGATCGACTGGGCGGACCGGGTGGCGATCACCGGCGCGAACGGCGCCGGCAAGTCGACGCTGCTCGCCGCGCTGCTGGGCCGGCTGCCGCTGGACGCGGGCGCGGCGCAGCTCGGCCCGGGCGTCGTCGTCGGCGAGGTGGACCAGGCCCGCGGGCTGTTCCTGGGCGACGAGCCGCTGATGGCCGCGTTCGGCGCGGCGGTGCCGCAGCTGCCGGACGCCGAGGTGCGCACGCTGCTGGCCAAGTTCGGGCTGCGGGCCGCGCACGTGCTGCGCCCGGCCGACACCCTGTCGCCGGGCGAGCGCACCCGGGCGGCGCTGGCGCTGCTGCAGGCCCGCGGGGTCAACCTGCTGGTGCTCGACGAGCCCACCAACCACCTGGACCTGGCCGCGATCGAGCAGCTGGAGACCGCGCTGGCCGGCTACCCGGGCACGCTGCTGCTGGTCACCCACGACCGGCGGATGCTCGAGGCGGTGCACACCACCCGGCTCGTCGAGGTCACCGGCGGCACGGTCACCGGGTGACGCCGCGCGGCTCGCTGATCGCGCTCTCGTTGCCGGAGCGGTCCAGGCCGCTGAGGCAGTACTGGGCGGCGGTCGCCGGCGGCGCCGGGTCGCGCACCTTGGCGCCGCTGCGGCCGGTGGCGACCAGCTTCGCGGCGGCACCGTCGACCCGGTAGAGCGCCCAGCTCGCCGGCTCCTTGCCCGACCCCGCCTGCCAGTCCAGCTCCACCGGGCCGCCGGCGGTGCGGCGGGCGGCGACCAGCCGCGGCGCGCCCGGCGGCTCGGCCGGCAGCTGCGCCATCGGCGGCAGCAGCGAGGGCGCGGCGTAGTGGTGGTCGCGGTAGCGGGTGACCGAGCCGAGCCGGTCCTCGCGGATCTGCTTGGCGCTGAAGTGCACGCTGCCCAGCACGCCGTACTTGTCGTTGAGGGTGAGCTGGCGGTCCAGCTGGTCGGGCTGCTTCCAGGGGCCCTTCTCACCGACCCGGTAGTCACCCTGGCCGATGTAGAGCTGCACCCGGGTGCCCTTGACCAGCTCCGACCACCAGGGCAGCGCCTTGGTGTAGTCGGCCTTGTCGAAGCCGATCGCCCAGTACAGCTGCGGCACGATGTAGTCCAGCCAGCCCTCGCGGACCCACTTGCGGGTGTCGGCGTAGATCGAGTCGTAGCTCTGCAGCCCGTGGGTGTCCGAGCCGGCCCGGTCGGTCTCCTGGTTGCGCCAGATGCCGAACGGGCTGATGCCGAACTTGACCCACGGCTTGAGCTGCTTGATCCGCTGGTTCATCTCGCGGACCAGGGTGTCGACGTTGGCCCGGCGCCAGTCGCCGCGGCTCTGCGCCTTGTCCGCGCGCCGGGCGAAGCTGGCGTCGTCGGCGAAGGAGTTCCCGCCGCCCTCCGGATACGGGTAGAAGAAGTCGTCGAAGTGCACGCCGTCGATGTCGTATTTCGCGACGGCCTCCAGCATGGCGTCCTCGACGAACTTGCGGGCGGCCGGGATGCCCGGGTCGAAGTACAGCCGGGCGTTCTTGCCGTCCGGATACGAGATGGCCCAGTCCCGGTGCTTGAGCAGCGGATGGTTCGGCGCGAGCTTGGCGAAGTCGGCGCCGGGCCCGGAGGGGGCGGGCTGGCTCCCCCGGTACGGGTTGAACCAGGCGTGGAACTCCAGGTTGCGGGCGTGCGCCTCGGTGATCATGAACTCCATCGGGTCCCAGCCGGGCGACTTGCCGTCCCGCTTGCCGGTCAGCCACTCCGACCAGGGCGCGTACGCCGACTCCCAGAAAGCGTCCCCGCTGGGCCGGACGTGCACGAAGATCGCGTTGTGCCGCATCGACACGGCCAGCTCCAGCCAGGCGCGGTATTCGGCCTGGACCTGCTCCTTGCTCAGGCCCGGCCTGCTGGGCCAGTCGATGTTGAGCACCGTGGTGAGCCACATGCCGCGCAGCTCCTTGGTGGCGCTGACCGGCACCCCCGCGCACCGGCCCGGGGTGCCGACGGCGGGACCGGCCTGCGCGGGCGCGTCCCGCGGGCCGCCCGCACCGGGAGGGTCGTAGGTGGCCGCCCGGAGCAGTCCGATGCCGAGGACCGACACCGCCAGCAGGACGGCGGAGACGATCAGGACAAGCCGCACGGGGGGACGGGGCATCGCCCCAGTGTGCCTGGTCCTAGCCTCGGGGCATGAACGTGGTCGTGGTGGGTGCGGGAACCGCGGGCCTGGCCTGCGCCCGGGTACTGGTCGCCGGGGGTGCCGAGGTCCGGGTGCACGAGCGCGGCCGGGTGGTCGGCGGGCGGCTGGCCAGCAAACGGATCGACGACCGGTACGCCGACCTCGGCGCGGCCTACTTCGTCGCGGACGACCCGGACTTCGCCGCCCTCGCCGAGCGGTGGCGCACCCGCGGGCTGGCCCGGCCGTGGACCGACACCCTGGCGGTGTTTCCCGGCGAGCCGGCGACCGGGCCGATGCGCTGGGCGGCACCGGGCGGGCTGCGGTCGCTGGCCACCGACCTGGCCGAGGGGCTGGACATCCGGCTGGGCAGCGAGCTGACCACGATCCCGGCGGACGCGGACGCCGTGGTGCTGGCCATGCCGGGCCCGCAGGCGCTGCGGCTCGACCCGCCGGCGGCCGTCGCCGAGGTGGCCCGCGCCCAGGTGTGGGAGCCGGTGCTGGCGGCCGTGTGCACGTACCGGAGGCGATCCTGGCCGGAGATCCACGGCGCGTTCGTGAACGACCACCCGGTGCTGGCCACGATCTTCGACGACGGCGACCGGCGCGGCGACGCCGCGCCGGTGCTCGTCGCGCACTCGACCGCCGCCTTCGCCCGGCCCCGGCTGGCCGACCCGGGCGCCGCGGCCGGCGCACTGGCCGCGGCGGTCAACGAGGTGCTGTCGCTGACCGACCGGCCGGAGATCCACATGCACCGCTGGACCTACGCCTCCCCCGCGCCCGGCACCCCGTCGTTTGCGACCGACGGCCGCGTGTGGCTGGCCGGCGACGCCTTCGGCAGGCCGCGGGTGCAGACGGCCTGGCTCTCCGGCCGGGCCGCGGCGCGGGCCATCCTGGCAGGTCAGAGCAGCGAGCGGTAGACCTCCAGGGTGTCGACCGCGATCCGGGACCAGCTGAAGTGCTCGACCGCGCGGCGGCGCCCGGCCAGGCCCATCGCGGCGGCCCGGGCCGGGTCCCGGATCAGCTCGGTCATCGCGGCGGCGAGATCGGCGACGAACCGATCGGGATCCACCGGGGTGCCGGTGCCGTCGCCGACCTGCTCGATCGGCACCAGCAGGCCCGTCTCGCCGTCGGCGACGACCTCCGGGATGCCGCCCGTGGCGGTGGCGACCACGGCCGTCTCGCAGGCCATCGCCTCCAGGTTGACGATGCCCATCGGCTCGTAGATCGACGGGCAGACGAAGACCGTGGCGTGCGTCAGCACCTGCACGACCTCGTGCTTGGGCAGCATGTCCTGCACCCAGATCACGCCGCCGTCCGCGCGGGCGTTGCGCAGCTGGATCGCCAGGCCCTCGACCTCGGCGGCGATCTCCTTGGTGTCGGGCGCGCCGGCGAGCAGCACGATCTGCGTCTCCGGCGGCAGGTCGTGACAGGCCCGCATCAGGTACGGCAGGCCCTTCTGCCGGGTGATCCGGCCGACGAACACCACGCTGGGCCGGCTCAGGTCGATGCCCAGGCGCTCGATCACGTCGGTGCCCCGGTCGGGAAGATACTGCTCGGTGTCGATGCCGTTGTAGACCACCCGGATCTTGTCCGGGTCCACGCTCGGGTAGGCGGTCAGCACGTCCCGCTTCATGCCGCCGGAGACGGCGATGATCGCGTCGGCGCCCTCGATGGCGGTCCGCTCGCAGAACGACGAGAGCGCGTATCCGCCGCCGAGCTGCTCGGCCTTCCACGGGCGCAGCGGCTCCAGGCTGTGCGTGGTGACGACGTGCGGCACGCCGTAGAGCAGCTTGGCGGTGTGACCGGCGAAGTTCGCATACCAGGTGTGGCTGTGCACGATGTCGGTGCCGTCGCAGCCGGCCGCCATCGCCAGGTCGACACCCATGGTGCGCAGGGCGGCGTTCGCCCCGGCCAGCTCGGCGGGCTCGGGGTACGCGGTCACGCCCGGCTCGTCCCGCTTGGCACCGAAGCAGTGCACCCGCACGTCGCTCAGCGGGCGCAGATCCCGGGCCAGATATTCGAGGTGCACACCGGCTCCGCCGTACACCTCCGGCGGGTATTCCCGGGTGAGCAGGTCGACGCGCAGGCTCTTACCGGTGGATGTCGAACGTGAGTCGGTCACGAGACGCAGAATAGTCGTTCCCCGGGTTCCCCACGGGAAACGATCTACGCCGCGCCGCGCCGGCCTAGCCCATGATGGTGATGCCCTCCGCGAACCGGATCAGCTGCTCGCGGGTGACCGGGACGTCCTCCTGCTTGACGTACACCGTCAGGACCCGCCGGGAGTCGAGGGGCACGGTCAGCGTGTCCGGCCCCTCCTCGTTGCTTGACAGCGTGGCCGGCCTGCCGCCGACGGTGAGCCGACACGGTCCGCAACCGCAAGCCACGGGCGAACCGCAACACGTCGCTCTCCGTGCTGTGGACCTCGCTGCCCACCTGAACCCAGCGGCCGTCGGCGAACTGCCAGCGGATCCCCACGTACTGGTCTCGCCCGGGTTCATGCCCTGATAGACGTCGGCCCCGACGACACGGACCTTCGCCGGGCGGCCGCTCACTGTCGTGGCGCGGACTGCAGCGGGACCGGGGCCGGGGCCGGCGCCGGCGACCGGCCTGCACGAGGTCCTCCCCCAACTGCCGGTCCCCGCACAACAGGTATGCGAACCTCTCCCGGCGCGCAAGTCCGCCATCGCACGGCGAAACCATCCCGAAGGCCGGGCGACACGCGGAGAATCCTCGCTTCGACTGGCGCTGGGGCACGCGGAAAGTTAGCGTCACGGGCATGGCTGTCAAGGTGCTCGCGATCGTTCTGGCAGGTGGCGAGGGCAAGCGCCTGATGCCCCTCACCGCCGACCGGGCCAAGCCCGGCGTACCCTTCGGCGGCATCTACCGCATGATCGATTTTGTGCTGTCGAACCTCGCCAACGGCGGGTTCCTGAAGATCGTGGTGCTGACCCAGTACAAGTCGCACTCGCTCGACCGGCACATCACCAAGACGTGGCGGATGTCGACCCTGCTGGGCAACTATGTGACCCCCGTGCCGGCGCAGCAGCGGCTCGGCCCGCGCTGGTTCGCCGGCTCGGCCGACGCGATCTACCAGAGCCTCAACCTGATCAACGACGAAAATCCCGACTACGTCATCGTCTTCGGCGCGGACCACATCTACCGCATGGACCCCAAGCAGATGGTCGACGACCACATCGCCTCGGGCGCGGCCGTCACCGTCGCCGGGATCCGCCAGCCCAAGTCGATGTCCGACCAGTTCGGCGTCATCGACGTGGGCCCGGACGGCCGCCGGATCAGCGCCTTCCGCGAGAAGCCGGTCGACGTCGAGGGCCTGCCGGACGCCCCCGACGAGATCTTCGCGTCGATGGGCAACTACGTCTTCACCACCCGGGCGCTGTGCGAGGCGGTCACCGCCGACGCGCAGAACCCGGACAGCAAGCACGACATGGGCGGCAACATCATCCCCATGCTGGTGGAGCGCGGCGAGGCGAACGTCTACGACTTCCGCGACAACGAGGTCCAGGGCAGCACCGAACGCGACCGCGGCTACTGGCGCGACGTGGGCACGCTCGACTCGTTCTACGACGCCCACATGGACCTGATCGCCACGCTGCCGGTCTTCAACCTCTACAACATGGATTGGCCGATCTTCACCAACCACGGCTCCTGGCCGCCGGCGAAGTTCGTGCACGGCTTCGACGACCGCCAGGGCCGCGCCGTCGAGTCGATGATCTCCCCCGGCGTGGTCGTCTCGGGCTCCCTGGTCGAACGCTCGGTGGTCTCCCCGAACGTGCGGGTGAACTCGTGGGCGCACGTGGAAGGCTCGGTCCTGATGGAAGGCGTGCGGGTGGGCCGGCGGGCGGTGGTCCGCAACGCGATCATCGACAAGAACGTGCTGATCCCGGAGGACGCCCGGATCGGCGTCGACCTGGAGAGCGACCGCAAGCTCTACACGGTCTCCGACAGCGGCATCGTCGTCATCGGCAAGGGACACCGGATCGAGCCCTGACCTGCTCCGAGAAGAAGTTCTGTGTTGTGTTTTCCTACCGACTGGCGCAAACGGTAGACCAGTGAGTTGGAAATGGCAACACACCGGGCTAGGGTGAGGTGATGAGCGATTCCAACCCACCCACCGGCATCCGCCTGGCCGAGCTGCCCCTGGGAGTCCGCCCCTGCTCGCTCGCCGCTGCTCTGGACGTCCTCGGCGAGCGGTGGTCGCTGCTGGCCCTGCGCGAGATCGGCTACGGCGTACATCGCTTCGCCCGGATCGCCGGTTACACCGGCGCATCTCGCGACATCCTCGCCGACCGGCTGCGCAAGCTGGAGGCCGCCGGCGTCATCGAGCGCCGGCAATACAGCGAGCACCCGCCCCGCCACGAGTACCACTTCACCGACGCCGGCCGGGAACTGTTCCCGGTCATGCTCGCTCTCGCCCAGTGGGGCGACAAGTGGGCGGTGGACACCCCGTTCCTCAGCCGCCGGCACTCCTGCGGCCAGCCACTCCAGGTCGGCCTGGTCTGCCTCCATTGCGGCCGGCCGGTCTCCCACGACACCATCCACGCCGAGCTCGCCGGCGCCTGACCGACGGCTCGGTCGGCTCGGCGGAGTGCGGGAGAACGCCTACGGCGCGCCGTCGGGGTGTGGCCCCGCGGCGAGGGTCAGGCCCGGTCGCGGAGGGTCTGGCTCGGGGTCACGCCGTAGCGGGCCCGGTAGGCACCCGCGAAGCGGCCCAGGTGGGTGAAGCCCCACCGGGTCGCCACCTCGCTCACGCTCACCTGGCCCGGGCCCGCCCGGCTCAGCTCCGCGTGCACGCCCTCCAGGCGGAGCCGGCGCAGGTAGGTCAGCGGCGGCGCCCCGACGTGCTGGCGGAACGACTCCTGCAGGACCCGGATGCCGACCCCGGCGATGCCCGCCAGCTCCGCCGCCGTGAACAGCCGGCCCGGCTCCGCGTGCATCGCGTCCAGGGTCCGCTTCACCGTCCGGGGGCGCCGGGCCGTCGGCTGGCCCGCCGGGCCGTACGAGAACGGGTGCTCGACCGCCTGGGCGAGGCTGCTGATCGCCAGCTCGCGCCATCGGCGCAGCAGGTGCGGCTGCAGGTTGAGGCCGTCGTCCTGCCGGGTCTCGCCGAGCAGCAGCCGGACCAGCGCCAGCCAGCTCCGGCCGGGGCCGCCCGCCAGGCCGAACGTCGCGCCGAGCGGCAGCGGGGAGCCGACCTTGCGGTCCAGGGTCGCGTCGAACTCGCGTTCCATGGCCAGCCGTTCCACCTTGACGCTGATCAGCCGGCAGTCGGCCGACCAGCGCAGGCTGGTGTCGCCGAGCGGGCGGAACACGGCCGCCTGGCTCGGATCCGCCCGGGTCGCCGCGCCACGGTGCAGCACCTGCACCGCGCCGGTCAGCGGCGCCAGCACGTGGTAGGCCGTTTCCAGGTCACCGGTGGCGATTCGCATCTCCACGCCGTAGCTGATCTCCGCGATGGTGATCGGGCCGATCTGGACCGCCTCGCCGGAGAACGCCAGGGCGCCCGCGCCGCCGGTGGGCTTGGCCTCCAGCGGACCGTAGAACAGCCGCCGGCAGAACGAACTCGCCTCTTCCACATCCGTCGTGCGGAGGGTGGCGCAGACCGCCACGTCCCCGTCCGGATTGCCCGGAGCCACCGAACCTGGCTCCGGACCGGCCGCCCCTGCCGTATCCATCCGCTAACCCTAGACCGGCAGAGGCGTTACCGCGCGTCACACCGTGGCGGGTACGGGCCACTCATACTCGGTGACCGAGCCGCTGCGCACGTCCACCTCGGCCAGTGCGGTGACCGGGTCGCCCCAGACCACGTAGCGACCCTCCGCCAGGTTGTCGATGACGACGCTGAACAGCACGCCGTCCCGCACGTAGCGGGCCCGCACCGCGGCGTGGGTGCGCGCGGTCGTGTCGTCGACCGGGCTCACCTCGATCTCGTGGCCGTGCAGGTTGCCCGGGGTGTAGATGACCAGTGCCCCGATGCCGGCCCCGATGTTGAGCACCACGGTCCCCTGCCCGGACGGGTCGAGGGTGTGGTGATGGTGGACGCCAGCACTCACTTCTTGTCCTCCGGCGCCGGGTTGTTGAAGCCGTCGAACGGCACGCCGAGGTACGGGAAGTTCTTCAGCAGCTTGGAGCTGGCGTCCTTGGCGGACAGACCCTGCTCGACCAGCGCGGCCGCGGCGTCCGGCTTGAACTTCTCGTCGACCAGCGGCACGGTCACGCCGGCGATCGCCCGCAGCTCGATCGACACCACGTCGTCGGCGACGCGGCGGCCGTTCGGGAAGCCGGCCAGGTCGCCGCCGAGCACGCCGAACTTGTTCTCTTCCTTGGCCGGCGGGATCGCCGTGTTCAGCCGCAACATGTCGGCCTGCACCGCGCCGGTGTTGTTCTGGAACCCGTCGATCAGGCCGTCGGGGATGCCGGTGAGCAGGATCGCGACCAGGTCGGCGCGGGCCTTCTTGGCCTTGTTGAGCTCGGCCAGGTTGTCGAACAGGCCCGGGTAGAGCACCGGCAGCAGCGCGCCCAGTTCCGGCGTCTCGACGAACTCGGCGAACCGCTTGTCCTCGCTCGGCGGCAGGCTGTTCCACAGGTCCTTCTGCGCCATCGGCACGATGACCTCGTTGAACAGCGGGTTGCCCAGCCGCGACACCTGGACCTGCGGGCCCACGTACACGTCGTCGTTGTCCTTCTTGCCGTGCCGGACCTGCACCTGGCGGCGGCTCGCGGAGGTCCAGACGCCGATGACGGCGCCGGCGTCGCGGCCGCGGACCTTCTTCTTGCCTTCCTTGCGCACGTAGTGCAGCGGCAGCTGGATGGCGATGCTGTGCACGTTCGTCTTGTCGGTGGCGTTGACCGCCTTGCCGGCGTAGTTGAACAGCTTCTGCCCGACCAGGTGCTTGTCCTGGAACGGCCGCAGCGTGCCGAGGTCGAAGATCGCACCGAGGTCGACGAAGAACGGGTCGGCCCGCTGGCCCGCGAAGACCTTCTCGCCGGTCTTCAGCTTGTGCACCGCGTCCTCGGCGAGCTTGTCGTAGTCCGGGATCGACAGCGGACCGACGTTGCACGGCGGGCAGGGCAGCTTCTCGGCGAGCACCTTCTGCTTGCCGTGCGCGTCGACCTGGGTGACCGAGTAGAACTGCCGGCGGTTCCAGTTCTCGCTGTCCAGCGACTCGATCGGGCCTGTGTTGTACAGGAAGGTCCGGTCGTTGCGCAGCTCGGTGCGGAACCGGAACTGGTACGTCAGGTCCGGGCGCCCGTCGCCGTTGGAGTCCACGTGGATCTCGTAGAGCACGTCGTCGCCGAACTCGAAGAAGTTCGGGCCGCTGGCCGGGAGCTGCAGCGGCACGTAGTTGGCGATGAGTGTCACGGTGTCCGGGTGGTCCGGGCTGACGAACGCGTACAGGTCGGCGCTGTCGGCCACCGGGTCCTTGCTGATCTCCGGCGCTTCACGGTGCGATGACATGAGTCTTCTTCCTTACTCAGGAATTCGGGGGGCCTACTGGGTGAGGAAGCGGTTCAGGCGCGCTTGACGGCCTTGAGGAGCTTCTTGGCGAGGTCCTTGTCGGTCAGCGTGACCTTGGACCCGCCGGAGAACACGTCGAAGGTGCCCTTCTTCGCGTCCCGCAGGGAGATCACCAGTGGTGCGGTGTCGTTCGAACCGGAACTCTCACCGGCGAGGCTCAGGCCGGCCACACTGGCACCGGCAGCGCCGACGCCCACGGTGGCGGCGATGGCAAGAACCCGACGGCGCGACAGGCGGTTAACCGCCCGCGTGCCGTAGTGGACACGACTCATGCTCGGCCTTTCGTCAAACACTCCGGCGGTCTCCCGCCGTCGCGCGAATCGGGGCTAATGCCCGGGAAAATGTCGTCGACATCCATCAGTACGAAGGGACCGCCGCAGGAGTTCAAAGCAATTTCTCAGCAAAGGTTTACTTCAGGAACGGAACCGCCGCGGACCGATGAACGCGCAGCTCAACGCCAAGATGACCAGTTCTGGCGGCGCCGGCGGCGCTTTGCGGAAACGGCAACAGATAGTCCGCCGGCGACTGCGACGAGTGATCTTGGTCGGCGGGCGCGGCGCTTTCAGCGCTGCGGGCCGACATCCTCGATGGCGCGCTGCAGCGCGCGCCGCACCTGATGGAACACCCGGGCATCCGCCGACGCATAGAGCGTCACCGCGGTGTCGCCCCGGTATGCCGCCCGCAGCGCCCAGGACCGGGTGTGCGGCGGCCGGCCCACGACCACCAGGGCGACCACGAGCGCGCCGATCCCGACGTACCAGCGGGCCCTCAGCTCGAGCTGCACCCAGGCCGCGCCGGCGACGGCCAGCAGGAGCGCCGCGACGATCCGGCCGAGCCGGCTGCCGTCGTCGCGCACCCAGCCGACGTCGCGCAGCTCCGCCACCACGAAGGCCTTCGTGGCCCCCGCCTGCCAGATGAACAGCTCGTCGGTGACGGCGGCATCGGGCCCGCGGTAGTAGGTGCGCACCCGGTCAGTAGAGCAAGGCGCCGAACGTGATCGCCAGCCTCCTCAGGCCTCGAGGGTCACCGGCACCGGGCGCAGCGCGAGCCGGACCGGGGTGCCGACGGCCAGCTCGGCCAGCAGCTCGCCGCTGACCTGCGCGACGACGACGCTCGCACCGAGCTCGACGGTGACCCGGCTGGTCGGGCCGAGGAACGCCGTGGACAGCACCCGGGCGTCGCCGTCGGGGTCCGGCACGACCCCGACCGACTCCGGGCGCACCAGGGCGGTCACCTCGGGCCCGCGCGCCGCCCGCTGCACCAGCGGCAGCCGGGTGCCGAGCACGACGACCTCGTCGCCGTCGAGGCGGCCGGGCAGCCGGTTGCTCAGCCCGACGAAGTCCGCGACGAACGCGCTGGCCGGGCGCAGGTACACCTCGGCCGGCGCGGCGAGCTGCTCCAGCCGGCCGGAGCGCATCACCCCGACCCGGTCGGCGACGGCCAGCGCCTCCTCCTGGTCGTGGGTGACGAACAGGGTGGTGGTGCCGACCTCGGTCTGGATCCGGCGGATCTCGTCGCGCAGCTGCACCCGGACCTTGGCGTCCAGCGCGGACAGCGGCTCGTCGAGCAGCAGCACCTGCGGCTCGATCGCCAGGGCCCGGGCGAGGGCCACCCGCTGCTGCTGACCGCCGGAGAGCTGGTGCGGGTAGCGGGCGGCGTGCGCGCTGATCCCGACCAGGTCCAGCATCGCCGCGGCCCGGTCGCCGCCGGCCCGCTTGCGCAGCTTGAGACCGAACTGCACGTTCTCCAGCGCGGTCAGGTGCGGGAAGAGGCTGTACGCCTGGAACACCATGCCCATGTCGCGCCGGTTCGCCGGCAGGCCGGTGATGTCCTTGCCGCCGACCAGGACCCGGCCGCCGTCGGCGTCCTCCAGCCCGGCGAGGATGCGCAGGGCCGTGGTCTTGCCGCAGCCGGAAGGGCCGAGCAGGGCGATCAGCTCGCCGGGCTCGATGTGCAGGTCGAGCCCGTCCAGGGCGTGCACGGCGCCGAAGGTGCGGCGCAGGTCGTTGAGGTGGACCGCTACGCCGTTCATCGGGACGCCTTCCGTCGGTCGCCGAACAGGGACAGGAGCAGCAGGAGCACGAACGCGAGGATCAGCGCGGCCAGCGAGACGGCCACCGACATGGTGGCGCTGCTCTTGCCGAGGAAGTTGATCGCGACCTGCAGGTTGGTGCGGTTCAGCAGCGAGGCGATGGTGAACTCGCCCAGCACCAGCGCCACGGTCAGGAACGCCGCGGACAGCACGGCCGACCGGATGTTCGGCAGCACCACCCGGGCCATCACGGTGAACCAGTTCGCGCCGAGGCCGCGGGCGGCCTCGGCGAGCGTCTTGACGTCGATCGCGGAGAGCCCGGCGTCGATCGCCCGATAGGCGTACGGCAGCACCAGGATCGTGTACGCGAAGGTGAGCGTCAGCGACGAGCCGCCGAGGAAGTAGTTGACCCAGGCGTACACCGGGGCCAGGCCGACCACCAGCACGATCGCCGGGATGGTCAGCGGCAGCAGGCAGATGAACTCGACCAGCGGCCGCAGCCCGGGCAGCCGCAGCCGCACCCAGATCGCCGTCGGCACGAGCAGCACCAGCATCAGCAGCGCGGTCAGCGACGCCTGGCTCAGCGACGCGACGATCCCGTCGGCCAGGTCGGGGTAGGTCTCGCTGAGCTGCGGCCAGTCGACCAGCAGCGACCAGGTGCCGCTGTCGCCGCGGGTGGTGAACTCCACCATGGCCGCGAGCGGGAGCAGGAAGAACACCCCCATGACGGCGAGCACCGTCCAGCGGAACGCCGCCTGCCGGCGGGCCCGTCGTGCCCTCAGCCCAGCCATCGCGCGGTCCTCTTCTGCAGCAGGGCGTACAGGGCCATCACCACGGCCACCACCACGACCATGCCGAGCGCCATCGCCTTGCCCAGGTTCTGCTGGCCGAGGATGACCTCGCTGGTCAGGGCGCTGCGGATCTGCAGGGGCACGATCGGGTTGCCCTGGCTGACCAGGGCTGCCGCGGTCGCGTACGCGGAGAAGGCGTTGGCGAACAGCAACAGCGTGGAACCGAGGAACGAGGGCGCGAGCAGCGGCCCCGCCACCCGGGTCCAGTACTGCCACGTGGTGCCGCCCAGGCTCTCGGTGGCCTCGCGCCACTGTGGACGGATGCCGTCCAGGGCGGGCAGGAACACGATCACCATGAGCGGGATCTGGAAGTAGGTGTAGACCAGGGCGAGCCCCGGAAACTCGAAGAGCCAGACGCCGCCGGCGTAGATGTCGACGCCGAGGTGGTCGCGCAGGAACACCGTGACGAAGCCGGACAGGCCGATGGTGGCGAGGAAGGCGAACGCCAGCGTGACCCCGCCGAACTGGGCGAGCACGCCGGACGCGGCGGTGACCACACGCCGCAGCACCCCGCCGGGCCGGGCGGTGGTCAGGGCGTAGGCCAGCACCGCCCCGAGGACCGCGCCGATGACCGCGGTGACCGCCGAGAGGGCGATGCTGCGCCCGAACGCGTCCAGCACGTACGACTGGCCGAGCGCGGTCACGTTGTCCAGGGTGAAGCCGCCGTCACCGGCGAACGCGCCGATCGCCACCACCAGGGTGGGGATGATCAGGAAGATCGTGACGTAGGCGAAGAAGGGCACGGTGCCCAGCAGGCTGCGGATGCTGCGCACGCTCAGCCCGCGGCGGGGTGCCCGGACCCGTGGCACGGGGGCCAGCAGGTCCGGGTCGTCCGTGACGGTGGCCATGCTCAGCCGATGGCCTTGGCCCAGTTGGCCGCCAGGTATTCCTTCGCCTTGGCGGTCTGCGCCTCGGTCGGGTAGACCGGGGTGCCCTCCACCTTGGGCAGTGCGGCGTACGCGGTCTGGTCGACCGTGCCCGCCTTGACCATCGCCTCCAGCCGCACCGGCCGGGCGTTGCCCTTGAGCCACAGGTTCTGGCCCTCGTCGGAGTAGAGGAACTCCTGCCAGAGCCGGGCCGCGGCCGGGTGCGGGGCGTCCTTGCTGATCGCCTGGTGGTAGTACGAGCCGGTGACCGCGCCGGCCGGCACCACGGTCTTCCAGCTGGCCAGCTTGGCGGCCTGGCCGACGTTGAGGTAGTCCCAGTCGAGCACGACCGGGGTCTGCCCGGACTCGATGGTCGTCGGGCTGGGGTCGACCGGCAGGAAGTTGCCGGCCTTCTTCAGCTTGCCGAAGAACTCCACGCCGGGCGCGATGTCGTCGGCGGAGCCGCCGCTGCCCAGCGCGGCCATCAGCACGCCGGCGAACGCGGCGCCGGCCTGGGTCGGGTCGCCGTTGAGCGCGACCTTGCCCTTGTACGCGGGCTTGAGCAGGTCGGCGACGCTCGTCGGGGCGGGCACCTTGGCGCTGTCGTAGCCGATCGACATGTTGCCGCCGTAGTCGTTGGTCCAGGCGCCGCCGGCGTCCTTGAGCGCGTCCGGCACGTCCGCCCAGGTGGCCACCTTGTACGGGGCGAACTTGGCCACGTTGGCCAGCGCCACGGCGGTGCCGAGGTCGAACACGTCGGGCGCCTTGTCCTGGCCCTTGAGCTGGTCCGCGGCGTTGATCTCGTCCTGGCTGGAGCCGTCCGGCTGGGCGGAGTTGACCGTGATGGCGTACTTGTCGCCGAAGGCCTTGATGATCGCGCCGTAGTTCGCCCAGTCCGGCGGCAGCGCGATGACGTTGAGCTGGCCCTCCTTCTTGGCGGCCGCGATGAGCGCGTCCATCCCGCCGAGGTCGGCGGCGCTGGCGGCCGTGGCGGCGCCGGTGCCGGCGGAGGCGCTCTCCTTCTCCGGCGGGGAGCAGGCCGTGAGGCCGGCAAAGGTCGTGACCGCCAGCAGGGCCGCGGCGGTTCTGGCAAGGGTCCGCACTGTGGTTCCTCCAAGTCATCGGCGTCGCCGTGGGGGCGGCACCGCTGTGGATCATGAGACTACGGGGTGTCGGGCAGGCGGTCGACAGTCGACGATCACGTGTCGGCGGCCTGAATGACAGCCGGCACGAACTGATCGTTCTCCACCGCGCCGCCGCCGTGGGGCTGGGCGAGACGATCACGGGCGTAGCCGTACGCGACACCGCTGCGCGGGTCGGCGAAGCCGAGCGAACCGGCCGCGCCGTAGTGACCGAACGCGGCCGGGCCGAGAAACGGATAGGGCGTCGTCATGGCCTCGAAACCGAGGCCGAACTGGTCGCCGGAGCCTCCGGACAACAGGTCCGGGGCGGGGCCGCCGGCGGTGCCGAAATCGACGGTCGTCGCCGGGCGCAGCAGCGGTTCCCTGCCGTTGAGGCCCGACAGGGCCGCAGCATACAACCGCGCGATGCCGCGCGCATTGCCGACACCACCGGCCGACGCCTGACCCTGCGCGCGCACCGTCCGGCTGTTGGCGAAAACGGTCAGGTCGGTCGGCGGGTCGGCGTGCAGGTTCAGCGCGATGCCGGTCAGGCTCGCCGGGTCCGGCCCCGCATCGTGGCCCACGGGCGGGCGCAGCGGGCGGAACCGCGGCTCCAGCTCGGCGGGCAACCCCAGATAAAAATCGATATCGTACGGGGCCCGCACCCGCTGCTCGTACGTCTGCTGCAGGGACCGGCCGGTCACCCGGCGCACGATCTCCCCGCTCAGCGCCCCGATGACCAGCGCGTGGTAGCCGTAGCCGGAGCCGCGCTGCCAGTACGGCCGCTGCTTGGCCAGCCGCTCGGCGATGATCCGGTCGTCGGCGAGCTCCGCCGGGCCGAACCCGCCGTCCACGCCGATCAGCCCGGCCCGGTGCCCGAGCAGCTCACGCACGGTCACGTCGGGGGTGAACTGCGGCCAGTAGTGCCGTACCGATCGGTTGATGTCGATGACGCCGTCCTGCACCAGCAGCGCGACGACCAGGAACGCCGCGCCCTTGGTCACCGACAGCAGCCCGACCAGCGCCTCCGGGTCGACGGTCCAGAGGTCGACGACCTGGCGGCCGTGCCGGTAGACGGCCAGCTGGGCGCCGAGCTCACCGAGCCGGGCCATCTCGGCGGCGAAGCACTCGCGGACCTTCTCGTAGCCGGGGGCGACCGTTCCCTGCACCAGCGACATCGGAGGCCTCCTTCCACCTCCCCCATCGTGACGCAAAACGGGTGCGGAAGTCGCCCCCGCCGCGCGGGATCAGGCGTCGCGGCGCACGACGGCCGCGGTCGCGGCGCACCAGGCGGCGAGTGCCCAGGCCGCCGGCAGCCACAGCCCGTCGTCGAAACGGTCGCGGACGAACGGGCCCAGCACGTAGTAATAGCCGAGCACCACCACGACCCCGGCCACGGCATGCCGCAGCACCGTCGCCACCGCCCCGGCCAGCAGCGTGACCAGGACCAGGTAGGCGGCGTCGCCGGTGTCGGCGATGAGCACGGTCACGACCGCGACCGGGGTGGCCACCAGGGCGAGGACGAGCGCCTTGACGACCTGCAGCCGCGCCCGGCCGGGTGTGCCGAGCAGCGTGCTGCGGAGCTGGCCGCCCTCGTACTCCGACGACGCGGCGAGCACCCCGAGGACCAGAAAACCGGCCCTGGCGTACGGGATCGGGTCGGCACCGTCGGCGACGAGCGCGAGCAGCGCCGTCAGTCCCCAGGTGAGCCCGACGGTCAGCGCCAGGGCCGGCAGGCTCGCCAGCTTCAGCAGCTCGGCCCGGGCGGTGTTCACGCGTCGCGCCGGTGGAAGACGTACCCGGCCACGCCGAGCACGGCCGCGACCCAGGCCGCCATGACCAGGCCACCGGTCACCGGGGCCAGGTCGCCCGGGGTGTCCATGTCGTGCAGGTACATCCGCGCGCCGGCCAGGTCCGGCAGGTAGGCCGCCAGCGGCGTGACCTTGGTCAGCAGGTAGCTGAACGAGACCGCCGTGGTGTTCACGATCAGGACCGTCAGCGGCAGGACGCCGCTGCGGGTCAGCAGGGTGATCCCGTACGCGAGCAGCCCGCCCAGCACCCAGTAGACGACCACCCCGGCAATCCGCGGCCCGGCCCCGCCGGTGAGCACCCCGGCCACGCCCAGCGTCAGCACCGCGCTGAGCGCCGCCGTCACCGCCACGGTCAGCGTCACCGCACCGGTCTTGGCCGCCAGCAACCGCAGCCGCGACGGCACGCAGACCAGGCTCGTCCTGAGCTGCCCGCCCCGGTATTCGCTGCCGGCGGCGATCGTGCCCAGCACCAGCGGCCCGAGCACGCCGACGGTGAGCTCCACGAAGCCGGTGTCGGTCCCGGCCGGCACGGCCCGCGCGTTGAGCGTCACCAGCAGCGGCGGGATGAGCAGGCCGAGCGCGGCCGCCACCCACGCCGAGGGCAGCCCGGCCAGCTTGAGCAGTTCGGTCCTCACCGCGGCCCCCGCGTCCCGGCCTCGGTGAGCGCGAAGTAGGCGTCCTCCAGGCTCGGATGCGCGCCGGTGACCTCGCTCAGCGTCCCGTCGGCGATGATCCGGCCCCGGTCGATGACGACGACGTCGTCCACGGTCTCGGCGAGTTCGCCCATCAGGTGGCTGGAGAGCAGCACGGTCGCGCCGTCGGCGGCCCGCCGGCGCAGGAACTCCCGCATCCAGCGGATGCCGCCCGCGTCCAGGCCGTTGACCGGCTCGTCGAGCACCAGGACGGCCGGATCGCCGAGCAGCGCCGCGGCGAGCCCGAGCCGCCGGCCCATGCCCAGCGAGTACGAGCCGATCCGTCTGCCGGCGGCGTCGCCCAGGCCGACCAGGTCGAGGACCTCGTCCACCCGCGAGCGGGCCAGCCCGTTGCTGGCGGCGATCCAGCGCAGGTGCGCGCGGCCGGTGCGCGCGCGGTGCGCCCCGCCCTCGTCGAGCAGCGCGCCGACGACCGTCAGCGGGCGCCGCCACGCGGCGAAGGGCCGCCCGGCGACCAGCGCCGTGCCCCGCTGCGCCCGGTCCAGGCCGAGCAGGATGCGCAGGGTGGAGGACTTGCCGGCGCCGTTCGGGCCGAGGAAGCCGGTCACCCGGCCGGGCCGGGCGGCGAAGCCGACGTCGGACAGGATCGTGGTCCGCCCGCGCCGCTTGCTGACGTGCTCGATGGTGATCACGCCACCAGTCAAGGCCGGGCCCGGCCCGGCCACATCGGACCGGGGACCGGTCCGCGATCTCGGACCCTGGTCCGACGCGCGGCGCGCGGCGCGCACGTAGGGTGCGGGAGTGCAGGAGGTACGGCAGCGGCCCGCCCGCCGGTCCCGGGTCTGGCCGGTCACCGGCGCGACCCTGGTCGCGCTTGTGCTGATGCTGCTCCTGACCGGCGCCGACGGGGTGCTGGCGGTGGTGATGCCGTCGCTGATCGCGGTGGGCGCGATCGTGCTGGCGGCCTGGGCGATCTGGCGCAGCCACACCGACCGCGTGGCGTACGAGGCCCGGCTGACCCGCTGGGCGGCCTCGGAGGCGGTGCTGGCGGAACGGTTGCGCCTCGCCGGGGACCTGCACGACATCGTCTCGCACGGCCTGGGCCTGATCACCGTGCGCGCCGCGGCGGCCCGGCTGCACGGCGATCCCGCCGAGGCCACGGAGGCACTGGCCGACATCGAGGCCGCCGGGCGCGACGCCACCGCCGAGCTGCGCCGGATGCTGACCGTGCTGCGCACCGCGGGCGACGCCGGGCCGCGCCTGCCGATGGAGGATCTCGGCGGGCTGCCCGCGATCGTGTCCGGCGCGCGGGCCACCGGCGTCCGGGCCCGGCTGACGCTCGATCCGGTCGGCACGGTGTCGCAGGGGGTGCAGGTGGCGGTCTGCCGCACGGTGCGGGAGGCGCTGCACAATGTGGCCCGGCACGTCGGCCCGAGCGACGTGCGGGTGCATGTGCACCGCGACGGCGACACGGTGGTGACGACCGTGCACGACGACGGCCCGGACGGCCCGTGGCCGCGCACGCCCGGCGCCGGGCACGGCCTCGACGGCCTGCGCGAACGGGCGGCCGGGCTCGGCGGCACCCTGCACGCCGGCCCGGTCGGGAACGGCTTCCGGGTGGTCGCGCGGATCCCCGACCGGGCCGGCGCGTGAGCGACCCCGTACGGGTGCTGCTGGTCGACGACCAGCCGCTGCTGCGCCGCAGCCTCGCGATGATCATCGACAGCGCGCCGGACCTGACCGTGGTCGGCCAGGCCGGCGACGGCGCCGACGCGCTCGCCGTGGCCCGCCGGACCCGGCCGGACGTGGTGCTGATGGATGTCCGGATGCCCCGGCTCGACGGGTTGCAGGCCACCCGGCGGATCTGCGCGGCCCCGGAGCTGGCGGCGACCCGGGTGGTCGTGCTGAGCATGTTCGAGCTGGACGAGTACGTGCATGAGGCGCTGCACGCCGGCGCCTCCGGTTTCCTGCTCAAGGACGCCCGGCCGGAGGACCTGATCACCGCGATCCGCCGCACCCACGCCGGCGAGTCGCTGTTCGCGCCGTCCATCCTGACCCGGCTCATCGAGCACTACGTCGCGGTGCCGCGCACGCCGCCCCGGGCGGCGCCGCAGCCGCTGACCGCGCGGGAGACGGAGGTGCTGACGTTGATCGGGCGCGGGCTGTCCAACGACCAGATCGCCGGGCGGCTCACCATTTCCGTCAAGACGGTGAAGACGCACGTGTCGCATCTGCTGGCCAAGCTCGCCGCCCGCGACCGCGCGCACCTGGTGATCGCCGCCTACGACGCCGGATTGGTCACGCCCCGGTCACGCTGAGGCGTGATAATGGCCTTTGACCCACGCTCGTCCGTGCCGTTCCGATCCCGGCGCCGGCGACGGCGCGCCGTCATGGCCGGGCCGCGGCCCCCTGACCAGCGAATTAGCCGCTCGGGTGACGCCCGGACGGGCACTCCTGCCGGTACGCTCACGACACCGGCCACACCCCCACCACATCCCCTTTTCGGGGGAGGCTGGACATCGTCCGAACGGGGGATGCCAAAGGTTCGGAATGGGACCCATATTTTTGCATTAAATCGACCTCAAGAAAGCCTCAATTTTTGCTGGGAAATTGGTGTTAGGCGGCGGTGGCTCCTAACCTCTGCTTGCCGGCATCGGTCAGGACGATTAATGGCCTGGTGGGCCGGCAAATCCGCCGCCGAAATGGTTACAGAAGAGGTGCCCACCCATGCGAAGGCCGACTAGTCGTCGGGCCGCCCAACGCCGGGGCCCGGACCGTCGCATCATCGCCGCCGTTGCCGTACTGGTCGCCTTCGGCGGCGTGATCGGCATCACCCAGATCTCCAACGCGGACGAGAACAAGACCGTGGCCTGCGAGGCCCCCGCCGCCGACGCGGCGGCGCCGGGCGGTAAGAACGCCGCGACGGACCCGCGGGTCGGCACCTACACGGACAAGGACGGCGACGTCCAGCACAAGGGCGACGGGCAACTCGCCAAGGGCGAGCAGGCCCCCGCGCCGGAAGCCGTGCGGGAATGCACCACCGGCAAGACCACCGTCAAGCAGGTCAACGGGCTGCAGATCCTCGCCAACAGCTGCGAGGACAGCGACCTGGAGCCGCACGACGGTTTCCAGAAGGGCAACCGCTGCGTCTCCACCGAATTCGGTGAGGTCGGCGACCAGAGCCGGAACCCGACCCTGCTGATCACGGAATTCCCGAGGTCGGTGCAGGCGAACACCCCGTTCACGCTGAAGGTCAGCACCCGCAACCTGGTCCGCGACCGCTTCCTCGCGGCCGGGCAGGGCGGCTACTACGTGGAGAGCTCACTGCTCACCGCCGAGGGCCTGGTCCGCGGCCACTTCCACACCGCCTGCCGGATGCTGTCGAGCACCAGCGAGGCGGTCGACCCGGCCCCGGCGCCCGCGTTCTTCGTGGCGACCGAGGACAAGCGCGGCGGCGCGGAGCCCGACACCGTGACCATCCGGGTGCCGGGGCTGCCGCAGGAAGGCATCGCGCAGTGCGCCTCGTGGGCCGGTGACGGCTCGCACCGCGTACCGATGATGCAGCGCGCCAACCAGACCCCGGCCTTCGACGCGGTGCGCGTCCGGGTCGAGGGCGGCGACCAGGACGAGGAACCGCCCGCCGACGACGAGGACCCGCCCGCCGACAACGGCGGCAACAACGGCGGGAACGGCAACAACGGCGGGAACGGCAACAACGGTGGCGATGACGGCGACAACGGCAACGGCAACAACGGTGGCAACGGCAACGGCGGCGACGATGACGGGGACGACGGCGCTGAGCCGAGCCCCGGCGCCACCGCGACGCCGCGGACCGGGGACGGCGCGACGCCGCCCAAGACCGGCACCGTGACGATCCCGCCGAAGAACGACGCCGAGGCGCCGAAGCCGGCCAAGACCACCAAGCCCGCGACGACAAGCGACGACGACGAGCCGGCCGACGACGCCGACGCGGACGCCGACAACGAGCCGCAGGCCCTGGCCGGCAAGACCACCAAGCCGACCGCCACCAAGAAGCCGACGGCCCCGGCCACCGAGGAGCAGGCCGCCGAGGCCGCGGCGGACAGCGACGACGGCGCGCCGGACCTGCAGGCGGTGCAGAACGTGCAGACCGGTGACGACTCGAAGCTGGCGCTGACCGGCGCGAACTCGATGACGTTCATCCTGGGCGGGGCGCTGCTGATGCTCTGCGGCGTGGTGCTGCTCCGCGCGACCCGGCGCCGCCGGGCAGCCGACCGGGACTGACCACAGCCCGACGATTCGCGCGGTCACCACCTCGGTGACCGCGCCGATCCTCGATCTGGGCTGCGGCACCGGCGTGCCGACCGCCCGGAAACTGACCGCCGCCGGGCACCGCGTCGTCGGCGTGGACATCTCCGAGGGCATGCTCAAACTGGCCCGCGAACAGGTTCCGGCCGCCGAGTTCGTACGCGCCGACTTCCGCGAGCTGAACGGCGACCTCGGCACCTTCGGGGCCGTCACCGCGTTCTTCTCGCTGCTCATGCTCAGCCGCGCCGAGATCGAGCAGACCCTGACCCGGATCGCCGACCACCTGGAGCCCGGCGGCTGGTTCGCGCTGGGCATGGTCGACATGGACACCGACAGCCTGCCGGCGGAGTTCCTCGGCGTGCCGGTGTTCGTGACCGGCTACCCGCAGGACCAGCTCGCCGCGAAGCTGACCGAGGCCGGCTTCCGCGTCGAAAGCATCGAGACGGTCCAGTTCACCCCGACCGGCACCCCGCCGGAGAGTCAGATCTTCGCCCTGGCCCAGCTACCCACCTGACCCGCCGCCCGGCCGGTCGGGCGGCGGGTCGGGCCGGACAGCGGGCCCTGAGGCATGCCCCCGTTACCACGCCCACGCCTCAGGGCCCGGCCCGCCGTTGCCGACGGGCGGGAAAATCCGGTCCAGTTCGGCCACGGTCTCCGCGGAAAGCTCGGTGTCGAGCGCCAGCAGCGGCAGGTCGAGCTGCTCGGGCGTGCGCGGGCCGAGCACCGGCGCGGTGACGCCGGGCCGCGACAGCAGCCAGGCGAGCGCGACCGTGGTCGGCTCCTGGCCGAGCTCGGCGCACAGCTTCTCGAACCGTTCGAGCGCCGCGCGGTGCGGCTCGACCCGCTCCGGCGCGTGCAGGACGCTGCGGCCGGCGATCCCCTCGCGCTGCTTGCGCAGCGCGCCGGACAGGGCGCCGAAGTGCAGCGGAGAGTACGGCAGGATGCCGATGCCCAGCTCCCGGGCGGCCGGCAGCACCTCCAGTTCGACGTGCCGGGTGAGCAGGTTGTACTTGGGCTGCTCGCTGACCAGCCCCAGATAGTGGCGCCGGTCGGCGGCGGCCTGGGCCCGGGCCAGATGCCAGCCGGCGAAGTTCGACGAACCCGCGTACCGGATCTTGCCCTGGCCGGTGAGCGTCTCCATCGCCTGCCAGATCTCCTCCCACGGGGTGTCCCGCTGGATGTGGTGCAGCTGGAAGAGATCGATCCAGTCGGTGCGCAGCCGGCGCAACGAGGCCTCGCAGGAGGCGATGATGTGCCGGGCGGACAGGCCGCCGTCGTTGGGCCAGTCACTCATCGGCGCGTAGACCTTGGTGGCGAGCACCACCTTGTCGCGGGCGCCGGACCGGTCGAACCAGCTCCCGATGAACCGCTCGCTGAGCCCGTCGCCGGTCTCCCGCCCGTACATGTTGGCGGTGTCGACGAAGTTGATCCCCGCGCCGAGCGCGCGGTCGAGGACGGCGTGGGACTCCGGCTCGCCGATCTGCCAGCCGAAATTCATGGTGCCGACGCAGAGCCGGCTGACCCGCAGACCGGTACGGCCGAGCTGAACGTATCGCATGGCGGAAACCGTACGGTCGCCGGCGCGTTGGCCCGAGCCGTTCGACCGTGCTCGAATGGTCGAATGATCCGGCTCGCATTCGCCCCCGCCGACCTCGCGGGCGTCCGGTTCGCCCACTCCCCGATGGCCGAGGTGATCGCCAGCAGCGTGGCACTGACCAAACCGGACCAGTTCTGGATGTACGCCTCGTGGCGCGCCCAGGTGCGCCCGGCGCTGGCCGCGGCCCGGCTGGAGACCTTCCTGGCGGTGCTGGCCCGCCCGCGCGGCTGGATGCCGGACTTCCTGAGCCCGGTGCCCGCCGTCGCCCGGCCGCTGCTGCGCGACGAACTCGCGACGATCGCGGCCACCCCGCTCGACCAGGTGGCGTACGAGGTGGCCTACACCTGGCGCGGGATCGCGGACGTGCCGCCGGTCATCGCGCGCTTCGACCGGGATCCGGCGGGCGGGCTCGCGGTGCTGCTGCGGGAGATCCGGCAGTACTTCGAGCTGGCGGTGGCGCCGTACTGGCCGCGGCTGCGCGCGGCGGCGGAGGCGGAGATCGCCCACCGCGCCCGGGCGGCGGCCGAGGACGGGCCCCGGGCCCTGGTCCGAGCCCTGCACCCGACCCTGAGCTGGGACGAGACGGCCCTGCGGATCGGGTACGGCGACCACGCCGTGGACCTCGGCCTGGACGGTCACGGGCTGACCCTGATGCCGTCGGGCTTCACCGGGCCGAAGGTGTTCACGATGGTGGAGACGACGCAGGGGCGGGCCCTGTGGTATCCGCCGCGGGGTTACGGCACGCTGTGGGACGGCACCGGGCGGACGGAACCGACGGCGGCGCTGGCCGCGCTGCTCGGGCCGACCCGCGCGGCGGTGCTGACCCTGCTGGCGGTGCCGCACAGCACCGGCGAGGTGGCGGCGGCGCTGGGTCTGGCGGCGGCGACGGCCTCGCATCACCTGACCACGTTGCGCGACGCGGGCCTGATCGCCGGCTCACGGGTCGGGCGGAAGCTGGAATACCTGCGCACGGGCCTCGGCGAGCAGTTGGGCGGCGGCGCGGGCTGATCCCCGCTGAGCGCCGTTCGGGAGGTGGCTCTGGTCGGCGAAGCCGGCATACCGGCCCTCGACCCGGGTTGACCGCCGTTCCGACCCGAATCCTGGTCTACCGGTAAAGGCGCCAACACCTGCACCCGCGGGCCCTCGAATGCGTCAGCTTGTCGCTCGTTGCCCGTATCGAAGAAGGCGCTCACGTAGGCATCGGTGGTCAGTCTGCAATCGCGCATCAGCAAGAACAATTCGCCGTGTGCCCAGGCGCCTCGGACAGCTCATACGCCTGGGCCAGGCCGGCGCGGACACAGTCACCAATGGGCTTGGCCCTTGGCCCTCGGCCCGCGGGGGCCGCGGGCCGAGGTGCGCGGGGTAGCCGGGTCAGGTCGTCGAGTTCGTGCCCTGCGCAGAGCCGACGTCCGGCGGGACAGCGCCGCTCTGCGGTGCGGTGCCCTGGCCGGTGGTGCCGCTCTGTCCCGTTGTTCCACTCTGGCCTGTCGTGCCGTCCTGGCCTGTCGTGCCGTCCTGGCCTGTCGTGCCGTCCGGAGGCGTGCCTTGCTGGCCACCGGGGCCGCCACCCATTCCGCCACCCGGGCCGCCACCCGGGAACTGCCCGGTGTTCTGCTGCTGCACAGCGGCGCCCCCACCGCTGACCGCGATGCCCACGCCGAGCCCGCCGCCGCCCGCCAGCGCTGCGGTGAGCGCGAGGGCGACGGCGACCTTCTTGCCGGTCCAGCCCTTGGCCTTGGTACCCGCGACCGCCGGCCCGACAGCGGCGACCGGGGCCCAGCCGTCGGTGGGCGGCTGCGCACGCCCGGACCCACCCGGGGTGGAAACCGGACTGCTCGCCGGCTCCGCAGCGGCCACAGCCGGGATCAGGCCCGTCGCCGCCAGGGCCGATCGGCCGGCCAGCACCGGGGGCCCGCCGTTCTGGGCGACCGGCGCGAAGTGGGCCGTCGGATCCGGGCCGGTCACCGGCCGCCCGGCCGGGACCCGGCCGGCGCCGCCGGCCGGAAACGCGCCCGCCGCGGCCTGGTCGACCGGACCCGTGACGATCGCAAACTGAGCGGTTTGCTCGGCTGCCTGGGGCGGGCCCCAGGGGTCCGTGCCCGGTTCCCCGCCGACCTTACCCGGCGGGGTCACCTGCTCCGTGTCCTGGTCAGTAGCCATTGGCGCGTCCCTTCGGAATGCTCGTGCACACGATGCGTGCGCAGTTTCGAAGATGCGTGCCGAAGCTGTCGAGACTCTTTGTCTGAGGTACGCGCCGGCTAGGAGTTTCGCGAGGTCACCCACCAATATCGTCCAGGCCGCCTGGAACGGCGGCGTCGGCCGGCCGGCCGACGCACGATGAGTCCTCGATGGATCAGGGGGCGTTGACCGCGAACTGGTTGACGGTGACGGCACCGCCCAGCGCCTGGGTGGCGTAGTTGAAGACGCCGAACCGATAGCCCATGAAGAACCGCCAGTCGTTGTTCAGGGTGAGCGCGGCGCCGAGATTGGCGAAGGTGCTGCCGTCGGTGCTGTACGAGAACGTCGCGGTCCGGCCGGAGCCGGGCTGGATGTTCGCCGTGGCCCGGAGCCAGATCCGGCCGCCGGAGACGGTGGCGCCGGCCTGCTCGGCACCGGTGCCGGTCGTGGTCCAGCCGCTGGTGGACATGGTGAGGCCGCCGGTCATGGACACTCGGGTGACGCCGTTGTCCTTGCGGACGCCGATCCACGCCGAGGAGTCGCGGAGCACGACCAGCCCGGCCCGGTCGCCGTTGGCCATGGCCGCGTAGTCGAGCTGGACCGTCGCCGTGGACGACGGGCCCTGGATGCGGCGGGTCAGGGTGTTGCGCGCGTTGTACAGATCGTTGGTGATCGTGGCCGTCGACAGCCGCAGGCCGTTGTTCACGCTGAACTTCGTGGTGTCCGGGTTGTGATTCCACTCGTACTGGTGCCCGAGCGCGCCGCCGGCGAACGAGTCCGTGCCGGTCATCGGTGTCAGGGGGTGCCACGGCAGGCTCGGCCGCGGGTAGCTGGCGCCCCACCGCCCGTTGACGGTCTGCAGCACCGGCCAGCCGTCACCGCTCCAGGTGATCGGTGCCAGCGTGGGCATCCGGCCGCCGGGGTAGGCGTCGGTGAAGGCCATGTACCACCATTCGCCGTTCTGAGTCTGCACGAGGCCACCCTGGTGCGGCACGCCGCCGCCGGCGATCGGGCCGGGCAGGTCGAGCAGGACCTGGCGTTGCTCGTACGGGCCCCACGGGCTGGTCGAGCGCAGCACGTACTGGCCGTTGGCCGGGCGGGTCAGCCAGATGTAGTAGTAGTTGCTCCGCTTGTACATCCGCGCGCCCTCGAGGGTCCCGATGCTGGACGGGGTCTGGTAGACCGTCTGGGACCGCACCTGCGAGGTCAGATCCTGCGACAACTGGGCGACGCTGATCGTGCCGTTGCCGTAGGCCACGTACGGGGTGTCGTTGTCGAACAGCAGGCCGGCGTCGTAGTAGCAACTGTTGAGCCGGGCCTTCTTCGACCAGCCGCTGCCGACCGAGGCGGAGGTGTAGACGTAGGTGCGGTTGAACTCGGTGCAGCCCAGCCAGTAGTAGGTGTTGTTGCTCGGCCGGTAGTTGAACGCCGACGCCCAGATGCCCTTCACGTACGCCCGGCCGCCGTTGAGGTCGTAGGCGGCGGAGTCGAAGTCCAGGCGGGGCACCGAATGCCCGGCATACTCCCAGTTGACCAGGTCGTACGAGCGCAGGATGGGCGCGCCGGGCGAGTAGTGCATCGTCGACGCCGAGTAGTAGTACACGTCTCCGACCCGGATGATGTCGCCGTCGGCGAAGTCCTGCCAGACCACCGGGTTGGTGAACGTGCCGGGCGCCGCCTGGGCGCCGGTGGTGCCGGCGAAGCCGCCGACCCCGGCGGCGAGGGCGAGGGCCAGACTCGCGGCGAGCCACCGGCTTGCCCGCGTGCGTTCCATCCTGATCTCCTTCTGGGGATGCGGATCGGCCCTTGGAACGGTACGGGAGCGCTCCCATACATTCAAGAATGTAAATTGGCATTCGGCCCCGCCGCATGGCGTTCGCCTGCACGTCGTTGCCTTCGATCAGGAGAAGGAGGCGGCGTTGGCCTTGGTGACCATTTCGGTTCCGGTATCGACGCTGGGCTGCACCGTCTCTCCCCGGGCGGCCGCCACCGCGGTCTCGATGCCGAGCGATCCCATTTTCGCGGGGAACTGCGCGACGGAACCGGTCTGGTCGCCCGCCTTGATCGCTGTCAGCTCGTCGGGTGAGGCGTCGAAGCCGATCACGGTGATGTCCCCCGGCTTCTTGCCCGCGGCCTTGATGGCCTGCAGGGCGCCGATGATCGGCGGGCCGCACGCGCCGTAGACGGCGGTCAGGTCGGGGTGGGCGGTGAGCATGTCCTGCGCCGCGTTCAGGCCCTTGGTCTGGTCGCAGTCGGTGGCCGGCTCACCCACGACGGTGGCCTTGCTGCCGAGGGTTTCCTTGAGGCCCTTGACCCGGTCGTCGAGCGACGGGTTGCCCACCCGGCCCTGCAGGATCCCGATCTTGGCGCCGGCCTTGAGATTCTGGGCCAGCCAGGTGCCGGCGAGCTTGCCTCCGGCCAGGTTGTCGGTGGCCACGACCGAGCTCTTGCCGGCCCAGCCGGGAATGTCGTTGTCGACCAGGACCACCTTGATACCGGCCTTGACCGCCTTGTCCAGCGCGGTCTGCACGGCGGGGCTGGTCGGGGTGATCGCGATGGCTTTGACGCCCTTCGCGATCATGTTCTCGATGGTGTTGATCTCCCCCTCGTCGTCGGTGCCGCTCTTGCCCTGGCCGTAGATGACCTCGACATCGGCCTGCGCGGTGTCGTACTTCTTCACCGCGTCGACCATGATGTCGTAGAAGTCCACCGGGAACTTGGTGATGAAACCGACCTTCAGCGTCTCGCCACCACCGGCGTCGGCCTTTCCGGTATCCCCATTGGATGAACAGGAGGCGAGCACCAGACTCGCCAGAGTCATCGCGACAATCGATTTTCCTCGCATTTTTCCCACCTTCGTTGACTACGCCGCTACCGGCGTCAGCCGTTCCCGCCCACGATCAGCGACACGATCTGTTCCTTGTTCTCCGGCCGGGGAATCAGCTCCCCGACCGTGCGGCCGCGGCGCATGACCACGGCCCGGTCCGCTATCTCCATCACGTGATCCATCGCGTGCGAGACGACGATGATCGCGAGTCCTTCGGCGCGCAGCCGCAGGATGAGGTCGAGGACATGGCGAGACTCCCGCACGCCCAGGGCGGCCGTCGGCTCGTCGAGGATCACCACCTTGGTGGCGAACGCCGCGGCCCGCGCGACCGCGATCGCCTGGCGCTGGCCGCCGGACATGAGTCCCACCGGCGTGGTCAAGTCGGCCATGCCCACCTCGAGCCGGTGCAGCACCACCGCGGTCGCCTCCGCCATGGCCCGCCGGCGGACCAACCGGAGCCCTCGGGGCAACCATCGTGGCGTGGTCAGCTCCCGTCCGGCGTAGAAGTTCGCCGCCGGGTCGAGATTGTCGAACAGCGCCAGGTCCTGGTAGACGGTCTCGATGCCCAGAGCCCGGGCGGCCGCCGGTGAACCCGCATCGACCGGGGCACCGTCCATCTCGACCGTTCCGGAGTCCAGTCGGTGCACCCCGGTGATGCACTTGATGAGCGTCGACTTGCCGGCTCCGTTGTCACCGAGCAGGGCCAGCACCTCGCCCCGCCGGGCCTCGATGTCCACGCCGCCCAGCGCCACCACCGCGCCGAAGCGCTTCGTCGCCCCCCGCACGCTGAGCGCGGGCGCGTTCGACGCGGTCATGACCGCACCACCTGAAGGATCCGGAGCCGCTCTTCCAGACGCCCACGCACGACGTCGAGCTCGACGGCGAGCAGGATCACCACCCCGATCACGATCGGTTGCAGGAAGGCGTTGACGTCGAGCAGGTTCATCGCGTTCCGGATGACGCCGATCATGAGGGCCCCCACGAGCGCGTTGCCGACATGGCCACGGCCGCCGTGGAAGCTCGCCCCGCCGATCACCACCGCGGCGATCGCGTCCAGCTCGGCCAGTTCGCCGAAGGTGGGCGACCCGCCGTTGAGCCGGCCGGCGTTGACGATCGCCGCGATCCCGGCCGCAAGTCCACTCAGGACGTACACCGAGACGACCACCCCGTTGACCGGGATGGCGGCCCGGCGGGCGGCATCCGGATTGCCGCCCACCGCGAAGATCCAGCGGCCCCAGACCATCGCCCGGGTCAGCAGCAACGTCAGCAGGGCCAGCCCGATGACCAGGAACGCCGAGTACGGAAACCAGCCGATCGAGCCGCCGCCGAGCTGCTGGACCACCGTCGGCATGCCACTGATGGGTTGCCCGCCGGAGAGCCACAGGGCCAGCCCGCGGGCGATGCTCAGCATGGCCAGGGTCATGATGAACGGATGCGGTAGCCGGCCCCAGACCAGCAGTGCCCCGTTGACCGCGCCGACCGCCGTACCGGTGGCGAGCATGGCCAGGACGACCAGGGGTCCGGATCCTATCGAGCCGAACATCATGGCCCCCACCACCGCGGACAGGGCCAGCGTCGACCCGACGGACAAGTCGATGCCCCGGGTCACGATCACCAGCAGTTGAGCCAGCGCGAGGATCGCGATCACCGCCGTCTGGCTCAGCACGTTGCCGAGGTTGCGCGTCGTGAAGAACACCGGCGACAGCGCACCCGCGGCCAGCACGACGACCAGCACCATCAGTGCGGGACCGACGCGCAGGGCGGCAAGGCCCAGACCGGCCGCATCGCGGCGCGGGGATGCCGTATCCGGATAGGCGTCGCGCTCAGCGGCGTCAGATGTCATAGGAACCTCCACCACGGCCAGAACAGGCTGGTGAGCAGGTGCGTGACGTGCTATGACGTGTTGTGACACGTTGGTAGGCGGAATCTATCCGCGGATTGACCCAATGTCTAGAGCCGAGCGAGGCACGAGACGTCGCATGTAGAACGCTATTTATCGGCGATATCACCATCTAACGGGAAGTTGTCGGGGATATTGATGGGATTAATCGAGGAATGCCATGCTGCCGCGTGAGCCGGAGACATGCCGGAGACCGATCCGCGAGTCGCGGCTAGGCTCTTGCGATGCCTGTGTTCCTGGCGGTCGACCTCGGTGCCGAGACCGGCCGCGTGCTTCGCGGCGCGCTCGACGGGGATCGGCTGGACGTGCGTGAGGTGCACCGGTTCGTCAACCGGCCGGTGGCGTTGCCCCAGGGGCTGCACTGGGACGTGTTGGCCCTGTTCGCGGACATGTCGGCGGGGCTGACCGCGGCGCTGGCCGAGCGGGGCCGGGACCGGATCGGCGGGATCGGCATCGATGCGTGGGGCAACGACTTCGCGCTGCTGGACGGCGACGGCCGGCTGATCGGGAACCCGTGGCACTACCGTGACCGGCGGACGGAGTCCAGCACCCGGCTGGTCGCCGAGCGGATCGATCCCGCGGTGCTGTACCGCACCACCGGCACCGCGACCCTGCCGATCAATACGACCAGCCAGCTCGTGGCGATGGAGGGCTCGCCGCAGCTGGCCGTCGCCGAGCGGCTGGCCATGCTGCCCGACCTGTTCGGGTATTGGCTGAGCGGCCGGCTCGTCACCGAGCAGACCATCGCGAGCACCGGCCAGCTGCTCGACGTCGGCACCCGGCGCTGGGCGACCGGCGTCATCGCGGCGCTCGGCATCCCGGGCCGGCTCTTCGGCGCCGACGTCGTGGCACCCGGCACCCGGGTCGGTTCGTTGCTGGCGGACCGGCGGGTTCCGCTGTGGGCGGTCGCCGGGCACGACACCGCCTCCGCCGTCGCCGCGGTGCCGGCCGGTGCGGGCGGTTTCGGGTACATCTCCTCGGGGACCTGGTCGCTGGCCGGCCTGGAGTTGCCGACGCCGGTGCTGACCGAGGCCGCGAGGCTGGCCGGCTTCTCCAACGAGGCCGGAGTCGACGGCACCATCCGGTTCCTGCGCAACGGCACGGGTCTGTGGTTGCTCCAGCGCTGCCGGGCGGCGTGGGGCTCGCCGCCGTACGCCGATCTGGTCGCCGCCGCGGGCACCGCACCGGCGTTCCGGTCCCTGATCGACCCGGACGCGCCCTGTCTCATCGCGCCGGACGACATGCCGGCGCGGCTCGCCGAGCTCTGCCGGGCGCATGCCGAGCCGGTCCCGGCGGACCGGGCCGCGATGGTGCGCTGCGTGCTGGACAGCCTGGCCTGCAAGCATCGATGGACCCTGGAGCGCGCCGAGGCGCTGGCGGGCAGCCGCGCCGAGGTCGTGCACATCGTCGGCGGCGGGGCGGCGAACCCGTTGCTGTGCCAGCTGACCGCCGACCTGACCGGCCGGCTGGTGCTGGCCGGGCCGGTGGAGGCCACCGCGATCGGCAATCTGCTGGTCCAGGCCCGGGCCGCCGGTGAGCTGTCCTCGCTGGCCGAGGTCCGGGAGGTCGTGCGGGCCTCGCTGCCACCGCGGCGATTCGAGCCGCGGTCGTCGGACTTGACCGACGCCGCGTACTCTCGCTTCCTGACCCTGCTCGACAGTGATGACAGGATCTGACATATTCTGCATCGACCAGGTACGGGCAGGGGAGGTGTCTCGGTGCTGATCGCCGAGCGGCGTCGACGGCTGCTGGAGCAGGTCCGTGACCGGGGCTACGCCTCGTTCCGGGAGCTCGCCGAGGCGCTGGAGATCTCCGAGTCCACGGTGCGCCGGGATCTGCGCTCGATGGTGGCCGACGGCCTGCTCGCGGCGACGCGTGGCGGCGTCGGCCCGCTGCCCGCCGGGGCCACGGCGGCACCGTCGAGCACGCCCACCGAGCCGGTCGGGAGCCTGCCGCCGGCATCCCCCGAGGCCGCCGCGCCCGATCCGGTGCGCGCCCAGCGGGAGGCCATCGCGGCGCACGCCGCCGGGCTCGTCAAACCGGGCAGCGCCGTGCTGCTCGGCCCGGGCCGCACCACCACCGCCCTGGCCCGGCGGCTCACCCGGATCAGTCAGCTGACCGTGGTGACCAACTCGATTCCGGTGACCCAGGAGCTGATCGGCTCGCCGCAGATCGACGTCGTGCTCGTCGGCGGCGCACTGCGCCGCTCGATCGGCGCGATGGTCGGTCCGATCACCGAGCAGGTCCTGCAGGGCCTGCGGGGCGCCCAGGTGTTCCTCTCCGGCGACGGCGTCACCACCGAGCGCGGCCTGACCACGCCCAACGTCTTCGCCGCCGCCACCGACCAGGCGCTGACGGCGGCCGGCAAGCAGGTCGTCGTGCTCGCCGACCACACGAAGCTCGGCCACGACACGATGTGCCAGACCGTGCCGAGCGAACGCATCGACGTGCTGATCACCGACGACGCGGCCGACCCCGACGTGGTCCGCCGGCTGCGCGCGGAGGGCATCGACGTGCAGATCGCGTAGCGGCGGCACGCCGGCGCGCCCTCGTCACCTTCGATCATCGCTGGTCTTTCGATCCGGCTATTGACAGCAGTTGCCACGACATGGCCACCATCTGTCCAAGTCGAGTCAGAGTCTTTCAGTTTCTGTCATGCCCTCATGTGAAGGGACGCCAGCGATGCCTCCTCGCCCCAGACAGCTCATCCGTGGCACCGCCGCCGGCGCCACGCTGGCCGCGCTCACGCTCGCCGCCGGCTGCACCAAGGCCGCCGACAGCGGCGCCACCCCCGGCGCGAACGGTTCGGCAGCACAACAGGTCCAGGCCACCTCGGGCGCCACCGGATGCACGCCGGAGCGGTACCACGGCGGTGTCCCGAAGCTCGACCTGAAGATCATCACCGTAGGTTTCGCCCAGTCGGAGAAGGAAGCCAATCCGTTCCGGATCACGGAGACGCAGTCCATCAAGGAGGAGGCGGCCAAGCGCGGCATCAAGCTCATCACCACCAACGCGCAGTCCGACCTCAACAAGGAGATCGCCGACATCCAGGGCATGATCGCCCAGGGTGCCCAGGCGTTGATCATCTCGCCGCTCAACTCGGAGGGCCTGGACCCCGCGCTCAAGGCGGCCCAGGACGCCAAGGTGCCGGTGATGACCATCGACCGGCTGCTCACCACGAAGACGGCCTGCCAGGACTACCTCGGCTGGATCGGCTCCGACTTCGTCGCCCAGGGCCGGCGCGCCGCGGACGCCCTGATCGCGGCGACCGGCGACCAGGGCGAGGTCGCCATCCTGCTCGGCGCGTCGGGGGTCAACGTGACCGTCGACCGCACCAAAGGCTTCAAGGACCGGTTGGCCGCCGAGAACTCCAAGCTCAAGGTCGTCGCGGAGCAGACCGGCGACTTCACCCGGGAGAAGGGGCAGAAGGTCACCGAGCAGCTCATCTCGGCCCATCCCGGGATCGGTGCGATCTACGCGGAGAACGACGAGATGGCGCTCGGTGCGGTCGCGGCGCTCAAGGGTGCCGACAAGAAGCCCGGCGCTGTCAAGATCATCACCATCGACGGCACCAAGGGCGCCGTCCAGGGCATCCTCGACGGCTGGATCGCCGGCGTCATCGAATCCAACCCGCGCTTCGGCCCGCTCGCCTTCCAGGCGCTCGAGGACTTCTACAGCGGCAAGGGCGTCGTCGAGAAGACCATCATCGCCGACAAGGAGTACACCGAGGACAACGCCAAGACCGAACTCGCCAACGCGTACTGATGTCGATGACCGTCCCCGCCGTCGACGTCCGCTCGGTCAGCAAGCACTTCGCCGGTGTTCGTGCCCTGGCCGGTGTCTCCCTCGAACTGCACCCCGGCCAGGTGCACGCGCTGGTCGGCGAGAACGGTGCGGGCAAGTCCACGCTGATCAAGCTCATCACCGGGGTGTACCGGCCGGACGACGGCCAGGTGCGCTACCTCGGCGAGCCGGCCGCCTTCGCGCACCCCCGCGACGCCCAGGCCGCCGGCATCAGCACCATCTACCAGGAGGTCAACCTGGTGCCGATGCGCAGCGTCGCCGGCAACCTGTACCTCGGCCGGGAACCCACCAACCGGTTCGGCCTCATCGACTTCCGTCGCATGCACCGCGCGGCCAGGGACCTCCTGGCGGGCTACGGGATCACCGTCGATGTGCGGCGCAGGCTCGGCGAACTCGGCCTGGGCGGGCAGCAGATGATCGCCGTCGCCCGCGCGCTGTCCACCGACGCGCGGGTGGTCATCATGGACGAGCCGACCTCGTCGCTGGAGCCCCGCGAGGTCGATCGGCTGCTCGACGTCGTCGCGCTGCTGCGCCGCCGGCACGTCGCGGTGCTGTACGTGACGCACAAGCTCGACGAGGTCTTCCGGATCTGTGACCGGGTGACGGTCCTGCGCGACGGACGCCTGGTGCACACCGGGCCGGTCGTCGGCACCACCCGGCTGCGCCTGGTCGCCGCGATGCTCGGCCGCGACGTCGACCAGATTCGCCGGCACGGCGCGACGACCTTCGACGACCGGCAGCGCGAGGCCACCGGCACGCCGGTGCTGCGTGCCGAGGCGCTCACCCGCCGGCCGGTGCTCGCCGGCGTCAGCGTCGAGGTGCACCCCGGGGAGGTCGTGGGCCTGGCCGGGTTGCTCGGCTCGGGCCGTACCGAGACCGCCAAGGCCATCTTCGGCGTCGACGGACTGGACGCCGGAACCATCAGCGTCGACGGCGACTCCGCCCGGCGCTGGAACCCGGCCGCCGCGATCCGCGGCGGGATCGGGATGGTGCCCGAGGACCGCAAGTCCTCCGGGATCGTCGGTGAGCTCAGCGTTCGCGACAACATCGTGCTGGCCGCGCTGCCGCGGCTCACCACGGCCGGGTTCGTCTCCCGACGCCGGCAGGACGAGATCGTGGACACCTTCGTCAAGCGGCTCCGGATCAAGGCGTCGAGTCCCGATCAGCGGGTTCGTGAACTCTCCGGCGGCAACCAGCAGAAGGTCCTGCTCGCCCGGATGCTCTGCCTGCACCCCAAGGTGCTCATCCTCGACGAACCGACCCGCGGTATCGACGTCGGCGCCAAGGCCGAGATCCAGTCGTTGATCAGCGAGCTCGCCGCCCTCGGCCTGGGCGTGCTGCTCATCTCCTCGGAGCTCGAGGAGGTCGTCGAGGGTGCCGGCCGGGTGCTCGTGCTGCGCGACGGTGCCGTGGTCGCCACGCTGCGCGGCGAGGACGTCAGCGAGGACCACATCATGCACGCGATCGCCCAGGCGTCCGAGGTGCCGGACGGCGATTCCGATGGCTGACACCCTCGCCGCCCGGCATGGGCGCCCGGACCTCCTGGCGGTGCTCCAGGCGGGTGGGGTGTATCTCGCGATCGCCCTGCTGCTGCTCTTCAACCTCGCCTTCACGCCGCACTTCGCCACCGCGGCCAATCTGCGGCTGCAGGTGGTGCAGGTCGCGCCGGTCGCGCTCGTCGCGATCGGGATGGCCCTGGTCATCGCCACCGAGGGCATCGATCTGTCGGTCGGTTCCACCATGGCGATCAGTGCCGCCCTGCTGCCGTTGTACATCGGCTACGGCATCTGGCCGGCCGTCGCGGTCGCCGTGCTGGCCGGCGCCGCCGTCGGAGCCGTCAACGGATCGCTGGTCGCGTTCGCCCGCATGCAGCCCATCATCGCCACCCTCGGCACGCTGGTCGCCTGCCGCGGGGTGGCGCTGGTGCTCGCCGAGGGCCGGCTGACCGAGATCTTCGACCCCGTCCTCGGCTCGCTGGGCAACGACGCGGTCCTCGGCATCCCGATCAGCGTGCTCCTGGTGCTCATGGCGACGGGTGCGGCGGCCGTCGCGGTGCACCGGGCCGCGTTCGGACGGCGGCTGCTGGCCGTCGGCGGCAACCGTGCCGCGGCCACCCTCGCCGGCCTGCCGGTCAAGCGCACCCTGGTCACCGTCTACGTCATCAGCGGGGTGCTGGCCGCATCCGCCGGGGTGCTCAGCACCGCGCGGCAGGGCGCCAGCGATCCCTCGTTCGTCGGCCTGCTCATCGAGCTCAGCGCGATCACCGCCGTCGTCGTCGGCGGCACTCCCCTGTCCGGCGGCCGGGTGCGCATCCTCGGCACGCTGATGGGCGCCCTGCTGATGCAGCTGATCACCGCCACCGTGATCCAGCAGAACCTGCCGGACTCGACGGCGCGCATGCTCCAGGCCGGCATCATCGTCGCCGCCGTGTACGTCCAGCGCGGACGGAGCCGGGAATGACCGCCGTGGAGAACACCGCGGCGCCGACCGCCGAGCCGAGGCCCGCCGCCCGCCTGCTGTGGTGGCGTCCCGACCGGGCCGGCACCCCGATCGTGCTCGCCCTGGTGCTCGGCGCCGGTTCGCTCATCTTCGGCGACAGCTTCGCCAGCGGCCGCAATCTCGGCAACATCGCCCTGGACAGCTCCTACCTGCTGCTCATCGCGACCGGCATGACGTTCGTCATCCTCAGCGGCGGCATCGACCTCTCGGTCGGGTCGCTCCTCGCGCTCAGCGGGGTGCTCACCGCGTACGGCTCCCGCTGGGGCACCCTCACGGCCGTGCTGCTGCCCCTGGCCGTGTGCGGTGTCGTCGGACTGGTCAACGGGCTGCTCATCGGCCGGGCCCGGATCGCGCCGTTCATCGTCACGCTCGCCGCCCTGCTCTTCGCCCGCGGCCTGGCGTTCGCCGTCGCCGACGAGGGCAACAGGGTGTACATCATCCCGGCGGAACTCACCCTCACCCAGATCGGCCAGGCACGCTGGCTCGGGCTCAGCGCGCCGGTCTGGTTCGCGCTGGTGGCCTTCGCCGTCGGCGTCGTGGTGCTCAACCGGACCCGGTTCGGCCAGGCCGTGTTCGCCATCGGCGACAGCCAGGAGGCGGCCGAGCTGATGGGCCTGCCGGTGGCCCGGGTCCGGGTCCTGGTGTACGTGCTCAGTGCGCTGCTCACCGGCATCGCCGGAGTCCTCGTCGCCGCGCAGACCCAGTCCGGGCTGCCGACCATCGGCGAGGGCCGCGAGCTGGAGGCGATCGCCGCCGTGGTGATCGGCGGCACCCTGCTCACCGGCGGCGCCGGCTCGCTCGGCGGGACCCTCGCCGGGGTCCTGCTGCTCAAGGTCATTCAGAACCTGATCAACCAGGTCGGCACCCTCACCACCTACTACCAACAGGTCGTCAGCGGCACGTTCCTCGTCGTCGTGGTGCTGATCCAGTCCCGCCTCACCCGCCGGAGGACGCGATGAACACCGCGGCACGATACGCACCGGGGGTCGTCCGGCCCCGGACGTCCCCGGACGCGGCGCCGGTGCGGGTCGCCGTCGTCGGCACCGGCGAATGGTGGGGCCGCCAGCACGCGGAACTGTTCGCCGGCCGGGCCGACACCGACCTGGTCGCCGTCGTCGGCCGGGACCCGGCCCGGACCGCGGCCCGGGCCGCCGAGTTCGGTACGGCCGCCTACGTCGACCTCGACGAGATGCTCGACCGGTGCCGGCCCGACCTGGTCTCGGTCTGCCTGCCGAACGAACGGCACTACGAGCCGACGCTGAAACTGATCCGCGCCGGGGTGCCGCTGCTGCTGGAGAAGCCCCTCGTGTTCGCCCTGGCCGAGGCCGACACCCTGATCGCCGAGGCGGCCCGGCGGGACCTGTTCGTCGGGATCAACTTCAATCACCGGTACGCCAAGCCGGTCCGTCTCGCCCTCGCGGCCGTCGACCGGGGCGACCTCGGCCGGCTCACCTTCGCGACCTGGCGCTTCGGCGGCGAGCCGGGCACCAGCCGGCACCCGCACGCGAACCTCATCGAGACCCAGTGCCACGGCCTGGACCTGCTGGAACACCTCTGCGGCCCGATCGAGTCGGTGGTGGCGCAGCTCGCCGACCCGAGCGGGCACGGCTGGTCGACGCTCGTCGTGGGGGCCCGGTTCGGCAACGGCGCGGTCGGCAGCCTGGTCGGCTCGTACGACTCCTCCTACGCCTACCAGGACACCCACCGGATCGAGCTCAACGGCACCGCGGGACGGATCCTCATCGACGACACCGTCCGCCGCTACAGCTTCCAGCGCGCCGAGAACGAGACCGCCCAGGTCTGGCAGGCCGGGTACTTCAACGACACCGACCGCAGCTTCCACGCCACCTTCGATCGGCACGTCGACGACCTGCTCGCCGCGCTGCGGGCCGGCGACCCGCCGCCCGTACCCGTCATGGCCGGCCGCCGGGCGCTGCTGCTCGCCGAAGCGGTCATCAGCTCGCACGAGAGCGGATCCCGGGTCTCGACGGTGGAGTGACGGCCGGGGACCGGCCTGCAGGATTGCCATCCGGAAGATCTCCGGATACTTCGCGAACCCTCGTCGGATCTCTGGTCCATCGACCGTGACGCCGCTGCGCAACCGAGTAACTCGGGCCCCGAGCGTCGCCTGGTGTCACCGCCGGCAGGTTTCCTCCGGGGCGGAAATTCGACCAGGATTCCGGAGAACCGGGATGTGTGATCGCCGACACGGGCACGATGACGGTTGTCCAGAAACCTCGGATCGGCCGGCAAGGAGCGCCGAATGGTTCTCGTCCCCGCGGGCAGTTCGCTGACCCTCCGCCGAACCGACGGAACCGCCGTCACCATGGTGACGCTCGCCGACGTCTCGGCCAAGCTGCTCTGCGATCTGCCGGCCATCCCCGTGATGAGCCTCGAAGACCCGGCGGCACGCCACGCCGGTCTGGTCGAGCTGGTCTGCACCAGCGGTGCGGCCTGGGCCGAAGCCGAGCTTCGCGGTGACATGCTGCGGCTGATCGGCGACGCCTCGGACACGCTCGTCCAGCGCCGATCGAGCCACCGTCGTCACGAACGTCGACCGTACGTCGGCATTGCCGAGTTCGCCGGAGACCCCAGCAATCCCGCTGGTCGCAAGATCCGGTTCGGCGGGCAGGTTCTCAATGTCTCAGCGTCGGGAGTTCTGCTGCGCGCCGTCCCGGAGACCGCCAGTCACTGCCTTCCGGCTGGAGTAACCGCAGTGACGATCGAGGCCGACATGCCCTGGGGGATGTTGCCCGCCACAGTCCGCGTAGTCGACCAGCGCTCGGAATTTCTGCGTGGCGAGTTCACCTTGCTTCCGTCGTCCGCCGCGGACCAGCTGAGGCTCTACTGCTCAGGCCGATAGCCTGTACCGTACGGCGTTCACCATCACTCGCCGCGGAGAGCGACGGTGCGCTGGAGGCCGCGGCCGGAGCGCTGCGCGGCATCCTGAGCGGCGAGCACACCCCGATGGAACCCCTGCGGACCGTGCGGCTGCCCGGCTGGGTGCTGCGCCCGGCCCTGCTACAGGGCCAGATCCTGCGGTTGCGGCCGCGGCACGAGCGGGCCGGGCTCCCTACTCGACGGGCAGGGGCGTGCGGCGCAGCCGGTCACGCTCACGGCCGGGGCGCTCAACCGGCACGTGCTGATCGCCAGGATGACCGGATACGGCAAGACGACCTCGGCCCAGCGGCTGCTGCTGGAGGCGTACCGCGAGCTGAACGTGCCGTTCCTGGTGATCGAGCCGGTGAAGAGCGAATACCGGGCGCTGGCCGGGCATCCCGACCTGAAGGGCAGCCTGCGGGTGTACGGGATCGGCCCCGGCGCCCCGCCCCCGTTGCGCCTCAACCCGTTCGTACCGGTGCCCGGCATCGCGCTCGCCCGGCACATCGACCTGCTGAAGGCCGTCTTCAACGCCTCGTTCCCGATGTTCGCCGGGATGTCCTACGTGCTCGAGGACGCCATCCACGACGTGTACGCGGAACGCGGCTGGGACCTGCACTCCGGCGTGCGGCTGCGCAGCCTGATGGTCGGCAGCAGGGGCATGGCGCTCGACTCGCGGCGCTCGGTGCCCCTGGCCGAGCTGTTCGACCGGCCCTGCGTGGTCGAGCTCCGCAACCTCGGCGAGGACGAAGAGAAGACGTTCGTGATGGCGCTGCTGCTGGGCCTGCTCTACGAGAACGCCGAGGTCCGCGGTGCGCAGACGGACGGCCTGGCCCACCTCACGCTGATCGAGGAGGCGCACCGGCTGCTCCGGGCGGGGCACGGGCCGGTGGGCGCGGAGAGCGCGGACTCGCAGGCCAAGGCGGTCGGGATACCTCCAACGCGGGCGGCGGCTACGCCGTCCGGGCAAGAACTGGGCCACGTCCCTCGTCTGGTGGCCGGCGTTCGCTTACGACGCAGCTATTGCGCTCTCGTCGAAGTCGGACTGATGAGCAGTCGACCGTTTCCCCTGTCCGCACGCGTAATGATCATCGATAGACGTCGGGAGTCGACGTACCCCACCCCGGGTTACCGAGTCTGAAAACGATGGGCTTCCGATGGGTGATCTTGATCCAACGAAAACGGGGACCTGCGTTTCCGCAGGTCACCGGCCTTATTTTGTCGGGCTGACAGGATTTGAACCTGCGACCCCTTGTCCCAGGTTCCGCGCGTCGAGATCGGCGAAGGTGTCGGCGACCCAGTCGGCGATGAAGGTGCTCACGTGGGGCAGGTGGTCCAGGCCGATGTGTTCGGTCCCGCCCTCCTCCGGCGTGAAGACGCGCAGCTCGCGTTTCGGGCTGTTGACCGCCTGCTGGTAGGAGCGGTACGCGTACTCCAGGGGGATCTGCCGGTCGTTGGCCCCGTGCGCGACGAGGAACGGCACGGTGATCTTGTCGACGACCCCGTCGAGGTGGACCGCGTCGGCGAAGTCGATGAAGTCCGCCAGGTCGGTACGGCCCCAGACCCAGAGGACGTGTTCCCAGTAGTGCGGCACCGGCCGCTCGCCCTCGCGTTCGAGGCGGCGGCGCTGCACCGCGCCCCAGTTGTGGTTGGCGCCCCAGGCCACGCAGAGGGCGAACCGCTTTTCGAAGGCGGCCGCGCGAGGGGCGTAATAGCCGCCGAGGGACCAGCCGACGATGCCGATCCGGGAGCTGTCGACGTCCGCTCGGGTCTCCAGCCAGTCGACGGCGGCGCCAGCCCAGGCCTCGGCGTCGATCCGGGCGGTCAGGCCCCGCAGGCGCAGCGCCTCGCCGGTGCCGGGCTGGTCGAGCATCAGGCAGGAGATGCCGCGGGCGGCCAGTTCCGCCCAGTGGCCCGAGGAGTACTGGTGTTCCTTGGTGGAGTCCAGGCCGTTGACCAGCACGATGACCGGGGTGGGCCCGCGGTCGGCGGCGGGCGCCGTGCTGAAGTACGCGGGCAGCGTGGTCCCCTCGTACGGGATGGTCACGCGGGTGACCCGGGCGTCGAACGCCTTCTCCTGCAGGGCCAGCACGCGCCGGTAGGTGGGGATCCGGTCGGGGTCGGCGTTGGACAGCATCCGCTCGGCCTGGCACAGGTAGTTGGTGGCGCGCGCGTACAGCTGGCCGGCGGTCCGGGTGTGCCCGGCCTTCTCCGCCTCCTCGGCCTGGCCGACGAGTTGGTCGGTCAGGGCGGTCCAGGCGCGCAGGAAGTCGGGGGTGCCGGCGTCCTCGCCGCCGGCGGCGGCCTGGCGGATCGGCCGGCAGGCGCGGTCGATCTCATCGATGAGACCGCCGGAGTTCAGGGCCGCGACCACGCCCAGGTTCCAGACGTAGTTGCCCGGGAAGTACTCGAACACGAGGGGGATCCTCTCTGGTTTCTGTCACGGGGTGCGCTTGCGCAGGCGCGGCCGGGGGCGGGCCGGGCGGGTGGGCGGCAGCTCGATGCCGGGCACGACCCGGTTGCGGATCGTGCCGATGCCTTCGACGGTCATTTCCACGACGTCGCCGGGCCGCAGCGGCGGCGGCGCCTGATCGCCGCGGCGTCCCCACAGCTCGGCCAGGCAGCCGCCGTTGCCGCAGGTGCCCGAGCCGAGGACGTCGCCGGCGCGCACCCAGGTGCCGCGGGACGCGTAGGCGATGAGGTCCTCGAACGGCCAGCCCATGTTGGACAGCAGGTCCTGGCCGACCTCGGCGCCGTTGACCGACACCCGCATGTCCAGGGCGAGGAAGCCGCCGGCGTCGCGGTAGGGCTCCAGCTCGTCGGCGGTGACCAGCCACGGCCCGAGGGTGCTGGCCGAGTCCTTGCCCTTCGCCGGGCCGAGGTTGACCTTCATCTCGCGGGCCTGCAGGTCGCGCGCCGACCAGTCGTTGAGGATGGTGTAGCCGAAGATCGATGCGCGGGCCTGCTCGGGGCTCAGTGAGGCGCCGTCCCGGCCGACGACGGCCGCCACCTCGAGCTCGAAGTCGAACCGCCGCGACCCCGGGGGCACCGGGACGTCGTCGTGGGCGCCGACCAGCGCGTACGGGTTGGTGAAGTAGAAGGTCGGTGCCGCGTACCACTCCGGCGGGACGCCGCCGGCTCCGTCGATGCTCCGGCGTACGCCCTCGACGTGCTCCTCGAACGCGACGAAGTCCCGTACCGTCGGGGGTGTCAGCGGTGGCAGTAGGCGGACGCCGTCGTCCCACCGCACCGCCGGGGCGCGCAGCGCCCGCTCCCCCGCCTGCAGCGCGGCGGGCAGGCCGGCGCGCACGACGTCGAGCACCGTCAGCCTGTCCGGCAGGGGGTGCAGGCCGGTGTCGGAGACGACGCCCGACCGCGTCCGGCCGGCGGACTCCCAGGTGGCGAACCGCATCGCCGGCGCCTCAGACCGGCGGGGCCTGGAACAGACCCCGGTCCGGGTCGTTGAACGACTGCTTCGCGACGAACTCGTTCATCGCGTTCGCGGTGCCCCACTGGTCGGCGACCTCGGGCCGGCTGAAGTCGTAGAGGTGGGGGTGCCAGGCGTCCTCGTCGATCTGTTCCAGCTCGGTGGTGTATTCCATGGTGTTGCCGCTGGGGTCGAGGAAGTAGCTGAAGGTGTTGTTACCGGCCAGGTGCCGGCCGGGGCCCCAGATCTTCTCGACGCCGGCGCGCAGCACGCGGCCGGTGCCGCGCAGGTATTCGTCGAGGCCGCGCAGCTCGAAGCTGGCATGGTGCAGCGAGGGGTGCGGGCCGCGGGCGACCGCCAGGCTGTGGTGCCAGCGGTTGACCCGCATGAACCACATCATCTCGCCCATGCGCGGGTGCATCAGGGTGTCCGACAACGCGAACGCGAGGTGCCTCTCGTAGAAGGCGCGGGTGCCCTCCGGGTCGGCGGAATTGATGACGACATGCGACAACCGGACCGGGATGGACTCACCCTCCTCGATCGGCCGGTGCTTGCGCACCGCGACATCGGCGCTGATCTCGACGGTACGGCCCTCGTTGTCGAAGAAGCGGAATCCGTAACCGCCGCCGGGGGTCTGCATCGTGCCGGGTTCGCTGATCAGCCGGACGCCGTCGGTGGCGAGCCGGGTGGCGAGGGTGTCGACGTCGGCGGCGGTCGCGGCGCCGAACGCGATCAGGTCGATCCGCTTGTCCGGGGCGTGGCGCAGCCGCACGATGTACTGCTCGGGTGAGCCCTCGGCCGCCAGGAACGTCAGGCCGCTGTCGGTGTGCTCGGGCTTGAGGCCCCACGCGCCGGTGTAGAAGTCGAGCTGCTTGGCGTAGTCGGGCACGGCCAGGTCGATGTGCCGCAGGTGGGTGATCAGGCGCTGGGTCATGGCGTTCCTCGGGTCGGGGTCAGGCCGGCCGGCTGACGAGCGCGGCGACGCGCCGGATGAGACCCGGTACGTCGCCGCGCTCATGGTCGAGCAGCCACTGGGCGAGCTGGTTGGAGGCGTCGACGACGGCCTTCGCGCGGTGATAGCGGCGGGCGGTGAAGACATTCCACAGCCGCTGGTCGACCACGTCATGCTCGATCAGCAGCTCGGCCAGGACGGCGGCGTCCTCAAGCGCCATCGCGCCGCCCTGGGCCAGGGTGGGTGGGCAGGTGTGCGCGGCGTCGCCGATGAGCACGACGCGGCCGCGGTTCCACGGTGCATCGAGCACGTGGGTCCGGAAGTGGGTGTAGTTGATCCGCGACGGGTCGGTGAGCGTCTCGCGGATCTCGTCCCACGGTCCGTGGTACGCCTCGGACAACCGCCTCATCGTGGCGAGTTGCCGCTGCGGGGACAGGCCGCCGCGCTCCTGCGCGGCCTCAACGATGTACGCGTAGAGCGAGTTCTCGCCGGTCGGGCAGTACCCGGCGATGTAGCTGGGTCCGCCGTAGTACAGGTCGGTCCGGGTGACGCCGGCCGGCCGGGGCCCGAACGCGCGCCAGATGCCCATGCCGACCGGCCGGGTCTCCAGGTCGATGCCCAGGGCACGCCGGGTCCAGGAGCGGATGCCGTCGGCGCCGACGACCACGTCGTAGCGGCCGGTGGAACCGTCGGAGAAGGTGACGTCGACCCCGGCGGCGTCCTGCGTCAGCTCGGCGACGGTCGTACCGAATCGCACCTTTGCGCCGGCCTCGGCCGCGCGGCCGGCCAGGCTCCGGGCCAGGTCCGCCCGCGGCATGCCCAGGACCGCGGGCAGGTCGGGGCCGCCGGTCCGGGCGTCGGGGATCTCCGCCAGCACGGTGCCGGCGGCATCGGGTGCGCGGATGCCGGTGACGTCGAAGGCGTACCCCTGCTCCCGCACCCGTTCCCAGACGCCGAGCGATCGCAGCTCCCGCAGGGCGTTGCCCTGCAGGGTGATCCCGGAGCCGAGGGCGGCGACGTCGGGCCTGATCTCGATCAGGTCGACGGCGACGCCACGCGAGGCCAGGTGGACGGCGGTGGCCATCCCGGCCAGGCCGCTACCCACGACCAGGACGTTGTTCACGGCAGGCATGGCGGAAGGCCCCTTGTCATTTGACGGCGATGGGGTTGACCGGCGCGCCGACGGCGCCGGTGACGGGCAGCGGGGCGGCGGCGAGGAAGAAGTCCCAGACGCCGTCGGCGGCGCAGTCGGCCGCGAGCGCGTCGAAGTCCCACATCTCGCCGATGAACAGGCCGATGTGCGGGATCACCACCTGATGCAGCGGCTGGAACGCCTCGTCGAACTCGTTGGGCCGCACCTCGAAGCCCCAGGTGTCGGTGGCGATGCCGGCGATCTCGGCGGCGTGCAGCCAGTCGGCCGTGGTGAACGACAGCCCCGGCGACGGCCCGCCGGCGTACTCGCCCCAGCCCTCCCGCCGGGCCCGCGCCAGCCGGCCGGTGCGCACACACACCAGGTCACCGCGGCCGACCCGGGCGGAATCACCCTGCGCCGCGATCGTCGCGGCAAGGTGCTCGGCGGTGATCGGGAAGCCGTCGGGCAGCTCGCCGTCGACGCCGAGCGCGCGGCCCACGTCGAGCAGGACGCCGCGGCCGGCGATGTGCGCGGCGGCGGTCTCGATGCCGGTGACGGAGTCGCCCAGGCTGGTGACGACGTCGCCGGCCCGGCGGCCGTTCCAGGCCATTCCGTGGTCGAAGATGTGGCCGAGGCCGTCCCACTGGGTCGAGGCCTGCAGCGGCATGAAGATCACGTCGTCGGCGCCGCCGAGGCCGTGCGGGAAACCCTGGACGCCCCGCTCGGCGTCGACGCCGGTGTCGAGCATGGTGTGCACCGGGTTGGTGCGCCGCCGCCAGCCGCGCTGCGGGCCGTTCGCGTCGAAGGACTGCGCGAGGGAGAAGCCGGCACCCCGGCGGACCAGCGCCGCACCCGCCCGGCGCCTGGCCTCGTCGAGGAAGTTCAGCGTGCCCAGCACGTCGTCGGCGCCCCAGCGGCCCCAGTTCGAGCACCGCTTCGCGGCCGCCGCGATGGCACCCGCCGGGTCGGTACGGTCCAGTTCCCGCACGTGAGTCCTCCTCTGCTGTGGCTCACCTCACGGTCGGCCACAGATGACGGATCGGGGAAGACGAGATTTCGTATGTGGGTCATCACTGCGGTGGATACCCTGGCCGCGTGAACCTCGCGAGCCTGGACCTGAACCTGCTCGTGGCCCTGGACGCGCTGCTGCAGCAGCGCAGCGTCACCCGGGCCGCGGCGCAGATGGGGCTGAGCCAGCCGGCCCTGTCGGCGGCGCTGGCCCGGCTGCGCCGCCACTACGACGACGAACTGCTCACCCGGGCCGGCAACGAATACCGGCTCACGCCGCTGGCGGTGCAGCTCAAGGAGCGCACCCGATCGGCGCTGTCCGGGGTGGAGCGGGTGTTCACCGCCCAGCCCGATTTCGACCCGGCCTCGTCGACCCGGGAGTTCTCCCTGCTGGTCAGCGACTACCTGGTCGCGGTCGTCGGTGACGCCGTCGCCCGGCTGCTCGCAAGTGAGGCGCCGCACTGCCGGCTGCGGTTCCTGGCCAACACCCCGGAACGGGTCGACCGGGCCTCGCAGGTGCTGCTGAGCACCGATCTGATGGTGCTGCCGCACGGCTTCGTCACCGACCTGTCGCACCGCGACCTGCACCACGACGACTGGGTCTGCGTGGTCTCCGCGGACAACGCCGCCGTCGCCGACCAGCTGACCGTCGACCACCTCGAGTCACTGCCCTGGCTGGTCACCTACGACGGGCCGACCGCGTCGACGCCGGCCGGCCGGCAGATGCGGATGCTCGGCATCGAGCCACGCGTCCAGGTCGTCACCGAGAGCTTCCTGACCGTGCCCCGGCTCATCGCCGGCACGGATCGCATCGCCCTGATCCAGCGGCGCCTGGTCGACATGCTGCCTCCCGACAGCGGCATCCGCGCGCTGCCGCCACCGTTCGAGGCGGCCCCGCTCATCGAGGCGATGTGGTGGCACCCGATGTACGACGCCGACCCGGAGCACCAATACCTCCGCGACGTCGTCGTCCGCGCGGTCGGCATCAGCCTCGCTGATAGCCCGCCTCAGAAGAAGTGATTTCCGCTCCGGCGTGCCGGTCCCGACACTCCTGAGGCAGTGATGCCGGTCACCCCGATCGGCCGCCTGACCCCGGAGCGTCCCATGAGCGCCACCCCGACCGACCTCCTCGGTGAGGTCGCCGCCGACCCGGCCACCGGACGCCCCGCCGGGCGCGTCCAGGCACTGATCCTGCTGCTGTCCAGCTGCCTGTCCGTCCTGGGCGCCGTGCTGCTCGCCCCGGTTCTGCCGCGCATCCAGGATGCGTTCGCCGGCACCGCCGGCGTCGAGACACTCACCCCGGTCGTGCTGACCGCACCCGCGCTGATCATCGGGCTCACCGCGATGATCGCCGGCCGGATCGTCGATCGGCTGGGCCGCAAGCGGCTGCTGGTCGGCGCGCTGGTCGCCTACGCGTTCGTCGGCACCGCACCCCTGTGGCTGCCCTCGCTGGAGCTCATCGTCGCCAGCCGGATCCTCGTCGGCCTGACCGAGGCGGCGATCATGACCTGCTGCACCACCCTGCTGGCCGACTACTTCCACGGCCACCAACGGGACCGCTACTTCGGCCTGCAAGTCGTCTACACCACCGTCGCCGCCACCATTTTCTTCGCCGTCGGCGGCGCGCTGGGCGCCCAGGACTGGCGGACACCGTTCTGGCTCTATGCCGTCAGCCTGCCGCTGGCGGCGCTCGCCGCCCGCCACATCTGGCAGCCGGCGCCCCCCGCCCACGCAGCGGCGAAGAAGCTGCCCCCGCTGCCCCGCCGACACCTGGTCGCGCCGGTGGGCGTCACGCTCCTCGGCGGACTGATCTTCTACGTCCTCATCGTCGAGTTGTCCTTCAAGCTCGACGACATCGGCGTGACAGCCACCGCGGCGATCGGCGCCGTCAGCGCCGTGGCATCGCTGGGCACCGCGGCCGGGGCGTTCCTGTTCGGCCGGCTCGCCCGGCTGGGCGCCGCGGTCACGGTCCCGCTGGCGTTCGCGCTGTCCGGCATCGGGCTGGCCGGCCTGGCCCTCGCACCGGCCGTGCCGGTGGTCGTCGGCTGCGCGGTCGTGACCGGCTTCGGCAACGGCCTGCTGCTGCCCGCGCTGCTGACCTGGGCGCTGGGCTCGCTGACCTTCGAACAGCGCGGCCGCGGCACCGGGATCTGGACCTCGGCGATGTTCATCGGCCAGTTCATCTGCCCGCTGGTCGTGCTCGCGCTCGGCGGCGCGATCAGCGGCCTGAACTCCGCGCTGCTGGTCCTCGGGGCCGTCGCCGTCATCGCCGCCGTCGGCCTCCGGCTGGCACGGCCTTGACACCGGGACCACCCGAGCTTTGCGGCCTCAGGGCTTGCGTGCCACCCCACCGATCATGGTGTAGTAGCTGACCTTTTGCTCGGTCGTGAACTCCGGGTCGGCTCGCCACTCGGCCAGCGGCACAAGACCGGGCTCGACCATCTCGAAGCCGCCGAAATACGCCTCGATCTCGGCGCGCTGCCGCCAGCGGCCGGTGCCCAGGGTTTCGTTGAACACCCGCTCGGCGTCGTGCACCTTCACCGAGATGTCCGGGTGCTCGTCGGCCGGATCCCAGAAGTGGATGATCGCCAGATGACTGCCCGACGGCAGCGCATCCCGCAGGACCGCCGCGATCCGGCCCGGCTCCTCCGCGTCGTGCAGGTGGTGCAAAATTGACAGCAGCAGCAGGCCGACCGGCTTGGTGAAATCCAGATACTGGCGCACGGCCTCGTGCTCAAGGATCGCCTCGGGGGCGCGGATGTCGGCCTCGATGACCGTGGTGCTGTCGTTGTCGGCGAGCAGCGCGCGGCCGTGCACGAGCACCATCGGGTCGTTGTCCACGTAGACGACCCGGGCCGCCGGATCCACCTCGTGCGCGACCTGGTGCACATTGGTCTCGGTGGGCAGACCCGAGCCGATGTCAAGGAACTGCCGGATGCCCACATCCGCGGCCAGATACCGTACGGCCCGGCGCAGGAACGCGCGGCAGGCACGACCCGCCTCCGGCGCGTCCGGAACGATGGCCATCGCGCGTTCCGCGGCGATCCGGTCGACCGCGAAGTTGTCCTTGCCGCCCACCATGAAGTCGTAGACCCGGGCGATGCTGGGCTTCGTGACGTCGACACCCCGGGGCGCCACCTCGTGCTCGATCACTCCAGCGCCCCTCTCCTGTGGACAGCCCGCAGGCCAGCGAGCCTAGTGGAGTACGTCACATCCGTCGACCGCAGGGCCCCGCTCCCACCCGCCCCGCTCAGTCGTCGAAGTCGACGACGACCTTCGCCGAGGTGGGCGTCGACTGGCAGGTCAGCACGAAGCCCGCCGCCACCTCGGCCGGCTCCAGCGCGAAGTTGCGCCGCATCACGACCTCACCCTCGACCAGCCGCGCCCGGCAGGTGCCGCACACCCCGCCCTTGCAGGCGAACGGCAGGTCGGGACGGGACCGCTGCGCGCCTTCGAGGACGGACTCCCCCTCGGGCACGGTGACCGTGGTCGAGCGGCCGTCGAGCAGCACGGTGACCTCGCTGCTCGGCCCCTCCGGCCGGCGTTCCTCGCGGACCAGCTCCGGCGGCGCCTCGTCCACCCAGAACAGCTCGCGGTGCACCCGCCCGGCCGGCACGCCATGCTCGCCGAGCACCTCGGTCGCCGCGGTGACCATGCCGAACGGCCCGCACAGCCACCAGTGGTCCACGGCGCCGACGTCGATCAGCAAAGGCAGCAAGGTACGCAGCTTGTCCGCGTCGAGCCGCCCGGTCAGCAGGTCGACCTCGCGGGGCTCACGGGAGAGGACGTGCACCAGCTCCAGGCGGGCCGGGTGGGTGTCCTTCAGGTCGGCGAGTTCCTCGGCGAACATGACGGTGTCGGCGCGCCGGTTGCCGTACAGGATGCTGACCTGGGCCTCCGGGTGCCGCAGCAGCGAGGCGGCGATCGACAGCACCGGGGTGATGCCGGAACCCGCGGCGATCAGCACATGCCGGCCGCCGGCTTCGAGATCGGGGGTGAAGGAGCCGGTCGGCGGTGCGACCTCAACCTCGTCGCCGGCCCGCAAGCCGTGCACCAGCCAGGACGACACCAGGCCGCCGGGAACCTCACGCACCCCGATCCGCGGCCGCGCCCCGGCCGGCGCGCAGATCGAATACGTACGTCGCTCGTCGGCCCCGGCACCGGTGTGGCGCACGGTCAGCGACTGCCCGGGCCGGAAGGTGTATCGGCCGACCAGCTCCGCGGGCACGTCGAAGGTGACGGCCACCGCGTCGTCGCAGAGCCGCTCGACGGCGGCCACCCGCAACGGATGGAACTCGCGAACCGCCACGTCAGATCTCCTTCACGTGCTCGAAAGGCTCGCGGCAGACCGGGCAGCGGCGCAGGGAACGGCAAGCGGTGGCACTGAACGCGGCGATCTCCTCGGTGTCGGGATGCCCGCACTGGGGGCAGCCGATGGCCCGCCGGCGGGGCACGAGGGTGAGCGGCACCGGCCCGGAAGCACGGCGCGGCGCGGCCCCGGGCGGCGAGATCCCGGCGGCGACGAGCTTGTCCCGCCCGGCCGGGGTGATCCAGTCCGTGCTCCAGGCCGGAGAGAGGACGGTGCGCACCTCGACCCGGGCGTAACCGGCGCCGTGCAGGGCGTCGGTGAGATCATCCTGGATGGTCCGCATGGCGGGGCAGCCCGAGTAGGTGGGGGTGATCGTGACGACGACACCGTCACCGGACTCGTCGACGCGCCGCAGGATCCCGAGGTCGGCGAGGGTGAGCATCGGCAGCTCGGGATCGGTCACCCGGGCGGCCACCGCGGCGGCGGTCACCACACACCCCCGGGCAGGGACCGGGCGACACCCTGCAGCTCGGCGAGAATGCCGGTCAGCTCGGCGGTGTGCAGGCCGTCGCGGCCGCTGCCCCTGAGCTCAGCACCGTCTGGCGCCAGACCCGCCGCACGCAACGTCGCAGCCTCCAACACCTGGGACCACACGGCGTCGAACTCGGACCGCAACGTCGACGGGTCCACCGCGACCGGCCCCGCAGCTGGCCCCGCAGCCGGGCCTGCGGCGCTGCCCACAGCCGGACCTGCGGCCAGGCGCAGCTCGATCTGGTCCGGCCGGAACAGCTCGTCGATCAGCGGGGTCACCGCGTCGATCGCCGCCTGCATCCGGGCGTGCGAGATCTCCGTGCCGTCGCCGAGCCGGACCACCCACCGCGCCGCATAGTCGCGGTGGTAGGTGACCTCCTTGACGCCCTTGGCGCCGATCGCCGCCAACACCGGGTCGGCCGAGGCGCTCAGCCCGTCCAGCAGCGCGAGCCGCCACGTCGCGAACACCAGCAGCCGGGCCACCAGATGCGCGAAATCGGCGTCCGCCCGCTCGACGAGCCGCACGTTGCGGAACTCGGCGGCATCCCGCAGATACGCGAGTGCGTCCTCGTCACGCCCCGCGTCCTCCACCTCGGCGGCCCGGCTCAGCAGCAACCGGGCCTGCCCGAGCAGGTCGAGAGCGATGTTGGCCAGCGCCAGCTCATCCTCCAGCTCGGGCGCGCGGGTCACCCACTGCTGCAGCCGGTGCGACATGATCAGCGCGTCGTCGCCGAGCGCGAGGCAGTATGCGGTCAGGTCACCCCGGTCGACCCCCGGTGGCACGGCGCTGTCCACGCCGGCGAGCGGGTCGGTGAAGCCGGTGCCGTACGCCCAGCGCGCATCGTCGTCGTGGTCGGTGAGCGCCTCGTAGGCGGCGTCGAAGGACATGGGATCGCCTCAGATGTGCGGTACGGAGTCGGGGATCGAGTAGTACGTCGGGTGCCGGTAGACCTTGTCGCCGCTGGGCGAGAAGAAGGCTTCCTTCTCGTCCGGAGTGGACGCGGCCACGTCGTCGGAACGCACCACCCAGATGCTCACGCCCTCGTTGCGCCTCGTGTAGAGGTCCCGGGCATGCTGCAGCGCCATCCGATGGTCGGCGGCCCGCAGCGAGCCGACGTGCACGTGGTTAAGGCCGCGCTTGGCCCGCACGAACACCTCGAACAACGGCCACTCGTGCTTGATCTCTTCGCTCATGCTGTGCCTGCCTCTGGCATGCCCTCGTGGCCCTCGCCTACGAGGCCATCGTTCGACGTCCGCACGTGCCGCTCGGTGCGCTCGCTCATGCCGTTGCCTCCTGACGGCGCCTGGCGTGTGCGGCGGCTGCCTCGCGGACCCAGGCGCCTTCCTCATCCGCGCGACGCCTGTTCTCGATTCGCAACGCGTTGCACGGCCCGTCGCCGGAGATCACGCGCTTGAGCTCGGACCAGTCGATCGGCCCGAAGTCCCAGTGCCCGCGTTCGGCGTTCCAGCGCAGCTCCGGGTCGGGCAGGGTGACGCCGAGGGCCTCGGCCTGCGGCACGCTCATGTCCACGTAGCGCTGCCGCAGCTCGTCGTTGCTGTGTCGCTTGATCTTCCAGGCCATCGACTGCGCCGAGTTCGGCGACTGGTCGTCGGGCGGGCCGAACATCATCAGCGACGGCCACCACCAGCGGTTGACAGCGTCCCGCACCATGTCGCGCTGCGCCGGGGTGCCGCGCATCATCGTCATCAGCAACTCGTAGCCCTGCCGCTGGTGGAAGGACTCCTCCTTGCAGATGCGGATCATCGCGCGGCCGTACGGGCCGTACGAGCTGCGGCACAGCGGCACCTGGTTGCAGATCGCGGCGCCGTCGACCAGCCAGCCGATGACGCCGACGTCCGCGAACGACAGCGTCGGGTAGTTGAAGATCGACGAGTACTTCTGCCGGCCCTCGATGAGCCGCCGGGTCAGGTCGCCACGATCGGCGCCGAGGGTCTCCGCCGCCGAGTAGAGGTAGAGCCCGTGCCCGGCCTCGTCCTGCACCTTGGCCAGCAGGATCGCCTTGCGCCGCAACGAGGGCGCCCGGGTGATCCACTCCCCCTCCGGCTGCATACCGATGATCTCGGAGTGGGCGTGCTGGGCGATCTGCCTGATCATCGTCTTGCGGTAGCCCTCGGGCATCCAGTCGCGCGGCTCGATGCGCTGGTCCTTCGCGATCGTCTCGGTGAAGGCCTTCTCGTGGGTCTCCGTGAGGGACGTGTCGGTCATCGGCTCTCCTCCCAGGTGTGGAAGCCCTGCCCGGTCTTGCGGCCCAGCTCGCCGCGGGCCACCTTGTCGCGCAGCAGCTGCGGCGGGTTGAACCTGTCGCCGAGCTCGGTGTGCAGGTGCTCGGCGATGGCGAGCCGGACGTCGAGGCCGACGAGGTCGGTCAAGCGCAGCGGTCCCATCGGGTGCCGGTAGCCCAGCTCCATGGCCCGGTCGATCGACGCGGCGTCCGCGACGCCCTCCTCCAGCATCCGGATCGCCTCGAGCCCGAGGAGCACGCCGAGGCGGCTGGTGGCGAAGCCGGGCGAGTCACGGACCACGATCGCGGTCTTGCCGAGACCGGCCGACCACGACTGCGCAGCGTCGCGGACCGCCTCGGCCGTCTGCGGGCCGACGACGATCTCCACGAGGTCGCTGGCCGGCACCGGGTTGAAGAAGTGCATGCCGACGAAACGCTCGGGGCGGCGCAGGCCGTCGGCGAGCCCGCCGATGGACAGGGAACTGGTGTTGGTCGCGAGCACGGTGTGCTCCCCGACGGCTTTCTCGGCGGCGGCGAGCACACCGATCTTGAGCCGGGCGTCCTCGGGCACGGCCTCGACGACCAGCTCGGCGTCGGCGGGCAACGCCGTGACGTCGTCGGTGAGGGTGATGCGGTCGAGGACGGACACGGGATCCTCGGCCAGATTGCCGCGGGCGGCAGCCCGGCGCAGCGTGGCACCGAGGCGGTCCAGGGTGGCCACGCCGGCGGCGCGGTCCGCCTCCACGACGGTCACCGAGGCACCGGCCGCGGCGAAGACCTGCGCGATCCCGGCGCCCATCCGGCCACCACCGATCACCCCGACGCACTTCGGCACGCTCGCACCCGGCGGCGCGGCGGCGGTCATCGGCCTGCCCCGTCCAGAAAGACACCGACCAGCCCGACGCCGACCAGAACACCGTCGCCGTCCAGGAAGGCGCTGACCAGCACGCCGACGCGCGAGTGCGCGGCGGCGGTCATCGGCGTTCGCCGCTCAGGAAGGCGTCCATCCGGGTGCGCTTGTCCTGCGACTCGAAGAGGATCGCCTGGGCGAGGTCGTCGGTGACCGGGTGGCCGCCCGGCGCGTCGGTGACCAGCTTCGTCAGCCGCAGCGCGAGCGGGCCCGACCGGGCCATCCGGTCGAGCAGCGCGTGGGCGCGCTGGAGCAGCTCCTCCGCCGGCACGATCTCGGCCACCAGGCCCAGCCGGTAGGCATCCTCGGCGTCGAGTCGCCGGCCGGCCAGCAGCACCTGCTTGGCCACGGAGGCGCCGAGCAGCTCGCGCAGCCGCCAGCAGGCCCCGGCCGCGGCGAGGATGCCCAGGCCTGGCTCGGGGTTGCCGAAGGTCGCCGTCGGCGAGGCCAGCCGGACGTCGCAGGCATATGCCAGCTCCGCGCCACCGCCGAGCGCCCACCCGTCGACGGCGGCCACGGTGGGCAGCGGCAGCCGGGCGATCCGGTCGAACAGGCGGCTGTTGATGCCCTGCAACGCCTGTTCTCGGCCGCGGTCACGCAACTCGCCGATGTCGGCACCGGCCGCGAACGTGCCGCCGGCGCCGGTGAGCAGCAGCAGCCTCGGTCGTTCTTCCAGGCCGGCGCAGACCTCATGCAGCTGCAGGACCATGGCCGCGTTGATGGCGTTGCGGGCCCGCGGCCGGTGCAGCGTCACGACCACGCGGTCGCCGGACTCCTCGACCTTGATGGTGGCGGAGGCCGGCGCCGCGGTGGTGGCTTCGGGCATCAGACCCGCTCCACCAGCATGGCGACGCCCTGACCGACGCCGACGCAGAGGGTGGCCAGGCCCCGGCGGGCGTTCTCGCGCTCCATCCGGCCGAGCAGCGTGACGGTGATCCGGGCACCAGAGCAGCCCAGCGGGTGCCCGAGCGCGATCGCGCCGCCGTCGGCGTTGACCCGCTCCTCGTCCAGCTTGAGCCGGCGCACGACCGCCAGGGACTGCACGGCGAATGCCTCGTTGAGCTCGACCGCGTCCAGGTCGGCGGCGCCCCAGCCGGCCCGGGCCAGCGCCTTCTCGGTGGCGGGCACCGGGCCGAGGCCCATGAGCTGCGGGGGGACGCCCGCGCTCGCCGAGGTGACGATGCGGGCGCGTGGGGTCAGGTGGTATCGCCGCACGGCCTCGGCGCTGGCCACCACCACGGCGGCCGCACCGTCGGAGAGCGGCGACGACGACCCCGCGGTCACCACGCCGCCGGCGCGGAACACCGTGCGCAGGGCGCCGAGGCGCTCCAGGCTGCTGCCCCGGCGCGGGATCTCGTCGACGGTCAGCTCGCCTTCCTTGAGGGGCACCGGGGTGATCTCCGCGGCGAAGCGGCCCGCGTCGATCGCCGCGATGGCCCGCTCGTGGCTGCGCAGCGCGAAGGCGTCGCTGTCGGCCCGGGTGATGCCGTCGAGGGCCGCGACCTCCTCCGCGGTCTCCCCCATCGCCAGGGTGACCCGGCGGTCGTCAGGGCCGGTGCCGGCACCCTTGTCGTGGGCGGCGAAGCGTGGGTTGACAAAGCGCCAGCCCAGCGAGGAATCGACGACCTCGCCGGGGCGGGCCCACGGCGTGCCCGGCTTGGCCATGACCCACGGCGCCCGGGTCATCGACTCCACGCCGCCGGCCACGATCAGGTCGGCCTCGCCGCTGCGAACCGCCTGCGCCGCGGAGACGATCGCGGTCAGGCCGCTGGCGCACAGCCGGTTGACCGTGTAGCCGGGGACCGTGTCGGGCAGCCCGGCGAGCAGCACGGCCATCCGCGCGACGTTGCGGTTGTCCTCACCGGCCTGATTGGCGGCGCCGAGGATCACCTCGTCGATCGCGTCGGCGGGCACCCCACCGCGGCTGACCGCCTCGCGCACGACCAGAGCGGCGAGATCGTCGGGACGCACGCCGGAGAGGGCACCACCGTATTTGCCCTGCGGCGTGCGGACTCCGCCGACCAGGAAGGCCTCAGGCATTGTTCTCCTCGGTGACGTGGTGACGCGACTGCAGCGTGAAAAAGCGGCCGGTGACGAACTGGGAATCGGTCAGTGAGGCCGTCGCGGTCGGATTCGCCGCCGCGCCGTGCAGGTCGCTGAACGCGGCGGTCTGGTTGACGAAGACGCCGCCGGTGAGATTTTCCGAGAGGTGCACACCGGCGTCGAGCGCGGCCTCGCGGGCCGCCGCCAGCACCTCCGCCGAGGTCGAGTAGACCGACGCGGTGAGGGCACCGTGGTGCTGCACGGTCTCGGTGAAGAGCTCGAGGCTGTGCCGGGTCGACTCGGTGGCGATGACGAACGACACCGGCCCGAACCACTCCCGGGTGTAGGACTTCTCGTCGGCGACGTCGAGCCGGAGCACCACGGGAGTGCGGATGGTCGCCCCCGGATACTGCTCGTCGGCCACGGCCGCGGACCGGTGGATGACGTTCGGGGCGTTGCCGGCCTCCGTGAGCCGGGCGAGCACGCCGTCGTTCACGATCGCGCCGAGCGTGCCCACGGCGCGCTTGGGGTCGCCGAGCAGCTTGTCCAGCGACGCAGACAGGTCGGCGCCGAACTCCTCCACACTGCGGTGGCCGGCGTCGGTCTCGATGCCGGTGGACGGGACCAGCAGGTTTTGCGGGGTGGTGCACATCTGGCCGCTGTAGAGCGACAGCGAGAACGCCAGGTTGCGCAGCATTCCCTTGTAGTCGTCGGTGGAGTCGACGATGACCGTGTTGAGCCCGGCCTTCTCGGTGTAGACGACCGCCTGGCGGGCGTTGGACTCCAGCCAGTTGCCGAACTCGCTGGACCCGGTGAAGTCCACGATCCGCACGTCGCGGTGGGTGGCCAGGGTGGCGGCGATGCCCTCGCCGGGCTCCTCGACCGCGAGGGTCACCAGATTGGGATCCTGCCCGGCCTCGGCGAGCACCTCGCGGGCGACCTGCACCGTGATGGCGAGCGGCAGCACGGCGCCGGGGTGCGGCTTCACGATGACCGCGTTGCCGGTGACCAGGCTCGCGAACAGGCCCGGGTAGCCGTTCCAGGTGGGGAACGTGTTGCAGCCGATCATCAGGGCGACGCCGCGGCCGACGACCGTGCTGGTCTTGGTCATGCGCAGCGGGTCACTGCCGCGCTGCGGCTTGCTCCAGCTCGTGGTCGCGGGGATCCGCGTCGACTCGGCGAGCGCGACCGCGACCGCTTCGAGCCCGCGGTCCTGCGCGTGCGCCCCGCCGGCCTGGAACGCCATGACGAAGGCCTGGCCGGTGGTGTGCTGGACGGCGTGCGCGAGCTCGAAGATGCGGGCGTTGAGCCGGCGCAGGATCTCGGCGGCGACGCCGGCGCGGCCCTGCGGGCCGGCGGCGCGCCAGCCGGGGGTCGCGGCGCGGGCGGCGGCGATCAGGTCGGCCGGGTCACCCTTGGGATAGCGGATGTCGAGAGCGATCCCGTACGGCGAGCGCTCGGTCGCCACCGTGCCGGTCGCACCGGGCACCTCGATCGGGAACTCCGCGCCGAGCAGGGCCTGGAACGCGCGTTCCCCGGCGGGGGCGGCGTCCTCACCGTAGACGGACTTGCTGGGCGACTCGGGATAGGCGGACCAGTAGTCGCGCGTCGCGGCCGCCTCGATCGCTTTGGCGAGCAACTCGCGGTGCTTCTCGTAGAACTCGGCCGGGGTTGTCATCGGCGCTCCTGTGCGGTTGGCTGTATCTCATATTTACCGTCCGCTTGGTCGGTAATCAAGTCCGGGCCGGAAAAGGAGAGAACATGGCACGGGGTGACGGAGCACCGACGGCGGCGCACGGCATGTTCGACCGCGACAAGGCCTCCCAGGCCCTCGGCATCGAGCTCGTCTCCGCAGCTCACGGCAGTGCCGTCGCGCGGATGCGGGTGACCGCGGACATGGTCAACGGGCACGGCATGACCCACGGCGGCTATGTGTTCCTGCTGGCCGACACCACCTTCGCCCTGGCCTGCAACACCGCCGGCCCGGTCACCGTCGCGGCCGGCGCTGACATAACGTTCCTACGGCCCACCGCCGAGGGCGACGAGCTGGAGGCCCGTGCCACGGAGCGCGCCTCCAACGGCCGCAGCGGCGTCTACGACGTCACGGTAACCCGTGCCGGTGACGTGATTGCCGAGTTCCGCGGTCGCAGCCGGGTCATCAGCCCGGGACGGCCGGCATGACCGAGGAGTTCGACGCGCTCGCGCTCGCCCGTGCCGCGCGCATCGTCGACCACCTCGAGGAACGCAACCGGCCGAAGCGCGGACGGCCCGGCCACGACCTCGGCGCTGTGCTCGCGGCGGCCGTCCGGCTGTTCAACGAGCGCGGCTACGAGGCCACCAGCATGGACGACGTGGCCAAGCGGCTCGGCATCACGAAATCCAGCCTCTATCACCACGTCACCGGCAAGCAGGAGCTGCTGCGGATAGCCGTCGACCAGGCGCTGGACGGCCTGTTCGAGGCGATGGACGAGGTGGAGGGGCTGGAGGCACCCGCCCTCGACCGGCTCGAGATCCTCATCCGGCGCAGCGTGCTCGTCCTCGCGGAGCGGCTGGAATACGTGACGTTGCTGCTGCGCGTACGAGGGAACACCGCGGTGGAGCAGCAGGCCCTGCTGCGCCGCCGGATCTTCGATGCCAAGGTCACCGAGCTGGTCAAGCGGGCCCAGGCCGAGGGTGCCATCCGCCCGGACGTGGACGCGGCCACCGCGGCCCGCCTGCTCTTCGGCATGGTCAACTCGCTGATCGAGTGGTACAGCCCTCGGCGTGGCGGCGCGACGGAGCTCGCCGACGCCGTCACCACCATCGCCTTCGACGGCCTGCGCACGAGGCAGTGAGGTTCACAGAGGAGACCGACATGCAGCACCGCACCCCCAGACCCGAGGATCTCGATCCGATCGAGCGCGCGTCCGTGGACGAGCTGCGCGAGCTGCAGCTCCGGCGCCTGCAGTGGTCGCTGCGCCACGCGTACGACAACGTGCCGCAGTACCGCAAGATGTTCGACGAGGCCCAGGTCCACCCCGACGACCTGCGCGCGCACGGCGACCTGGCGAAGTTCCCGTTCACCGACAAGGCCGTCCTGCGCGCGAACTACCCGTTCGACATGTTCGCCGTGCCCCGCGAGCAGATCTCCCGCCTGCACGCCTCGTCCGGCACGACCGGCCGCCCCACCGTCGTCGGCTACACCCGGCAGGACGTCCGGACCTGGGCCGAGCTGATGGCGCGGTCGATCCGCGCGTCCGGCGGCCGCCGCGGCGACCGGGTCCACGTCGCCTACGGGTACGGCCTGTTCACCGGCGGGCTGGGCGCCCACTACGGCGCGGAGGAGCTGGGCTGCACGGTCATCCCGGTGTCGGGTGGCATGACCGAGCGCCAGGTGATGCTGATCAACGACTTCAAGCCGGACGTCATCATGGTCACACCCAGCTACATGCTGGCCATCGTGGACGAAATGCACCGGCAGGGCATCGACCCGCGCGGCACGTCGCTGGCGGTCGGCATCTTCGGCGCCGAGCCGTGGACCCAGGACCTGCGGCGGGAGATCGAGCAGCAGCTCGACATCCACGCGCTGGACATCTACGGCCTGTCCGAGGTGATGGGTCCCGGCGTGGCGACCGAGTGCGTGGAGACCAAGGACGGCCTGCACGTCTGGGAGGACCATTTCTATCCCGAGATCATCGACCCGCTGACCGGCGAGGTACTGCCGGACGGCGAGACCGGCGAGCTGGTCTTCACGTCGCTGAGCAAGGAGGCGATGCCGGTCGTGCGCTACCGCACCCGCGATCTGACCCGTCTGCTGCCGGGCACGGCCCGGCCGATGCGCCGCATCGAGAAGATCACCGGCCGCACCGATGACATGATCATTCTGCGCGGCGTCAACCTCTTCCCGACCCAGATCGAGGAGTTGATCCTGCGCACGCGGCGGCTGGCGCCGCACTTCCAGTGCCTGCTGACCCGGGTCGGGCGCCTCGACGCGCTGACGGTCAGGGTGGAGCGCCGGCCCGGTGTCGAGCCGGCGGCCGCCGAGCTGGCGGGCCGGGAGCTGGCCGATCTGGTCAAGAACACGATCGGCGTGAGCGTGACGGTGGAGGTGATCGAGCCGGACGGCGTGGAGCGCTCGATGGGCAAGATGCGCCGGATCGTGGACCAGCGACCGAAGGCCTGACCCCGGGCGCCTGCCCCGGTCACGGCCCCTGCCGCGACAGGCCCGGTGCCGCCCCTGATCCCCTCGGTCACGCCTCCCGCCGTGACGCGACAGGCCCGGTGCTGCCCCGGATCACCAGATGCGGGTTGAGCACGACCTCCTGGCGTTGCGTGCGGCCCTCGTCGAGGCGCTGGACCGCGGCGAGCACCGCGTGGCGGGCCTGGGCGGCGGCGTCCTGGTTGACCGTCGTCAGGTCGATGTGTGCGAGGTGCGCGAGCGTGCTGTCGTCGTACCCCACGATCGAGATCTGCCCGGGAATCTCGATGCCGGCGCGGACGAACGCGTCCATGACCCCGACGGCGCAGCGGTCGTTGGAGGCTACGACGGCCGTCGGCCGGTCGGTGCCGGCGGCGATCAGCCGCCCGGCGCGGATGCCGCCCTCCTCGGTGTGGTCGCCCGCGATGATGCGGATCTCGTCGGCCAGCCCGGCCCGGCGCATGCCGTCGCGGTAGCCGCGCCGGCGCGCGGCCGCGACGACACCGCGGCCACCGTCGACGAAGGCGATGCGCCGGTGACCGAAACCGGTCAGGTGGCCGAGCACCTCGGCGACCCCGGCGTGATCGGCCGAGCGGACCACGTCGACGTCGCCGCCGGCGACGCGCCGGCCGATCGTGACCACCGGGACCTGGGCGGCGAGCGCGGTGAGCCGCTGATCCGCGGCATCCGGGCCGAGCAGGAGCACGGCCTCGCAGCGGAAGTCGAGCAGCGTCTCGATCGCCCGATCCTCATCACGGTGCCGGGTGAGCGTGGAGAGCACCACCTCGTAGCCGATCCGGTCGGCCTCGGCCTGGATCTCCTCGACCAGCTCGGCATGGAAGGGGCTGCGGATGTCGAGCATCACACCGAGCAGATGACGCCGCCGACGGGCCAGCATGCTCGCCGTGCGATCCGCCCGATAGCCCAGCTCAGCGGCCGCCTCGAGGACCCGCCGACGGGTCTCCGCGCTGGGGCCGGCAACGCCGCGCAGCACCAGCGAGACCGACGCCGTGGAGACGCCGACCCGCGCGGCGACGTCGTCGAGCCGGGGTCGTTGATCCACTCCTGAAACCTCCGGTCACACCCTTGACACACAACGAGATCGAATTGGATAGTACTCGAAGTTCAAGCGCTTTAAAGAACCGGCCCGCATGCCACTCCCCTCAGCCGGAGGTCCCATCCCCATGACAGATCCGTCCCCTCGCGTCGCCGTCATCGGCGCCGGCATGGTCGGCCGCGCCCACGCGAACGCCTACCGCAACGCGGCCACCGTCTTCGCGCCCGGCCGGCCGGCCCCACGCCTGGTCGCCATCGCCGACGCGCACGAGCCGTTCGCTGCCGACGCCGCCACGCGCTACGGCTTCGAGCGCACCGAGACCGACTGGCGCGCCGTGATCGACGCGCCCGACATCGACGCGGTCACCGTCGCCGTCGCCAACAACCTGCACCGCGAGATCGTCGAGGCGGCGCTCGCCGCCGGCAAGCACGTCCTCTGCGAGAAGCCGCTCGCCCCCAGCGTCGACGACGCGCAGGCCATGGTCGACGCGGCCGCCGCCACCGACCGCGTCGCGGCGGTCGGCTTCACGTTCCGGCGCTCCCCCGCGCTCAACGCCATCCGCGAGCAGGTCCGCGACGGCGGCCTCGGCCGGGTGCGGCACATCGTCGGCAACTACTTCACCGACTACGGCTTCGACCCGCAACGCCCGATGAGCTGGCGATATCTCGGCGGCCCGGGATCGGGCGCGCTCGCTGACATCGGCAGCCACCTGGTCGATCTCGCCGAGTTCTTCTGCGGCCCGACCACCGGTGTGCAGGGCGCCTCGATGAGCACCCTGGTCACCTCCCGCCCCAAACCGCTCGGCGTAGCCGTCGGGCACGCCGGCGGCGTCGAGCTCAGCGACGAACGCGTCCCGGTGGAAAACGAGGACATCTGCACCTTCACCACCACCTACGCCGGCGGCACGCTCGGCACGTTCTCCCTCTCCCGGGTGGCGTTCGGGCACGCCAACACGCTGCGGCTGGAGCTGTTCTGCGAAAACGGCACCGCGTCGTTCGACCTGACCCGGCCGGGCGAGTTCAGCATCATCGACGGCACGCCCGGGCAGAGCGTCAACGGCGCCCGGCAGGTCTTCATCGGGCCCTGGCACCCGTACGTCGCCCGTGCGCTGCCCATGGACTTCCCCACCGTCGGGCACGGCCAGAACGACTTCTTCGTGTTCCAGGCGCGCGCCTTCCTCGACCAGATCGCCGGCATCGAGGAGCTCCCGCCGTGCCCGGACCTGGCCCACGGCCTGCACAACCTGCGCGTGCTGGACGCGGTGGTCGCCGCCACCGACAAGCCCGTCCTGCTCTGACCGCCCGTCCCTGACCGCCCGCCCCGTCCGGAAGGCAAGATCATGAAGCTCGGCGCCTACACCGCGTGCCTGCACGACCGTTCCCTCGACGAGACCCTCAAGATTCTCAGCGAGCTTGGCCTGACCAGCGCGGAGATCAACGCGGGCGGCTTCATCCCCGCCCCGCACCTGCCGATCGACGACATCCTCGCCAGCGCGGGCGCCCGCGAGGACTACCTCGGCCGCTTCGCCCAGGCCGGCATCGAACTCACCGGCCTCAACGTCAACGGCAACCCCCTCAACCCCGACCCCGCGGTGGGCCCGAAGCACGCCGCAGACCTGCACCGCGCGATCGACGTGGCGGCCGCCCTGGGGGTCAAGCGCGTCGTGACCATGTCCGGCCTGCCGGGCGGCGAGCCCGGCGGCAGGACGGCGAACTGGGTGGTGAACCCCTGGGACAGCCAATACCTGGACATCATCGACTACCAGTGGCAGCAGGTGGCGATCCCGTTCTGGAAGGACATCAACGCCCGCGCGGCCGCCGCGGACGTCAAGGTCTGCATCGAGATGCATCCCCACAACATCGTCTTCAACCCGCCGACCCTGCAGCGCCTGGTCGAACAGACCAACGCCACCCACGTCGGCGCCGAGATGGACCCGAGCCACCTGTTCTGGCAGGGCATGGACCCGGTCGCCTGCGTGCAATACCTCGGCGACCTGGTCTTCCACGCCGCGGCCAAGGACACCAGGATCAACCCCGACAACGCCAAGGTGTACGGCGTCCTCGACGACCGCTTCGCCCGCACCCCGGCGGACGCGAACCCGCTGAACCTAGGCGGCGCCAACACGCTGAACCAGTGGCCGAAGAACCCGGCCTGGGAATTCGTGGCGGTCGGCCGAGGCCACGGCGTGGACGACTTCTGGGTGCCGTTCCTGCGGGCGCTGCACGCGGTCGACCCGGACATCGCGGTCAACATCGAGCACGAGGACCAGGCTTTCGACCAGGTCGAGGGTCTCCGCCTGGCCGCGGAAAACCTGCTGGCCGCGGCGGCCAAGGCGGGTGTCTGAGACAGGCCACCCGGGAACCCCGTCGCTGCCCGCACCGCATGGAGAACAGGCGTCTTATCCAGCGCCAAGCAGCGGCAGCCGTAGGCGCTAGGGTGCCGTCCGTGGATGCGAAGACCGAGGAGTTGAGGGCGGCGCATGACAAGCTGGCCGCGTTCTACGTGGACGCGCTGGCCGGCGTCTTGGACGCCATGCCGGTCGAGCGGGCGGTGCTGGGATTGTTCTGCGAGCTGAGCCTCACTGTGGGATCCGAGGTGGGCGACATCGGCGACCGGGCCACGGCGTTCGGTGAGCTGGCCCGCGTCGTGAAGCCCGGCGGCTATCTGGTGACCGCGTTCAAGGATGGTGACGGCACCCTGCGGCGTAACGGGCCGAGCGTGGCTCTCGGCGTCAACTTTGACCGGTACTGGCTGTCGTCGGAAGAAATGGTGAGCCGCTTCGGCGACGCGGGTTTCTCGGTGGTGTTCCGGGGTGCGCGGCCCGCGGAGGAGGGTGAGCAGACCCCGCAGGGCTACCTGCTCGTCAGGCGCGGGTGAACCGGCCGCTCCCGGGCGCGATCCGTGCTCCGGCGCCTCGCGCCACTAGGCTGAGCCGCGGTCCTTGATGGCAGCGGGGAGGTCACGTGCGGCGCTCAATCGGCCTGGTCGCGACCGCCCTGCTCTTGGCGACCCTCGCGGCCTGCAGCGATGACAAAGACACTCCACACCGCGCCGCCTCGCTCGCTCCTTCTCCGTCGGCGACCGTCACCGGGCAGGCGCCCGTGCAGACCCGGGTTGTCGATGCGGCCGGCGACATTCTGCGGATGAGCGTCGGGCCGCTCGCCCGCTCCGGAGATGCCGTGGTGCTGACCGTCCAGACCCGGCTCGACAAGTCCGGCGGTGGGGGCGCCAGTGTCCTCAGCCGGCATTTCTCGACCCTGCTGACGAACTCGTTCGATGCCGGCCGGCTTGTTGATGAGGGTGGGCGGCGGGTCTTTCTCGTCTCCAAGGGCCTGGATGGCAGCCGCTGCGTCTGCACGGGCGCGGTGCGCTTCGAGGTCGGCGAGACCCGGCCCCTGCAGGCTGTCTTCGGTGGCGTTCCCGCCGGCGTGGAACGGCTTTCGGTGATGCTTCCCTACGCCGGGGTCTTCACCGACGTTCCCGTTGTCGACGGCGCCGTGCCGCCACCGCCCAGCGACGGCACCGAGGCCGGCGGGGTGCAGGATCCGCTCGACCCTGCGACGGCC